>Ga0180732_1000885_pt1 | contig 21292 bp, 22 predicted proteins | sample KR11_01MetaG_FD_148674 | JGI IMG/M metagenome (GOLD analysis project Ga0180732, IMG submission 148674) | Groundwater microbial communities from the Olkiluoto Island deep subsurface site, Finland - KR11_0.1 MetaG | ecosystem: Environmental > Aquatic > Deep subsurface > Groundwater | place... | reverse complement strand
CTTTTTCCCGCTTTCTTTTCGATCAACTCATCCATCTCAATATGCTCCATATTTAGCTTCCGCGCGATAAGTGGAGCAACCGAACTCTTCCCCGTCCCCATAAAACCAATCAATACAATATTCATAAAGTTTTTTCTGTCATTGCGAGGAGGCTAAAACCGACGAAGCAATCCCGTGGGATTAGGCTATACTCAACCGGATTGCCGCGTCGTTCGTTCCTCACTTCTCGCAATGACAACCCCCAACTCCTCCAACTTCTTCCAAAAATCAGGAAAAGACTTACTTACCACACCGGGATCATTGATAACTACCCCCGGAATTCTTGCCCCTGCTATAGCAAATGCCATTGCCATACGATGATCTCCATACGTATCAATGACTGCGCCATGTGGCCTGCATCCGTTTATTGTCAAAGAATCATCTCCCGATTCAGTATGTATCCCCATTTTCTCAAGCTCTTTCTTAGGCGCTTCAATTCTATCAGTTTCCTTAACTTTAAGATTGCCAAGTCCGGTAATTTCAGTCCTCCCCTGAGCAAAAGCAGCCGTAACCGCAAGTGTCCCGGCAGTATCAGGCATGTCTCTCATATCCACACTAATCCCGCGCAATATATCCGTTCCCTCCACCTCAATCCACTGCTCCTCCGCATTTTTTCTCACAACACACCCCATTTGCCCCAAAATATCAGCAAATTTCACATCTCCCTGCACAGACTTTGGGCTCAAGTGAAGTATTTTTATACGGCTCTTAGTCAATGCCGCTATACTCCAAAAATAACTTGCCGATATAGCATCAGGTTCGACATGATATATATCCATTGCATACGATTGCCCGCTCGCGACAAAATATTCCCGATAATTATTATTTTTAACGCTTACGCCGAAAGCGCTCATAGCTTCAATCGTCATATCAATAAATGGCTTTGACGCCTGCTCTCCGACAATTTCAATTTTTACCTCTCCTACGAGCGGCGCGATCATGAGAATTGCCGAAACGAACTGGCTGCTTATTTCTCCTCTTAGTTTTATTTTCCCGCCGTGAAGTTTTGACGAAATTATTTTTACAGGAAGATACCCTTCTTTTTCCAAATACTCAATTCTTGCTCCCATCTGCCTAAGGCCATCAACCAAATCGCCAACCGGCCTTTTTTTAAATCCTTCCCCGCATGTCAAAATCTTCGTTCCCGGCACAATACAAAGCATCGCAATTAGCATCCGCCCGCTCCTGCCGGAAAGACCAATATTAATCTCATAAGTCGCCTCTTTTACATTCTGTAAATTCCCCTCTATCACAAAAAAATCGTGCCCTTCTTCACACAATATTCCAAGCTTTTTTAATGCATTGAACATCACATAGCTATCATCGCTTTTCAAAGCATTGGCAATTTTTACTTTTCCCGCTGTCATCGCTGCTATAGCCATAGCGCGAATTGTATAACTCAAACAACCGTGAAGCGTAATTTCTCTGTCAATCGGATGTTCTAAAGGTAAAATTTTTACTGATTTCATATTACATCTCCCTGCGAGGGGTGGCGAGCGTAGGGCTCCCAGTCGAGCGCCCGCAAAGAGCAAAGCGACTGAGGACGTCGGACTGGGAAAACGCGAAACAGGACCCCGAGCAATAGAAAATTGAGAAAAAAATTAGTTCCGAGCGAAAAATCAACACATTTGTTCTATTTAACTACCGTAGCCAGAGCCTTCTCCACGATCTTATCATCCACTTTTTGATTATAAATCGCCCGTCCTATTGAATTTAACAAAGTCCAATTCACTTGTCCCTTAACCACTTTTTTATCGGTCTTAATTTTCTTCATGATGTCCTCACCTTTAATTTTACCAACACTTACCGGAAGACCCAATCGCGAAAGCCGCTCATAGATAATAGCCGCGTCCTCTGCCGGCAATAAATCCGTCAATTCTGATATCTTCGTCTCAACAATCATACCCAAAAGCACAGCCTCGCCGTGCAAGAATGGCGTGTCTGTCTCAAAACTAAGCGATTCAATCGCGTGCCCGATAGTGTGTCCGAAATTAACTATTTTTCTGATACCCCGCTCTTTCTGGTCTTCCTCAACGATCTTCCTCTTGATCTCATTGGATTTTGCCAACATCTGGGTTAGCTCTGATGTATTAAAATCCTTTGGCTTTTTAGAAGTCACGAAATCAAAATAAACGCGGTCTGCGATAAGTCCATGCTTAATTATCTCCGCAAAACCCTGAATATATACTCTCTCAGGAAGTGTAGAAAGTGTATTCACATCAATAACTACACCTATTGGCTGTTGGAAAGCTCCGATATAATTTTTGATATTATTAAAATTTATCCCTGTCTTTCCTCCCACGCTCGCATCAACCTGTGCCAGGATTGTTGTAGGTATCTGAAGAAAATCAATTCCGCGCAAATATGTACTGGCCGCAAATCCTCCCATATCACAAATAACTCCTCCGCCCAAATTTATCACCAATGATTTTCTATCCATCCCCAATTTCTGAAATTGGTTCCAAATATTGATAACCGTATCAATAGTCTTTCCCTTTTCGCTTGAAGGAACAAGAATATGAAACGATTCAAAAGGCAGCGATTTCTGCAATTCCGTAAGCCATTTTTTGGGTATATTTTTGCCGGTTATAATCGCGATTTTTGAATATTTACCAAAATCAAAAAGCGAATCAACCGTTGCTATAAGATCCTCTCCTATAATGATCGGATACACCTGCGGCTTTTCTTGAATACTAACAAGTAACTTTTTCATATTTAATTTACCTTTAACTTCTTACTTCTTTTATTATACAGCAATTTCAACAACTTGTGAAACTCCTTCCAGGTCAACTGTTGATGCGCGTCCGATAAAGCCGCTTTCGGATTCGGATGTACCTCCACAATATATCCGTCAAATTCATGCTCAAGAGCTTCCTGCGAGATTTTAAATACTTTCTCAACACTCCCACCGGTATGAGAAGGATCAAAGATCATCGGTAACTTCGTCTTCTCTTTCATACGCAAAGTCATATCATAATCAGGAACATTGCGATATCCTTCCGGATTCGCGCCGCCTGGTGCGAAACCCCTGTGGCAAAGCAAAAGCCGTGATGGCTTTATACCCCCATCCAGAACATGCTCCACAACTCCCTCCCAATGCTTCTCATTTGACCAAACCTGATTCTTTACCATGAGGTATATCCGCTCGTCTTGCGCGGCAATTTTTGCTATTTCGCGCTGGATTATATGATTTTGATTCCGCGCGCCGATCCACAAAAGAAGTTTGGCTTTTGGCGCTCTTGTGAGCACAGCCTGTGCGACTTTTGCGGCATGCTCCGGTATTATCGGCTCGACCGCCGGATTCACGCCCATATTCGCCGCCTCCACAATCCAATCAATTCCCGCCTCCCCCACTCCCTCAAACCCTGGCTTGGTCCTCGGCTTCCAAAGACTCAAACGCACGAAATCCACCCCCAACTCGCGCGAATTCTTGGCCGTCTCCATAACCATCTCCCGATTCTCAACCGCGCACGGCCCCACAATAAATATCTGATTTTGAAATTTCTGTATTGTCATAAATCTATATTTAAATAATTGAAAATTGAATCATTGTAAATTCAATGAAAATTGTAAATTGAAAATTGAAAATTATTCACCGGAGCAAATTTGTAACTTGCTCCGAAACATTTCCCCTCAAACAACAAAAAACCCCTCTCTATTCAGGGGTTATGTCTGCTTTCGTGTTTATTCCACACCAGCCTACACACCCCTCCCGGGGATAGTAAACCATGTAAAATAAAAATATTTATTTCTCGCTAAATTCATATTCAATATAAACATTCTAACCTATCCCATTTCCACTGTCAATCTCAAAAAAATTATGAATGAGTTCACACCTCTGACACAAATTATATTGTTCGAGCGTAGCGATAGCGGAGTCGAGAACTTCTCGATTCGGCTTTTAGCCTCACTCGAAGAATATTTATGTTAGAATCGTGAACAGTTACAAAATTATTGTCATTGCGGACAAGTTTCCAACTTAATATCCTATTTAATATTGCCTGCACAAGATGTTTTTCTGTCTGAGCCTATCGAAAACAAAATCCCTTATCAAATCCTTAACGCCTTCCTGATCCTGAAAATTATTTTAATTTCCTTAATAATTTTCTGAATTCTTTTCCGCTCACGTCTACAGGCTTTTTTGGTCCTTTTTCTCCATCCAACCTATTAAATAACTCTGATGTACTTCTGAATACTTCTCCGCTCACATCTACATGTCCATCTTGTCTTCCCCCTACAGACGAGGACGATACACCACCTACAGTTTTACTACAAACTATTTCACCTAATATTTCTTTATTCGCCATAAATTCATCCCTCTCTTTTCTATAGGCCATTATAACTAAAAACTCCAAAATTGCAAGCCTCGTGGGGATTTACAAGCCGCCTGCAAATATTGAAGTCTTATGAAGCTTTAAAGTTTGCTTATAACTTTTATCTTTTCAATTTCTCGCTCTTACCCTCTGCAATTCCACCTCTACCTGATCCAGCCGCTTCCTCAACTCATCCACTTGTTTGCGTAAATCTCTTGTTTCGTCAAACTTCTCCTCAAGCCGCGCTATATCACTTTTTGTCGCCATATCCTTAATATCTTCTTTAGTCGCTAAGCCCTTTATTTTTTCGTTTGTGCGCTCTTCCAATGCCTTGATATCATCTTTGGTTGCCATATTCTTGATATCATCTTTGGTTGCCAAACTCTTTATTTTCGCGTTTGTACGATCCTCTGAAGCCCTAACAACGGCATCTGTATGAGCGTTTATATTAACTTCAAGAGTCTTAGCCCTCGCATCAAAGAGAGTTCCTATATCTTCAAAAAGTCTTTTTCTTTCTTCGTCGGTTTTTCTTGGCATAATAAAAAATATTATAGAAGTTCTTAAGAGGCTTTACAAGTAGTTCTTTTCGCCAATTCCGCAAAAGTAGCCTCTCTTTTGATTCTTTCTCCGTTCTTGAAAATCCAGGTAGGATACGCTTTTATTTTTTTCTCCTGACACTTTTTTACATCCTTCGTGCATTCAACATAGGTAACATATTTAAATGAGTCGCCGAATAATTTTTTTTGTCTTTGGCAGTGCGAACACCAATACGCACCGTACATCACAACGCCCTTTTCAGTCAAACACTTCGCGAACGCGTCAAGCTTTGCCGGATCGACATTTATCTTACCTTCCGAAATTCTTGCAAAACCAAACCAATATATAGCCGCAATACCTGCAAGAATAACGATCACTGTCAATAAAATAATCTTATATTTAAATTTCATTCTTTTTATCAAATCAAAACCATTTTTGACCTTTGATTTTTTTACTCCCTGCAGCAGTCAACCAATTTCGACACAATATCATCCTCGCTCCACGCTTTTTCCTTCTTGTTTTTCAAATCCCCAAGATCAACCAATTTCAACCGTATGGCAAAAAACAAATTATACAATGCGTACGCGTCATCAAAAACTTCTTTTGCTTTTTGCGGCTTTTTCATTGTTTGGTATTTAGTTCCGACTTCGATGAGCCTCATTGTCGCGGCCAAAAGATGCTTGCTGATACACCAAGTCTCTCCCTCATTTTGAGGGATCATTTTAGCAAGCATCCTCTTCCTGATCTCGCGGATCTGCTCAACATATTGGAAATATTTATCTTTTTTCGTTTTTTGGCCGGTAAAATAAAAATGCTCCTCCAAGCTGATTAAATTCATTATTGCTATACTCAGGTCTTCCTCCATGGAAAGATCGGCGCCTTTTTTATTCTTAAATTCTTCAATTTTTTTAAGTAAATCTTCCATATCAAGCCGTCAAAAATATTATAACCGATAATACCATCATTAGTATAGAAGAAGCAATATCAACGCGCTTTGTATACTTTTTCCTCCAATCGCCTACTTTTCCCAATACTATTTTTGAATTTGCCATTATAAGTATAATGATAAGAGGGCTTACAAAAATTATATTGTAATACAATAAATACAACAGCCCCGAAGTAAATGAAGCCTTGTCATGAAGAAGGGAAAGAATTGTCAGATATGGTCCTCCCGTACAGGGAAATTCAAATAACCCGACGAGTATCCCAAGAACGAACATCGACGGGTAAGTCGATTTTTTCATATATCGGGCGAGAATAGGATGAGCGGCATTCGGAATTTTTAGTTTTATCGGAAAATGAGGAATTAGATCTCCAAGTAAATTAATTAACCCCGTACCAAATAAAATAAATGCTCCGACTTTTGCGAGCATATGAGGAAATCCAAAAAATACCAAAGCCTGTAATACTCCCAAACCAATAAATAAATACGTCAAATACAAAGAGCCGATATAGATAAAGCCTATCTTATTAATTTCACTCCTCGCCTTATTCAGGCTTAGCAAAAATCCAATTGTCAATAAAAGAACCGAAATCGCGCAAGGATTAATGCTATCCAATAACGCCGCGGAAGTAACAATAAATACATTCAAATCCATATAAAGTATTTGTTAAAGATATCATTAAACCTCTTCCGTTTTCAAGAGGATTTAATAAAACCATGATACAAACGTAAAAATCAAAAATCAAAATTCAAAGCCTAACTCAAAACTAAAAAATGCCATATATTTTAGCTTTGAACTTGTTTTTGATCTTTGATATTTAATCTTTGATCTTTTTTATGAAATCCCCCACATTTTTTCCAATCTCACACCTCTTAGATTTACAAATTATATCGATAACCGCGCTTCCTACAACCGCCATATCAGCATAGCCCTTAATTGCTTGAACATGCTCTTTTTTTGATATTCCGAATCCGACCGCCACCGAAACATCAAAAACCCGCCTTACTCTTTTCAAATAATTCACAAGTTCCGGATCAAGATCGCTCTTTACTCCGGTTATTCCCTGCCTTGCCATACAATAAACAAAGCCCTCTGCCACAGCCGCATTCTTTTCAAGCCTTTCATTCGTAGACGCAGGCGAAACAACACGGATAGCATATAGGTTATTCTTCCTCGCGCTTTTTATAAAACCCTCTTCCTTCTCTTCTTCCAAAGGAATATCGGGAACAATTAGTCCACTCGCCCCGGCATCTCTCGCGTCTTTACAAAACCTCCCTGTTCCATACTTAAAAACAGTATTAAAATACCCCATAAACAAAAGTGGTATTTTTACTTGGGAAGACAACTTCCGCGTCAATGCGAATGAATCTTTTACTTTTATCCCGCCGCGCAAAGCCTCCTCGGACGCTTTCATAATCGTCGGCCCGTCTGCTAATGGATCCGAAAAAGGAATTTGCAACTCTATAAAATCAGCTCCATTCTCAGCCATAACCCGCACAACCTCCTCAGTCGCATCCAAACTCGGATATCCCACCACTACATGCGTCATAAGCCCAATCCGTTTTTCTCTTTTTATCTTTTCAAACTGTCTATCAATCAAATTCATAAAATTTATTAATTATTTTGCAGGGGGTGGTGAACGTAGGGCTCCCGGTCGAGCGCCCGCAGAGAGCAAAGCGAGCGAGGACGTCGGACTGGGAAAACGCGAGACAGGACCCCCGAGCAAAATATAAAAAAATTTCAATATGTCTCACTTTTTAATATAATTCTCCAAAAATTCATAGAACTTCTCATCCTTAAAAGCCTCAGCCAGTATGAACAAATCCTTGTCTCCCCTCCCCGAAAGATTTACCACCACGACTTTATCTTTCGACAAAGTTGGCGCGAGCTTCACACAATACGCGAATGCATGTGCCGACTCAAGCGCCGGTATAATCCCCTCACTTTTGGCAAGTAACCGAAAAGCGCTCAAAACCTCAGCATCTGTTGCGCTGACGAATTCCACACGTCCTTTATCACGTAGATATGCCAACTCCGGTCCGATACCCGGATAATCCAACCCCGCGGAAATGCTATGCGTTTTTTGCAGCTGCCCGTCACTATCCTGTAGAAAATACGACTTATACCCCTCCACCACGCCGACGCTACCGCCAGGAAATCGTGTCGCGTGTTCTCCTGCCTTTTTCCCTCTTCCTCCCGCCTCAACTCCGACAAGCTTAACTTCTTTGTTTCTCAAAAAATCAGCAAACGCCCCCATTGCGTTACTTCCCCCGCCAACGCAAGCAATCACATAATCAGGCAATCTCCCTTCCCGCGCTCGTACTTGCCGCTTGATCTCCCATCCTACAACCGATTGAAAATCACGATTCATTGTCGGGTATGGATGTGGCCCCACAACCGACCCAAGTAAATAATGCGTGTCCTTCACATTCTCTATCCAATCCTTTATCGCCGCATTCACCGCGTCCTTCAAAGTTTTAGTCCCTGTCTCAACCGGTATCACTCTCGCTCCCAACTGTTCCATCAGAAAAACATTCGGCCTCTGTCTCGCCACATCTACCTCTCCCATGTATACATCGCAGGAAAATCCCAATTTAGCAGCCACTGTCGCGGTTGCGACCCCATGCATTCCGGCGCCTGTCTCGGCGATAAGACGAGTCTTCCCAAGTCTCTTCGCGACCAATGCCTGGCCAATACAATGCGTAATTTTATGGGCGCCGGTATGGTTCAGCCCCTCATTTTTGAGGTAAATTTTTGCTCCTCCTAATTTCTCCGTTAAATTTTTTGCGAATACCAGCGGTGTTGGCCTGCCGGCATAGTTTTTCAAAAGATCCTGTAGTTCTCCTTTAAATTTTATATCTTTCTTCGCCGCGAGATACTCCCGCTCCAATTCCTCAAGCGCCGGTATCAAAGCTTCAGGTACATATCTTCCCCCATATTTTCCAAATCGTGATTTCATAATCTAAAGTGTTTGAAAATTTTGTAATTGAAAATTCATTGAAAATTGCGACACTTTAAAAAAGTTAGTCCCCTTGTGGGAAAAATTGAAAATTGAAAATTATTCATAAATCTTTCGCTCTCTCAATAAACAACTCCAACTTCCTATAATCCTTGAATCCATCCTTGCCCTTCGTTCCCGTATTTACATCCACCCCATACGGTTTAACAAATTTTACCGCTTCCGCGACATTATCGGGACTCAATCCTCCCGCCAGGACTATCGGTATATCATACTCCTCAACTATTTTCCTGCTTATATTCCAGTCATGCGTTTTCCCCGTCCCTCCGATTTGTTTTGTTTTCAAGTTTATCGTATCCAAAAGTATCGCGTCAACAACGCCAATATACTTTCCAACAGCACCCGTACTCTTATTATCAACAACATGCACGGACTTAATAATTTTTATATTCGGCAAATTCTTTCTTATCTCTATTATCTCTTCAACTATACTGTCTCCGTGGAGTTGAATCGTATTTACCCCGATAAATTTCGCAAGTCCCAAAACCTCCTTCACATCTGTTATATGAGTAGCAAGAACGCTCGCTACAAAAGGCGGCAATTTCCCAACAATCGTTTTTGCCAGCTCAGCTGGAACAAAATCCCGCGAAGCCGCTTCCCGTCCCACAAGCAAGCCAATCGCATCCGCCCCAAGCCTTACCGCCTGCAATGCGTCTTCTACTCTCTTATTCCCGCAAATCTTCACCCTTACGCTATTATCTTTCATAAATTTTCAAAACCCATTTAATGTCATTGCGAGGAAAGCACGATAGTGCATGACGAAGCAATCCCGTTGGTTTACAAATTAAGTACCGGATTGCTTCGTCGTTCCTCCTCGCAATGACAAAATAAAATCATCTATCTTCTTAGTCCTCATAAGAGCCGTCCCGACCAAAACTCCCTTTGCGCCCGCATTTTTATAGTTTTGCACCTCAACCGCTGACTGTATCCCTGAAAAACCAAGCCTAATAAATCTCTCCGGTATTTTCTTCATCAGCTCACACGCTTTCTCCACATCCACCTCAAATGTATCCAAATCCCTGCTATTCACAGCAACAAATCTTGTTTTGGTTGCAGCTGCCTTTTCCAAATCCTCCTCCGAGAAAATTTCCACAACAGGCTCAATTCCTTCTTCAAAACAAACATCTACAAAATGCCTTAATGTTTTTTTATCAACGATTCGGGCTATCAACAATAAAGCATCCGCTCCACACGCTTGCCCACCGAAGCCTTGCCTGCCGGACGTAACCTCAGCGAAGTCTGGGCGAAGGCGGGCCTCATAAATTTGATACTCATCAATTACAAAATCTTTCTGCAGGATCGGCAGAGCAACCGCATTCTTTACTATCGTCACAAAAGACGGATCACCTTTGAAAAAATGCTGTTCCGTAATAATCGAAATTGCCTCAGCCCCGGCTGATTCATACTCTTTTACTCTTTTCACCAAATCTTTAGACATATCAAAAATACTCAACTCATTTTCCTCTCCTTTTAGAGCCTGTCCCCGACCTGATCGGGGAAGAGTGTCAGGGTGAGGTCTGATTGATAAATCTATATCCTCCATAGACGGACTGGCAAACTTCACTTCCGCGATCACAGCAATGTCATTCTGAGCGACCAGCAGAATAGACGAAGTACATGAGCTCGCCTGCTTGACAGGCGCGAATAGGGAGTCGAAGAATCTCATACCACTATACTTCTCATTCCACAAACCCTTCACGCCCTCCTTTAATTTTTCCAAGGAAATCTTCTTTTTCTTCTCCCGCAAATCCTCCCTCTTTTTTATAATAATCTGCTCCAATACTCTATTCATACACAAATAGCGCTTATCACTTTTTACTTTTGACCTGTGATTTTGACTTTTAAATTTTGACTTTTTAGTTGTAGCTTTGATCTTTGCCTGCCCGCCATAGCTTTAGCGACGGCGGGATATTTGATTTTTGATATTTATTTGTCTCCTCCACCACTTCCTCGACCTTTCTCGCAACCCTTCCGCTATCAATCATCTCCTCAGCAATCGAGATTCCTTCCTCCACGCTTTTGACCTTATCTGCAACCAAAAATCCAAAAGCACTATTCAGCACAACTATATCCCGCCTCTCCCCCCTCTTACCCGCGAATATATCCATAAGAATCCGTGCATTCACCGATGCGTCCCCTCCGACAATTTGTTCAAATTTTCCTCCCATTCCGTATTTTTTCGGGTTGAATTTATATTTTCGTGTTGTCCGTCCTCGTACTTCAAAAATTGTCGTCGGTGCAAAAATACTCACCTCGTCAAGTCCATCCTGACTGCTCACTATTATAAGATGAGTATAATTAAACTTCTCGGCAACCTCCGCGAGTTTTGCGGCCATCTCTCTATTTGAAACCCCAATCAGTTGCCGCTTCACTGATGCCGGATTGATAAAAGGCCCCAGAAAATTGAAAACCGTCGGGATCTTCAACTCTTTCCTGACAATCGCAACCGGCTTGTATGCAGGATGATATAAAGGCGCGAAAAGAAATACCATCCCTGTCTTTTTAAAAACTTTTTCCGCTTGTTCCGGGCTCAAATCGATTTTCATACCCATCTCCTCAAGAACATCCGCGCACCCGCAGAGACTACTCGCTGCGCGATTTCCGTGTTTCACTACTCTTACACCGGCACTTGCCAGTACAAAACTGACAGCTGTCGAAATATTAAAAGTTCCCAGACTATCTCCTCCTGTCCCGCAAACATCCACACCACCAAAAACTTTGATTTTCACCATATTCGACCGCAATACTTCAATAAAACCGGCAATTTCCTCAACTGTTTCTCCCTTCATCCGCAAAGCGGTCAAAACCATAGCGGTACGCACAGGCGACAATTCCCCATTCATAATTCCGCCAAGCAAATCCCCCGCCTCCACCTTGGTTAAATGCTCTTTATTAATTAATTTATTTATAATTTCTTGCATATCAGCTTTTACCTCCCATTCATTATTTTTGATTTTTAAACTTGTTTTTGATATTTGATTTTTGATCTTTGATCTTTAAAACTTTTTGGAACAAAAAGTTTTCTACCATCTTCTTCCCTCCCTCCGTCCCAAATGACTCAGGATGAAATTGTATTCCTTCAATCGGGTATTTCTTATGCCGGAGCCCCATAATCTCAACATCTTCCAGCCTCATTTTTGATCTTTGCTTGCCCCGCGAAGTCCCACCGAAGCCTTGGCGAAGGGGGACGAAATGGGGATTTTTAATCTTTGATTTTTGATTAGTATTCGAAACAGTCGCGGTTATTTCCAAAACCTCCGGAAGCGTACCGGCGTCTACTATCAAGCTATGGTACCGCATGACCTCCAAATCCTGAGGCAAACCTGCAAAAACTCCTTTTCCGTCATGTTCGATAATACTTTTCTTCCCATGCATTGGCTTTTTTGCGCGCACCACCTTACCTCCAAAATAATAAGCCATTCCTTGCATCCCCAGACACACTCCGAGTACCGGTATTTCTTTTCCAACCGTTGTCAGAACCTCCCCGCAAACTCCAAAATATGCATGCTTTTCCGGCCTTCCGGGACCGGGAGAAATAATTATTCTGTTGTAATTTCTTTTTCGTATTTCCGCAACAGTTATTTCATTATTTCTTACCACATCCACAACGTCTTTATCTTTGTCATTGCGAGCGACTGAAAAGGAGCGCGGCAATCCCGTGGTAGATAGAATCTCCCCAACGTATTGGTACAAATTATAAGTAAAAGAATCAAAATTATCTATTATCAAAACCTTCATATTATATTTTTAAATTGGATCATTGAAAATTATCTTCCTTAATTCTAATTTCTCACTTCTCATTTCCAAACTCTTCTAGCACTTGTTTCATCGCCGCTAGCTTCCCCTGTATCTCATCATATTCCTTTTCCGCTACCGAATCATACACTATCCCACCGCTGGTCTGAGCGTATGCCTTCTCCCCGCTGACAAAAAGCGACCTGATAGCCATTGCGAATGTACAATCCCCGTTAAATCCGAAATGCCCCACCGCGCCTCCATACGGACCCCGCGCCTCCTTTTCATTAGCATCAATTATCTTCATCGCCTCAATTTTCGGCGCTCCGGTCAACGTTCCGGCTGGGAAATTTGCCGCGAAAGCCGAAAACATATCTTCTCCGCTTGCTGTCAGCCCGGAAATTTCGCTCGAAATATGCTGAACATGACTAAACTTTTCGACACTTAGTAAATCCCGGATCCGCACCGTACCAAACCGCGCAACCTTCCCTATATCATTCCTATACAGATCAACAAGCATCGTGTGTTCCGCTATCTCTTTTTTATCGTGCAGCAGCATTCTTGCCAACTGCCTGTCTTCTGCATCGTCTTTTCCCCGTCTGATTGTTCCGGCCAAAGGCCTCACCGTCATCTCACCATCTCGGAGAGAAAAAGCGAGCTCCGGACTCGCCCCGACAATTTTCTTTCCCCCAAATTTTAAATAATACATAAATGGCGAAGGATTGACCTTTCTCAACTCCTCATAAATTCTCAAGACATCCCCCTCCACCCGAAAATTTGTTTTAAACCCAACTTCGCATTGAAAAATATTCCCCGCGATTATTTGCGCGCGAACTCGCTCAACAATTTTTTTATGCTCCGCCTTCGTCAACGTATCTCCACACAAAGTAACTCGTAAAAAATCCTTTATCATTGCGAGGAGGTCGCCCGAGGCGACCGACGAAGCAATCCCGCCGGAATTTTCCGCCGGAGCAGATTTGCAATCTGCTCCGTAACGTTTCCGAATCCCATTAAGCAAAGTTGCGGCAAAGATAAGCCTTCGCAGCTCCTCACTTCTGTCACGGTCAAAATAAAAATAAAAGAGCTCGTTAGTAAGCTTATCCAGGATCAACCCGTCAGTATATACGCCAAAAAGAAATTGGTCAAAATCTTTATGTGCTTTCACGTTCACTGCCGGCTCAAAATAATTAACCGCGTCATAACTTAAATAACCAACCAATCCCCCTGCGTAATTCTTTGAAAATGTTCTATCCGGCATTATCTCTCGAAGCGCGAAATAAGGATTATCAACAACATATTTTTCACCATCAATTACCAGCGTCTTACCTTTTGCCGAAATAATATGTTCCGGATCAAAACCAAAAATGGAATATCGCGAGAATCTCCCTGCCTGTCCGGCAGGCTGGCCTTCTTCACCCAGAGATTCAAAAATAAAACACGTATCAAACGCCTGCTCAATTTTCTTAAAATACGTAAAAAAATCAACATCCTGGGCAAATTTTATATACTTCGGCTTACCATTTATCTTAATCTTAGGCAACTCTTTCATAAATATACTCCACGCATTGTCATTGCGAGAAGGCTAAAGCCGACGAAGCAATCCCGTAGGCTTTAGAAAACACCAACTCTAACTTTTATCCACGGGATTGCTTCGTCGTCCACTATTATGGTACTCCTCGCAATGACATAAAAATTTTAAACTTTAAACTTATTTTTGATCTTTGATATTTGATATTTGATATTTCTAAGCCTTCCCCTCTTCACTTCTTTCGATCCCCTCGTCACAGTCGCTATACCCACTCTCAACCTCGAAGCTATCTCCTTCTGTGGAACTCCTGCTTTCAAAAGTTTTATAATCTGCAACCTTTTGGGAATTTCCGCAATTTCCGAGGGGGTCAAAATCCCATACAAAAAATCCACCATATCCTCAAGCGAATCAATCCTCAAAAACTCCTCCACCAATTCATCAAAAAAAACTTTACTACTCATGCATACTAGTATACTAGTATGATAGTATCGATGTCAAGAAGAAAACTTACCAACCATATCTTCTCTCGCCCTCATGAAAAGCAGAATAATAGCTTCTTTGAAAATTATTTGCAGCTATGTAAAAGCATGACTCTGAAAGTTTTAAAGATGAAACCATACCCTTGAGAGAATGGTTCCTTGCGAATCTTATTTCATCCAATCTTTCCTTATTATTTTTAATTTTCTCAACCGTATCTAAATCGCATAACCTGACATCAAGTGTTACGTTATGCCCGGATAAAAGTCCATGAAGATCACCCCTTCTATGCACCATGCCTACATTATACCCAAGGGTTCCTGCGAACCAGTCAAGATATTCCGCGTTTGTTAAAGGATTTATCTTTCCTCTGCCTAATTCCTCACCGACCAATTCCTTGGCATCCTCAAGGATCACTTTTTTCGTTTCTTTATTTAATCCCGTACCTTCAGAAATATCTCTCGGCCTTGCTCTGGTTCCGAAAGCCCTGACTAGAATAGCAGGCTGAAAATCTTTATTAATGATTCCTCTTTCTCTCGCCTTCTCCAATGAAAGTTTCCCGCCTCCATAAATAATTTCCTCAAGATTGATGATAGCCAAAATCCTGGGAGCCCTTATCCCGGCCGCCAAAAATTCCTCACTTTTTTCATATTCTTTAAAAGCCTCCTTGATTTCCAAAAGTCCAAACAAACTAGGTACCCCAACCAAACCAGCCCTAGCCACTCCACCCGGCAATTCAACCGTTCCGTTACGAACATATCCGTTTCCTTTGAAGTCTACATCTCTATACCAGCGTCCTTGTTTATCTTTAAATTTTTTTCTTGTAAAAAGCGTAGATCGTTCATGCCCTGACCAACCCTCAAGTAATTGTTCCCCCTGTTTTCTCTTAATTAAATAAGGAAAGGCTGATCTGACAAATAAAGGCAAAGAACTTTCTTCCTTTTGCTTAAGGTCAAGACTTGAATCAATCTCCGGATTAACCAAAACAACCTTATTTTTTACCGGACTGCAAACCAAAAGCCGGTCTTTAAATGCCTCGTTAATCCCTCCATGTTTTGAAACAAGAACTTCCGGTTTTCCTAAAAAACCACCTCCTTCAACAACTAACATAACACTATAATTTCACAGTCTGATTAAGCGAGGGAATAACTAGATCTCTTATACCTAATTCCTCCTTAATCTTCTCCTGAAGAGCAATTCTAGCACTATCCTCCCCATGCGTCAAAAAAACCCGCTTCACATCTTTTATATGCCCAAGCCAATGTAATAATTTCTTCTGATCCGCGTGGCAGCTCATCGTCTCAACCTCCCTGACGTTCGCCGCGACCACAATCTCCTGGTTATAAATCATTACCTTTTTCTCCCCGTCCAAAAGTCTTCGCCCTAACGTCCCCGGAGCCTGATAACCGACAAGAAGCAAACGGGTTTTAGTATCAGCCAAATAATTTATCGCGTGATGCAGGACTCTCCCCCCATGCATCATCCCGCTTCCTGAAATAATTACCTTTGGCGCTGAACTCAAAAGTATTCCGCGGCTCTCCTCTGCGCTCTGTGTCAAAGCAAGGCCGGGAAAACCAAAGGGATCATCCGTTTTCAGTTCTTTTGTCAACTCACGATTATATAATTCCGGTGACCTCCGAAAAATCTCAGTCGCCCTGATAGCCATCGGACTATCCAAAAAAACTTTTGTCCCCTCAGCTATTTTTTTCTCATTCTTCAGATGATTGATCCTATGCAGGAGTTCCTGTGCCCGTTCTATAGAAAATGACGGTATCAATAATACTCCGCCGTTCTTTTCGACCTCGTTGATTTCCTCCTGAAGGACTACCGAAGGATCCTCCTCTCTATGCAGCCTGTCTCCATAAGTTGACTCCATAACAACATACTCTGCCTTCTTGACCTGCTCGGTCGGCCGGATCATATCCTCAGGCGTATTTCCCAAATCTCCGCTGAAAACAATTTTTCTTTTTGTTGCGTCAGTCACCTCAATACTTCCCGACCCCAAAATATGCCCCGCGTCCCGAAAAACAACAGTAAAACCTCCTATTGAAAAAGGCTGATCGTACTCTACGATATCAATCTTCTCAAGCAGACTATCCACATCCTCCTCGGTATATAAAACCCCACCTTCGTTTATGTCATTGCGAGGAGGTTCGCTTTTGGCGACCGACGAAGCAATCCCGTTGTTATGACTTGTCTCCACTGCTACTTTTGCCGCGTCAGCCAAAACCAATGCTGTCAACATACGGGTCGCTTTCGTCATATAAATTTTTCCTTTATACCCGCTCTTAACGAGCATTGGCAATCGCCCTGTATGATCCAAATGCGCGTGAGTCACCAAAACTCCGGCAATTTTTGCGCTGTCAAACAAAAACGGTTCATAATTCAATTTACCTAAATTTTCACCCTCCTGAAACATCCCCAAATCCACGAGAATCTGCTCGCCTGTATCTCCTGTGAGTAAATAACACGACCCCGTAACCATCCCGCACGCTCCTAAAAATTGAATTGATTTCATAATCCCAAACTGCTAATATTGTAAAAAATTTACGTCACCTTAGCAAGATAACAAATATACCACTCCGCTTTGAATTTGCGAATAATTGGTATATACCTCCGTAGCTTTGCCTCTTCGCCTTATAGGCTTCGAAGGCATAAGTCAAAGTATCGCCGTGCCCTTCCGTAGCTTTAGCGAAGGAGGGTTAGGTATTATGGCACTTCGCCCTAAGGCTACGAAGCCATAAGGACAGCGAAGCTTTAGCGAAGAGTCCTTATACTTTCGCATTTTGAAAGCAGAGGGGTATAAGCACTTGAATTATCTATCCTTAGCTGATATTATCATATAAAATGACTCTCAAAGAAATCCGTCAAAATTGTATAAAAGCCAGAGAACTCATGGCACGCTCTCGGAAAGAACACTTCGCGGTTGGAGCTTTCAATGTCGACAACCAGGAAACCCTCGTAGCCATCTGCAAAGCAGCCAAGAAGCTCTCATCCCCTGTATTGGTAGAACTCAGCGACGGAGAAGTCAAAGCCATAGGACTCAACAATATGCGCGACATGGTTGATAATTACAAAAAAGAATTTGGTCTTGAAATGTTTCTCAATCTCGATCACAGCCCCAGTGTCCAAGCCTCCAAAGCAGCTATTAACGCGGGATTTGAATTCATCCACATTGACATCTCACAAGCCGATCACAATGCGACAGACGAAGAAATCATAGCCCAAACCAAAGAGGTGGTTAAATACGCCAAGAAAACAGGAGCATTGGTCGAAAGCGAACCGCATTATTTCGGTGGATCAAGCAATGTGCATACGGAAAAAATTGATTATGAAGAAATCAAAAAAACCTTCAGCACTCCGGAAGGCGCAAAATCATTTGTAGATACGACGGGCATCGATACGTTCGCCGCCGCTATCGGAAATCTTCACGGAAAATACCCCGTCCCGAAAATATTGAACATCGATCTGCTTAAAAAAATCAGAAAAGCCATTGATTGCAATATCAGTCTTCACGGAGGCAGCGGCACTCCTTCGCATTATTTTGAGGAAGCAGTCAAAATTGGCGTCAGCAAAGTCAACATCAACTCAGACATGCGCTATACATACCGCGTCACGCTTGAAAAAGTACTCAAAGACAATCCCAAGCAATTCGCGCTTATCAAACTCATGCCTCCAATTATTGACGCTGTCCAAGCCGTCGTAGAAGAAAAAATTCAAGCCTTCGCCTCCGCCGGAAAAGCCCAACTCTAACCCTCTCTCACCCTTTTCTCCAAAACATCCATCTGTAAAAGCCCGGCATTAGCGCCCACTTTTTCAACCACGCTGGCCGCATCCACAGCGCCCCATAACATTGCCTCCTTCACCGGCTTACCATATATTGTCGCGGCCAAAAAACCCGTTGTATACGCATCCCCGGCTCCCGTCCTTTCCACCACTATACTTTCGCAAAGTCCCTGAAAATACAAATTCCCTTGTTCGTCAATTGCGTGCGAACCGCGGCGTCCGTTTGTTATAACAACTAATTTTGGCCCCATCCTTTTCAGCTTTACCAATAATTCATGGATATAATCTCGCTCATTATCTATTTTGCGCCTCTCATGTCCCAAGGCCAATGTTTCCGCCTCCTCTTTATTCACAAACAAAATATCCGTACACCCCAAGGTCTGCAACGCAACATCTCTTCCTTCCTCCTGCAATTGTGTCGTACCGGGATTATAAATAAGCTTTCCGCCTTTTTTTTCAATATAAGAAAGTGCTCTCTTATATGATTTTTGCCACTCCTTTTCAAGGCTCGTCAGAAATACATACCTTGACGAAATATCATCTAAGTGAAAATCATTCTCCCTTTGCATTCTAAGACAAAAAATAGTCCGTTCCCCTTTATAATCGATAACCACTGAAAAAGAAGATTGAGTATTTTTTGCCTGAACCACGTGTGACCTGTCAATATTATCCCGAGCCAATTCATGAAAAATTTTATCCGAAAATTCATCATCTCCTATTTCCGTAAACAAGGCTGCCGATAATCCCAACCGCGACAATCCAATCGCGACATTCGTTGCGTTACCACCGAGACAAAACTTAAATCCATCAACATCGATCTTCTCTCCATGCTTGAATGAAAGATAGCCTGTTTTTGTATCCAAATGATACTTTACCGTGGTTTGGTTAAGAGTCAAAAACTGATCGATTGTTGTCTTACCGACACAAATAACATCCACTTTCTTTTCCATATTCACATATTACAGAATAATCCTTAAAAATGCAAAAGTAAATAAAATCAATAATACTACTTTTTTATAACCAGAACCCAAAATAGTAGCGCCAACACAATTCTATAAATTCCAAATGGAACAAGTGTATGATTTTCAACAAATCGCAAAAAAAACTTAACTGCAATTAACGCTGTCACAAAAGCCCCGACAAAACCCACAGCCAATATTCCCCACTCGGCGTTACTGAAATGGAAATTACTCCTAACCAAATCCAAACCCGTTGCCGCCATCATAGTTGGCACTGCCAACAGGAAAGAAAACTCAACCGCTGACTTCCGATTGAGCCCTACCGTCATTGCGCCTACAATTGTAGCTCCCGCGCGTGATACTCCCGGAATAATCGAAAGAGATTGGAAAAGCCCGATAATAAAAGCTTTTTTATAACTCAAATCCTCAATCCTTTGAAGTTTATTGTCATTGCGAGGAGGAACGACGAAGCAATCCCGTAAAAATTTATGACCAAACATGTAATATTTTTCCCAAACGATCAATATCACGCCGCCAATAAATAAAGACCACAATACAACAACCGTATTACCGAGTAAATAATCTTTGATAAATCTATACAATACCAATCCTATTATGCCTGTCGGAACAAAAGCCGCTAAAAGTCTTGTCAAAATAGCTCTTTTTGTCAGCAAAATCTTTATATATATCAAAACAATAGCCAAAATAGCTCCTGATTGGATAATCACCTCAAAACTTTTCAAAAATTCAGTCTGCGGTATACGAAGTATATCCGAAGCAAGTATCAAATGCCCCGTCGAAGATACAGGCAAAAATTCAGTAACTCCTTCTATCATCGACAAAATAATGGCATGTAAAATAGTCATATCGCTCTATCGCAAAAACATTGTATCTGGTTTTTTTGCAAAAAGTAAAACATTTTAATATTTTTAAATTTTGAGCTGCCTGCCCGCCTTTGGAGGGTGTTTTTGATATTTGATCTTTAATATTTGATATTTCATTGCAGTCCTTTCAAAGTCTCCATCAGTACGGAATCAATTGATCCGGTATTAATTGTTCCTGTATCAATAAGTAACGGCGAATTCAATAATTGCTTAAAATAATCCATAGAAACATAAAAAAAATATATATTCAACATAAGAAAAATTCCGCTCAAAAGAAGCGTCACTATTCCAACCGACTTAGAGATGCTGTCTGACTGGCGAATGTATCTGATCCCCGGAATGATTGAAAAAAAAGGAAAAAAAACAGCAAGAAGATATATGCCAATTTGCTTGCCTACGGAAGTAGACAAAGGAGGCTGACGCAATTTTCTGCCGCAATATGGGCAAAAGAAATACGTCGGGCTGACCGGATTCTGACATGACTTACACACCAACTCCATCTCCATACATCCATTGTAGCATTATTCTTGAAATCACATTCCTGACTTATCTTCCAAATCTTCTTTCCCGATTCCCGTACTCCTCCAACGCTTCCTCAAAAGCTTTCTCATCAAAATCCGGCCAGTACTTATCGGTAAAATACAATTCACTATATACTCCTTGCCAAGGTAAAAACCCGCTGAGCCGCCTCTCCCCGCCCGTCCGAACGATCATATCCGGATCCGGTAAATCCTTCGTATAAAGATAAGAAGAAAACATCTTCTCATTTATGTATTTATACTGTTTTGAAATTTGTGTTTTTGAATTTTGAAATTTATTTTTGATCTTTGATTTTTGCCTGCCCGCCATAGCTTTAGCGTCGGCGGGATCTTTGATTTTTGACCCAAATAAATCTGATTTACTATCTTTAGTAAAATATTCCTCCAAAATACCATTTACGACAGACAATATCTCCTTCCTTCCTCCATAATTGAGGGCAAAAGTCGCTGTAATAGTAGTATTATTCCGGCTTCGATCAACAATCTCATTAACTCCTTTTATAATATCTTTAGGAAAAGACTCTATGTCACC
>Ga0180732_1000884_pt1 | contig 21309 bp, 21 predicted proteins | sample KR11_01MetaG_FD_148674 | JGI IMG/M metagenome (GOLD analysis project Ga0180732, IMG submission 148674) | Groundwater microbial communities from the Olkiluoto Island deep subsurface site, Finland - KR11_0.1 MetaG | ecosystem: Environmental > Aquatic > Deep subsurface > Groundwater | place... | reverse complement strand
GGTTTTCTCAGTGCGGAAACAATCAGATCGGCGGGTGAGTAGAGATTAGTACCGACCTCACAGAGCGCTCGGCGGATAGCGGCACTGCCAAACCACGCGGCTGCACACCAGTTGGGGGGACGCGTGGAGCGGTGTTTCCAGCCCGCTGCCGTCGTTTTATCCACGGTTTCCCAGTCGCATGTTTCCGTGAACCCGTGGCTGGCGAGCCAACGATTGCCTGCTCGAATAGCCCATCCCGCGTACATCAGTTTGCTCGGTTTTCCGTTCACAGCAGACCTCCTTCCGCCCCCGCTTCACCTATCCGGTAATTCCGGACAACTGCCAGCCGCTACGCCGCGGCCAGCGACTTCACCGGACACGAAACGTTCACGCACCCACGGCACGCGCCGACCGGCTTCCCCGCGGCCTGGCCTCGGCGATGCTATACGTGTACTATCCACGCGCAGACGATAAAAACATTCTCGAACCCGAATTGCACATCAAGTCGTCCCGGTAGCCAGTACTCCGGGACATACACCATGAGCCACCTGTCGCCTATCCGATACCCGTACATCTCGCGGATCACAGCCAGCAACTCGTATGTGCCCATATCACCAGCCCTCAAATAGAGACACCGGCCAGCCAGGAGCACTGGCGTACCCGATGGGCCAGCCAGCCGGTGTCAAGTTTTATTGCGTTTGGGCCATCGCCAGTGCTCTACCCTTAGCGGAATCACAAAATGGTGAAATCGCACAAGCGCAAGCACGGCCACGCTTTACGGAAACTCTGCCAAAATGACAAAATCCTCTGCAATGTTTTGCACGCCACCTATCCCCTTGCGCATCATCGGCTTGTGGCGGAAAAAAATGTTGGAAAATCTTCCGCCCGCTTTGCGACAAATTATGTTGCTCCACACGGCACGCGCTTTGCACGGTATCATCTGACACGTACTACTCGCAAACCCCGTGCCGCCCCCTACCTACAAATTATGTAGCCCTACCTACAAAAATTGTAGCTCGGCGCGCCGCAAATCCACCCCCACCCCCACCCCCACCCCCACATATAGTCATGGCCATGACATGACGTGAACGTATGTCATGTTCGCGCGCGCCTGAGTTCTGAATAAGATTCCGGATTGAAGAGAGGAAAGAAAAACAAAACTAACTACCCGGAGAAGAGTACCTCCACGCGCGCACGCGCGCGTCTACGCGACAGTATTGACGATGTTGTTGACGACGTTGACGACGCGCGCACGTACGCACTCGCATTCGGGCGCGCGCGCACGCGCGAATATCTAATACATGCCTGAAACTGTCCAGTAAACCAGACATAATGTGCAAGAAATTGCATACATGGGGCATTATGCCCCACTTGGTACAGCGAGGGCCGTTCCGGTCGGAAAGCCGCACCTGTCCGGTTTACCCGACGTACTGGGACACAGTAGGACACACTGGGACATGATCGGGCTGGATCCGGCGGGATCGGGCTGGCATATCAGTAATCATTCCTAATAAGGGGAAAAACAGGTGTATCATTCCGATATAGCGCGCTCAGAATTGACGTAACCTGTTGCTACATATAGGCCGGACGTGCATCATAACGTCTATTATCGGACGTTCGACAAAAATTGTAGCTATCTGGTGAGGGGGGTTAGCCTCCAGTGGCTGGCGGACCGGCTAATACGATAAACGTAGATAGGCCAAGAGGTTATCTATGGTATAACAACCGTCAACGTTGATAATACACGCGCGCGAGGGGCGACCGGGGGGAGGGGGGAACGGCGGCGTCGCTGTTATGTCACCTATCCCCTCTTGGATTACGCTGAGAAAAAACGGGAAACTTCAAGTCTGTCAAGGGGATACAGATAGGGGGATCATGTGGGGTGTGGAGAACGTCCTGTGTCTCGACGAGGAAGGCGCCGGGGTAGCGGGTTTTGAGACGCTCCTGATAGCCGCAGGTATCACACTTATGGAAATGGATAATATCGGCGGGGTCAGAGGACGGGCCGCCGCAGAAGCCGGTGTCAACGAGACGGCCTGCGGGGCAGTTGGGGCAGGACAACTCGATCCAGACGAACTCAAGGTCGGTAACGATTTCAGGCATGTTTTGGCCTCCTTCATGCCCCGATTATACCATCCCCCACAGGTGGTGTCAAATAAAAAAGATGGGATACCCCTTGACAACAGCAAAACATAGTGTATGATTTACCGGACGCATCGAAACGATACACTTATCTACAGAAAGTGTAGATTGCGGGTGAATGGCCGAGACACTGGCAGAGAAGGGAACGATCAGGTGCGAGCACTACGCGGCGTCAATGGCCGCGGGGCGGGCTGTTGGGAAGTCGTGCGTAGCGTGCGAGAACAAGGGATGTCCGATCAAGGGCGGGACGGCGAAGAGGGTGGTGATCCCGAAGCAGCCACACGGGAACCCGATGGTGCCCACCAGCCAGGGGCGGTTCCCTCCGGTATTGGTGGGCAAGTGGGCGCAGAAGCACCTTGCTCACGTGGCGAGGGAACACGGATGCACACCGGAAGTATTCTTCAAGATCATCAAGGATGCGAGCGAGGCGACATTGCCGCCGAGCAAAGAAAGGCCGCAACGCGACCTGCCGGATCACCGGGTAAGGTTAGCCGCGGCTGCGGAGTTGGGCCGGGTGTTCGGCGTGTACAAGAGCGTCAATACCCTGAGAGTGGAGCACAGCGGGAGCGTGACGCAGATCGGGATAGATCGGGCGATTGTGGAGGGGGTCAAAAAGTCGCTCCTCTCGCCGGGTCTTCAGGATTTATTTGGTATTCGGGTTATCTTAGCGGAGTTTTCCACTGATGACGGACAGGGACAAGGAGTTTGCCGCGCTTTGCCTGGAGCAACCGTTCCTGCTGGCGAAGCACTTTCTGGGGCCGAACTTCAAGGACTTGGACGAGAAGGTTCACGGGAGAGCCTTTCACTTCCTGATGGGGCGGGAGATACCGAAGGGGATACTGCATCCGAAGGCGGTTTACCGGCACAAGAGAGGGAACCTGAAGCGGATGTTGATGAGGCCGCGGTTCTCGTGGAAGACGACGATGGTGATGGGGATAATGGTCGCCCAGATCATCAGGAACCGGACAAAGACGAACAAGATTTCGATGGCGACCGTTGACATGTCGGTGCAGACCGTGACGGCCGTGCGAGACCTTTTGGAGAGGTCGCAGATCGTGGAGACGTACGGGACATTTAGGAACCCGGAGAAGTGGGCAAAAGGGGCGTTCACCGTCCTCGGAGGAACGAGCGGCGCGAGAGACTTTACGTTGGACGCCGCGGGGGTGGACAAGGGCGTGGCGTCGGCGCACTGCGACGGCATACTTGCCCTCGATGACCTCTTGAATGAACTGACGGCTGGCTCGATTGTAGAACGCGAGAAGGCGATCAACCATGTCCGCGCGCTTCAGCCCGTGACCAGCCATGATTGCGTGTGGCTACATACTTGCACGCCGTGGCATGAGGATGATGTGGCGCATTACTGCATGACGATGGGGGATCAGTGGGACATCCTGATTGAACCCGCGATGTATCCCGACTATGAAGACAGGGTGACGGGCAAGATTCATCCCGTGGAGTACCCGTTTGAGATGTGCCCGAAGTTGACGCGGATGGAGTTGCCCAAGCACGAGATTGCGATGGGGCCGGGGATGTATGCCGCGCAGTTCCTTTGCGACCCCTACCAGCGCAAGGACGCGGTGATGAAGCCGGAGTGGTTTATCGGTGTACCGATAAGCGACGTGCCGAAACGGTTGAACATCGGCGTGTGCATTGATCCCGCCGATCCCGAAGAGGCTGTGCATCGTAAACTTGGTAAGAGTTTGACCGGCATTGCCGTTGCGGGGATGGATGAGAACGGCGTTTTGTGGATACTCAGGGCGGAACACGGGGATTATCCCGACTTTGCAGAGTTCATGGACGCGATCACAAGCGCGTATGAAGATCACGTTGGGCGGAAGGCTGAACTGGACTTGTCGGAAGCGGCGCAAAGCGAGTTCGATCCGCTTGAGCGGCCTATGATGGGTGTATGGTTTGAACAGGGATTGCTGAAAGGGCGTGTTGGACAAATGTTACGGGCGCTCTTGGCGGGTAGCGGACGCACGCAAATGGCGAAGCAGATATGGCCGTACTCCGCGGACACCCACAAATCGAAGATCGCACGCATGCACAATCTGGCGGCGATGTTCCGCATGGATAAGGTGAAGGTCGTTCGGACGGGGCGGGTAGCTCATTTGGGGGAAGAGGCGCGGTCAATCAACGTGGACAAGTATCCCATCATGGACGCGATGGACGCGGTGGAACGCCTGATGCAGATGCTTCACGCGCCGACGAGGATCGTCACCGAGGATAAAGACCCCCTATGGCAGTGGACGCCGAGACGGATAGAACGCGACCGGAAGATGGCGCAGATGAACGTGCGGAAAATTGGTGTGGGTGGTGTACGAGGTTACCTGGGCGATGCCCTGTGAGGAGGTCATCATGGGTTGGTTTGGGCGAATAGGTGTCCCCGCAAAGGATGTGGTGGTAGATTTGGCCGAGGCGATGCTGGCGACGAACCGGGAACTCTTGCGGCAGAATAGGGATTTGCACAACCGGCTTGCGGTGCGGTTCCCCGGCGAGTTCCATCAGTACCTGCAGGCGGAGCAACTTGAGACGAGCAGAGAATCTACCGAGGTGAAAACCACGGTGTCAAAATCAAGAGAACCAGAACCGCCGTTGCCGCAACAGATAGGTCTGGACGGTCATGGCGGGATCATCTCCGAGAACGTAAATGAGCTAATCGCCGACCGGAAGAAGGGGTAAAAGAAGGGGTAATGAATGGCCGACGTGGGACAGGTGAAAGCCACCGACAGGGTGACGGACATCCACAACAAACTTGACGCCGGGCTTGGCGCGCAGGTCGTAATGCAGGCGCAGTGGCTTTTCAACCTCTGTCTATTTCATGGGCACCACTACGTTGAGAAGTCCGAACGGATGCCGGGACAGACGATCTTTCAGCAGGCGAGGAAGTCGTATGATGGCCAGATTCGGATTGTCCTGAACGTTGTAAAGCCGAAGATTCTTGGACGCGTGGCAAGGATGCTTGAACAGGTGCCAACGCCGGTAGTCTATCCCAACAGCAAGGACGCGGAGGATATGAAGGGCGCGGCGGTGGGCGAGGACTTGCTTGAGTGTCTTCAGCAGGCAACCGCCCTCGATCTGCGAACGGTGACGGTGGACACGGCCATGTGGCGCGAACTGGCGGGCATCGCCTATGAACGGATCGGATTCGATCCGATGGCGCAGCCGACGGTTCCGGTGCAACGCCAGCGGATGAATCCCGCGACCGGACAGGCCGAAATGGTGGAAATGCCGCCCGCGATGGGTGAACTTTTTGTGGACTCGATTGCGCCCTACAACGCTCTTCTCAGCCCCGGAGCAACGACCATCAATGGGCCAGGCGTTAAGGCGTCATGGGCGATTGTCAGTACGGTATGTTCTGTGGACAATATCAAAGACCGGTGGGGAATCACTGTCAGTCGGAAAAGTGAATCGGATGCCATGTGCGCCGCGGAACGTCAGCTTTACAGTCTGGCGGGTCTGTCCCCACAGAACATCGGTGTGCCGGAGGGTTTCGTCCGCGTCCACGAGTACTTTGAACTGCCCTCCACGAAGTATCCGCTTGGCCGGTGGGACATTTGCACGGACTCGAAGGAAAGTATCTACGAGGGGTCGCTGGACATTTGGGATTACATGATCCCCCTCGTGGAGTACCGTGGTATCCCGGTGCCGAGCATGCTTGTCGGTGCGACGGCGATAGAAGACTTAGGGCCAGCGAATGTGGCGATTAACTTCTTCCTATCGAAAGCGATGGAGCATGCCGCGAGAGCCGCATGTCCCGCGATATTGATGCCGAACACGGGAAACGTAAATGAACTCAAGCAACGGCGGGGCATCATCGGCGAAGTTATCCCCTATGACACGGGATTCGATGGACGTGCAAGGCCGGAATGGGAAAACATCCCCGGACTTCCGGCTTCCATCGCGCAACTTCTCAATGTCCTCGTGCAGTACATGGACGACGCGTCCAGTGAACACGAAGTTACGCGCGCGGAGGCGCCGGGGCAGGTGCGGAGCGCGCTCGGCATTGATAGCCTCAAGGAAGCCGACAACATCCCCTTGCGTCCGCTGATCGAAAGTCTGAGATCGGGCGTGGCGCGGCGGTCGAAGATGCTCCTTCAGTTTGCCCAGAAGTTTTACGGCGAGGATCGGATACTCAAGATCACTGGCAGGGGGCGGATGTTCAAGGTTTATTCATTCAAGGGGATGGACATTCGCAGCAACTTCGACGTGCGCGTGCCCGCGGAACCCGCGGGTTACATGAGCCGCGAGGGGAAGGCGAGAACCGCGGCGGCGTTGGCAAGCACGGGTTACTTCCGGGCGGATGATCCCCACTATCGCGCCGTATTCGACAGACTCATGGGGCTTGACACCGATCCCGACATGACCGAGATGAACGCGGAGCAACGGCGGGTGGATCGTGAAAATGATGTGTTGGACATGGGTCTTGCGTTGCCCGTGAAGTCATGGGATACGGACGCGTTGCATATCGTTCTTCATCTTGGGCGCATGAACGCGGACGACTTCGATGCGCTCGCGCCGCAGTTGGAGCCGGTGTACTTGCAACACCTTCAAGGGCATTACGAGGCGCAGGCAGAGAAGCAGGTGATCGCGATGGAGCAGGCGGCGAATATGCAACCGCGGATTGAGGAAACTTCGGGAACGACAGGCAAGCCACCGACTCGGCAACTCGCGGCGCCACGGAACACCCCCGAAGGGCAGACAGCAGAACAAGCGCGCCCGGCCACCGAGTCGGCGGCTGCTACGAAGGAGGCATGACATGACGGTGAAGACAATTTCGACGTATGTGCGCGGCGACAAAGATTTGCCCGAAGGATTCCCCGGCTGGGAACCAAAGGTGATACGGATGGGATTCGCGTTCAACGCGGTTGAAACGGAAACGGGGAACCTGCGGTGCGTGCATATTGACCACAAATGCGACCGGCTGACGGCGGAAGAAATCGTGAAGGAGATGCGTGCGAAGTTCAAGCCGGAAGACGAAGTGAGATTTGTTGTGACTGAGATGCCGATTGTGTACGAGGAGGATTGGATACCGAAGAAAGAGGAGGCGAAATGAAGAACGCGGAGTTGGAAGAACTGAAGAAGATTCGGAAGGAACTTGAGGAGATCAAAGAACGGATGGACGCGCCCGTCATAGTGCCGTACTACCCGCCGGTCTTTGACTGGCCGAGATATTATCGGTACTCGCCGTGGCCTCCGGGCACGATATTCTGCGGGACGGGTGACCCGTTGCCGCCCACGGGGTACACGATTTCGACGGGAGCCGGAAGCATCTCAATCTCGACTGTGCCGGACTCGACAGGCACAAGGAGCGACACGAAGACGCCCTGGAATTGTGGAGAAACGCCGACGGCATAACAACTGAATAAGCCAAAGACGCGCTTGATCGGCGCGGACTCTGGAAGTCAAAAGCCCCTTCGCCTGTACAGGAGGTGAAGGGGCTTTTTCTTTGGAGTCAAGGAGCAAGGTGATGGTGATGGATATGGATATGGATGTTGTGCGTGATGCTCTTGGGCACACACCCGCACCGTGGATAACGCAGAAGATTCGGGAACGGATGACTGGCGGCAAGTCATGGGGTAGTGATTCAGACATCGTGAAGTATGCAAGAAGGTTGGAATCAGGAGCAACGGCAATGCCGACGAACTGGACGAAAGGTAGTCCGCGGCGTGAGGCCGCGTGGTCAAGAGCAAAACGAGTCGCAGGGGCAGATGCCAACAAACTCCCCGGCGACAGGAAATACGCGTACCTCATGACCGTGGCGAAAAACATCGCCGCGGGCAAGGAGCGCAAACGCCGTGCGAGACTTGCGGCACATCGCAGGTCACTGAAGCGCGGCTGATTCTTGAGTTTGAGCACGCGATACGCGGTAGCTCTCAAGAAAAGGAGAATCGGCAATGGCAGAGGACAATGTGGCGAAAGTTGAAGGTGCAGTACCGGCAGCGCCCGTGATCGTTCCGGGAAGCTCCCCGGCGGCTCAAGTGCAGCCCCCGCAGGCTCCCGCGTTCGATCTTGAGGCGCTCGCGGCGAAGGTTGCGGAAGTGGTGCAGGCGAGACTCCAAGCCAACCCGGATACGGGATGGCTCTACGGCGGGACACCCCCACCGGCGGAAGCGAACGACAATCCGTTCGCGAGTTTCACAACGCCCACCGCGCAACCGGCCGCGCCAGTTCAACCACCCGCAGGACAACCCGCGCCAGGCGCGCAGGAACCGACATTGGCTGAACTGAAGGCGGAATTGGGGAAGGTGAAAGACGCGCTCGCAAACTTCGGTGAGCAGACGCAACAGAAGAACGCGCAGGCCGTGTTCCAGTCCGAAGTTGGGCGGCGCATTGCCACGGATGCGACGTTCGCGGCCCTCGCGCCGGAGAAACAGCGTCAACTTTTCCCGCGCCTCATGCGAATCGCCCAGACGATAGACATCGCGACCGAAGCGAAACTCGACTGGCCGGACATCGTGAGGCACACCTTCGATGAAGCGGCAAACATCGCGACGGCTTGGAACGCGTCCGCGATCCCCGCTTCACAACCGCCACCAGGCGTACCGGGTATGCCGGTGCCTCCGCCACGAGCCGTTGCGGGCACGGCAGTTCCCATCCCGCAGAAGGTGACAGTGAAGCACGGCGAATGGGACGCCGCGGAAATGAAAGCACGGAACGAGGCGTACGCGCGCGGAGAAATTGCCGCGCTGTGAGCCTCCCAACATAAGGAGAGCCAGATATGGCTACCAGTGGCCAGACCCTTACGGGTCTTTCCAATCTCATGAAGGTCAACTACGAGGAACCCATGCGGGAGGCGGTGTACACCAACTCCCCATTCTGGGATTCCTTGCAAAAGGGCGGGCTTGACGACCCCTGGATTCGCGATGTCGGCGGCGACGGTGACTACTTCTACGTCCCGGTCGGCACCACGATCACGGATAAGGCGGAAGCCCTGCTTGAAGACGAGTACATGGCTGCGGCGCGTAAGTCGGCCGCGGTCAGGATGCGGTTCAACATGAAGTATGGACACATCCCCGTCGAGTTCACGAAGCAGGCTGCGGATCAAACTCGGAACCCGAAGTCAATGGTTGGCGGCGGGATTCAGGAGTTCGAGATGCAGGCCGCGAGGCGGGCGATCATCCACGATCTGCGCAGGCAGGCGATGGGTGGCGGCACGGGCGCCATCGCCTACATTGACACCGCGGTAAGCGCCGCGGGCGCGCAGACCGCGTTCTCGTGCGAGCCGGGCCTCTACTATCAGACGAGGCCATTCACGGTGACAAACCTTGTCGTCAACATCCTTGACGTTAGCGCGCTCTCCGGCGCTGCCGCCATGACGACGAGCGAAATCTGCCTCGCGAACGACCGCGCATTCGCCACGGTTGAGGCGGACAGCGACTTCACGATCGCGTCCACGACCCTCGACGTGACATTGGCCGCGGGCGACGTTGTGGTGCGGTCGCGTGCCGCGGCTGGCACGGCGAAGGCCATCACGGCCACGCAGGGCCACAGCATCAAGGGCTGGGGTTCTGACCTGCTTGGCGTTGCGGCCTTGATGGGCTGGGACAAGTTGTCGAGCAACGTCCCCGGCGACCCGTGCTACGAATACTACATGGGCGGATCGCTGACGCGTGCGGCGAATACCCTGCTCCTGCCGGGTTACACCAACAATGCCGGAACGGGCACTACGAACGCGCCGCTGACCGAGGCATCACTCGACGCGGCTTTACTCGCCATGTCCGACCAGGGCGTGAACATGGAAGACGTGATCGCGTGGACATCCCAACAGATCGTGATTAAGCTCAAGGACTTGATTCAGGAAAAGATGGGTGTCGCACCGAGCGTCAAGGAAACCGCGGGTGGATGGCGGGCGCCGACGTACGAGAGCGGATTCGGTGGGCCGATCCCGTTCTACGGCGACCCGTATCATCGGCACTTCCGCATGAGCCTGATCCCGATGAGGACGCTCCACCTCACCGTCAAGTCGCCACTCGCGTGGCACGACTGGAACGCGGACGGGAACGTCCTGAAAGGCTACATAGACAGCACGGGCAAGAAGTTCAACCTTGAGGCGGCCATGTACTACGCAATGGCCCTCTGGTCGAGCGCCCCGTGGCAGTCGCACAGCGTCGGTTGCATCGCAGAGTAAGTTCTGAGGACACCGCGTGATGGGGCGGGTCAATGTGATCCGCCCCAGACACGCAGGCGAAAGGCGGAACTTCGGTTCTGCACCCTACCCAGAAGGAGAAACGACGATGGGTTGGAACATTGACAAGCATGGCCATATTTCAAAGTACACGGACACGGATCAAGACGCCCACCAGCACGAAGCGGTGATGGTTCACAACTCCACCGGCGGGACGATCACCAAATGGATGCCGGTGTACCTGAGCGGCGTAGATGCCACAACGGGATTGCCGACCATCGCCAAGGCGAAGGCGGATGCTCTCGGCACCCTCGCTCAGTTCTTTGTTGTTGACCACAACATCCCGGATGGGTGCGACGGCCTGGCGCAGAAGGATGGTTACGTCGTCAACACAGACCTCGACACCAGCGGGGCGACGGTGGGTGATCCCGTGTATCTGAGTGCCGCGACCGCGGGTGTGGCGACTCTCACGCAACCCACGGGAGCGAACTACTCGCAAACACTGGGTCGTGTCGTCGTCAACAGCGCCACAGTGGGCGCGATTGCCTACCACGTCTCAGGTGTCAGTAGCACCGCCGCACTTGCCTCGACCGTATTTTCAGACGGCGCCACGGTGCAGATTCACGCCGCATCGGCGCAAGGTTACTGGGTGTTAGACCCGGCCAACATGGGCAGCGACATCGCCTACACGTTCACCAATGAGGCGATTGCCGCGGCGCGCACGTTGAAGTTCCCCGACTTCGGAGCGACAACTGGACAAGTGGTTTGCACGAACGCCGACCAGACTTGCGTCATCGCCACGGGTGCGGCAGACCGCACGATCACGCTGACTGGCGATCTGACACGGGTGGGCGCACACGCCCTCACGTTGACGACTTCGGGCACGACCGACGTGACCCTGCCGACGACCGGCACGTTGACGACACTGGCGACAGTCGTTGCCGCCACGAACGAGTGGGCGGCGGCAAACACGTTCATCACTCAACCAGTGAGCATCGGCAAGGACGCGTCGGCGAACAGCATCCGCATCTACCCCGCCACGACCGGCAACGGTTACCTGCAAATCAGCGCTACCAATACCGGTGCTGCCCGCAACATGACGATCACGAATGCTGCGTTGGCGGCAACATCGGCGCTGGTCATCCCCGACGCGGGTGCAACCGGCACATTTGCTATGGGCAAAGGCACGAATGCCGTCCTGTTCACCTCGACGGGAGCCACCGATGTCACCCTCCCCACCACGGGCACGCTCACGACACTGGCGACCGTTGTGGCTGCGACAAATGAGTGGGCCGCGGGTCAGACCTTCATCACAACCCCTGTGAGCGTCGGCAAGGACGCGAGTGCGAACAGCATTCGGGTCTATCCGGCGACGACTGGCAAGGGTTACCTTGAGCTCTCGGCGATAAACGGAGGCGGCGCGTTCAACACGGTGTTGACCAACAGCGCCGTCGGTCAGACCACGACCTACACCCTCCCCGATCCAAGCGTTGCTACGGGGCAGGTGGTTGTGGCGGCGGGCGCGAACAAGGTCATCCTGACCACGACTGGCGCGACCGCGTTGACGGTTCCCACGACCGGCACGCTCACGACCCTCGCCACGGTGGTTGCCGCGACGAATGAATGGGCGCAACCGCAGACGTTCCTCGGCGACTTGTCTGTGGGAAAGGATGCGGATGCGGCAATTATCAGCATCTTTCCGGCCACAACCGCCAATGGATACTTCAAGTTGACGGCAACGAACAACGCCAGCAACAAGTACCTGGCGTTGACGAACAGCGCGGTCGCGCAGGATACGACCGTGACGGTTCCCGACCCCGGCGCGGCGACGGCGAATGTCGTCCTCGATGCGGGCAACGCGACCATCGGCGGCATCAAGACCCTCTCATCCGCGCTCAGGACTACCGCGGGTATCGGCGGGCCTGTCGCGAACAAATGCACCGCGGTCGAGTACGGCGAAGGCACGTTCCATCAGACCGTGCTTACCCTCACCCTCACGGGCGATCACGACCTCGACCTCGCAGACGGCGCGGATCACGGCACGGGGATCAAGATTTACGACTTCCCCGAAGGCCGCATCCTGATCCTTTGCACGGTGGTCAATGGCGTAGTGACATCCGTGAACGCGGGCGGCGGCGGTGCAACCTTCCCGATGGCTCTCGGCACCGCGGTTGGCGCGGACGAGGCGACACTGACCGGCACCGAGGCCGACATCAGCCCAAGCAAAGCCATCGCGGCCGGAAGCAGCCAAGATTGGCATGACGTTCTCGCGGCTTCTGCCTTCTATGATGGCACGGGCACTGCCAAAGACCTGTATCTGAACGCGGCCATTACGGACGCGGTGTCAACTGATGCCGTCACCATTGCGGTGACCGGAACGATCACGCTCACGTGGATCAACTTGGGCGATTACTAAGATGATGAGGACGGGGGGCCGGACAACCGGCCCCCATGCCTTATTATGGAAGGAGAAAAAACATGGCAACTGTGAGCGCGCCGATCTCAGCGGATAGCGTGGTCGTGGTCTGCAACGCGAACGCGCCCCGGCAGATCATCAAGGTGTATGCCTACGATTCGACGGGGAGCACGTCATTGACGGTGTACGACGCGGCCAGCACGACAATCGTGGCGCAGAAGCAGATCGCGTTTCTGAACCTGACGAGCGCAAACGTGCTCTACGAACTTGACTTCGGCGAGCCGGTGGATTGCGACATTGGGATTGAGTTGGAGATCGCGGGGTCGGGCACGAAAGCATGGGTGGTGTGGAAATGAGACTCATTGGGCACGAGGCGCCAGGCGACCTATACAACATCGGTCGCCGGATAACCGAGGCGAATCCGATGTGCTCGCTTCAGTGGAGCCGGAGGGTCGGCCTGTTCGCGGTGATGATCCGCGGCGGCTACCACGGCTTTGAGACGACCCGGCCTCTCTTTTGGGTCTGCAAGGGCGACGGCGGCTATCGGCTCCCCGATGGGCGGGACGTGACGGAACTGCGGCGGAAGCTCAGGGATGATTTCTATGGCATCCGTGAGGAATGGCGGAAAGCGGCCTATGCCGCGACGCACACACACGAAACGGCGGATGCCCGTTCCGAGGAGGCGATCTACGAGGCCGCGCTGTTCGCCGACTGGATGCAGAAGCCAAAGGTGGTGAACGCTGGCATACCGGAGTGAGCCATGTCGAACATAACCATCGCCGAGACGATGACCGCTATGCGCGACGCCCTTCTCGATCCGTCGGGTGAGCGGTACAAGGATGCCGAACTTCTGGGCGCGATCAACACCGCGGGACGGCAACTCAACCCCATTGTTCTGCGGATTGACCCGCGGGTGTTGCGGCGCACGTGGGACATCTCCTATGTCACCAGTACCTCAACGTACGCCATCCCATCCCGTGCCGGGCGGATTCTCGCGGTGACCCGCCTCGCAACGGACGGGAGCATTGACTACGACATGCTTCCGTTGCAGGCGGATGAACTGGCTGGCGAGGCTCGGCAGGCGCGCGAGGACTGGTATCTCCTGGGCGATGGAACGATCCAGATAGACGCGACACCAAGCGCATCGCAGACGACCGCGGTGCGGATTCATTACGCGCCCGGATGGGTTCCGGTGCATACGGGATTCGCCTCGGCGGGGGCGTCGGGCACAATCACTTTGGCGACGAACGCAACTTTGGGCACGGTGCTCACCGCGGATGATGTGTACGTCGGCGGGCGGATTCGCTTGACGAATAACCTGCCCGCGGGCGTGCTCGGCCTTGAGAGAACGATTACGGACTCGACGACGGCAAAGGTTTGCACGGTGGACACCGCGTGGAGCACCACGCCCACGACGGCCACCTCATACGAGATCGAGATGAATCTGCCCGATCTGGCGCAGCAGGCGCTCATTTGGAGCGCGTGCCGGATTCTGGCGGCAATCAAAGATAAGGAGAACTTCGAGTACTTCGACGGCGAACGGCGCGAAGCGATCAACGCGATGACCGCGGCGCTCAACACCTATCTGCCGCGGGACACCGGCGGCGCGAGTCCGAAGGTTGGAATGCTTCAGTGACCAAGCACATCCGCATCAATGACTTCAGCGGCGGCCTCAACCTTGAAGGCCCCAAGACGGCGGGGATGGAATCGCCCGACATTCGCGGCGCGCTGCTTGACCGCGCAAACACCGCGCGGAAGCGGAGAGGCTACACACGAGGTATTAGTTCCGGGTGGACACTGGACGCGTACCGAGGCCGAGGTCTTGGGTGGTTCCAACACGCGGACGGAACGGTTTACCCGCTTTATATGAAAGAATCGGGGCCGCGGACTTCCCAACTTTACAGGTACGTCTCAGGGGGTGCGGCAACCGCGGTAAAGCAGTTCCCGCACCTCAAGTACAACGCGTCCTTCCTTCCGGCCCGCAACGGCGCGGGATTCGCAATCATCGGCGCGTATGCCGAGAACGCGACGGGCACGTGCGCGATCACCAAGCAGGCGACATCCATCAGCGTAACATCATCCAAGTGGTACACGGACGGATATGGCGCGTATGACATGGTGTGGCCCGTGGGCGCCGACAGATGGTATCGGATCACAAATACACCGAGTTCAGATTCAACCGCGATCACCATCGCCGACGAATATGAGGCGGTGGCGAACCTCTCCGCGGGATCGTCCTACGTCCTCAATCACGCGATTCAGGCGTATGACGGCACGACCTGCATGGATTTGTGCCTGATTGAACCGGCAAGCGCGCCCACCGCGGCGGCGGGGCCAGCAACCGGCGACCTCACATTGGCGAGGCATTACAAGTTCAAGTACAGCTACGTCAACACCAAGACCGGCGCGGAGTCCCCGATGTCGGCGGTCATCGCCGCGGAGTTCACGATCACCGCAACGCTCGGCGTTACGATCACGATTACCAACAGTACACAAGGCGGTGTGGACGGCACGAATATCTATTACGATCACGACGGCAGCGGGACATACACTGACTACTGGAAACTTCTGCTTCCCGCGGGCCAGAAATGCACGATTCAGGACAACACAACCACGACATTCGACCACGTTGCGGTTGCAAACGAAACCGAGACAATCAATGAGGACACGACCGAACCGGCAAACTTTGTTGCGGCTTTCTTCGCCTATATGAATGGATTTGTCTTCGCCGCGGGCGATCCGGCACATCCCAACTGGCTACGGTTCTCGGAATGCGATAAGCCGCATTCGTGGCCCGCGGAGAACTACGTTGTTGTGGGGACGGAACCGATCACCGGCCTCTTCGTCATCAGCGGACGCCTTGTTGTGTTCAGCCGCCACCAACGGCACATCGCAAGCATGTCCTACTACTATTTCGAGACCGATCCCGACACTGGCGAGACGCGGATAGACACCGATCTACGGCAGGAACCCACGTGTCCCGATAGCAACGACGGATGTGTGGCTCCCGCGTCTATCTTCGGCGCGGGTGGTTGGGTTGCCTACATGAGCGACAATGGGCCGCAAATCATGGCGGGCGCGCAATGTCCATCCATCCTCGCGATTGGACTTGGGGACATCATTCGCCGACTCAATACGGATTACCTCGATCAGGCCGTGGGCGCGCTCGATCCCTTCTTCAATGAGGCCGTATTCAGTTTCCCGCTTGATAGTTCCACGATCAACAACACGACCGTGCGCATTTCCATGAAACCGAAGGGCGCGCGACCTTACAGTGGCCCTGTGATTGACCCCCGCGGATGGAGCGCTCTCGCGCGTGTCCAGACCTCCTCCACGGCGATGGCGCTCCATTCCGCCTCGACAAACTGTGCGATGGTGTCCGCGTGGAGCAAGACGGCAACAAATGACATCGCGACCGTCAGCGGCGTCTGCACGAGCGCGGGCGCAAGCGCAACCCTCGTATCCAGTGCGGCGTTCACGTCCTACACGACGGGATTCAAACTGGCGGGTCAACTTGTGGCGCTCGTGAAGTCCAATCTTGTCCAGTTCAGGGAAGTGATAGGCGTAGCCGATGCGAACACGATCAGCGTTACACCCGCGTGGACGACCGCGCCCGCGACCGGCGATAGTTTCTGCGTCGGCGTCAATCCGCTATTTCTGGTGCTTCCGCCTCTCAGGGGCGAACCCGCCGAGGAGAACCGCTACAAGGCGCTCCGGCGCGTTGTCCTTGAGACTTCAGACGACATCGTAACCGCGAAGGGCATCCTGTGGCTGATGACGAAGGCGTACACGGTGGGCGAACTTGTGTCGCCAGACTTCGCCGACATCACGGGATTCACGATGCACCAACGGGCGGCGACAACGAACCGCATCGAATGGAATCCGAACAGTGGGGTGCATGGCCGCGACATCCGCATTGGCATAGGCGAGTTTTCGGGCAGCGAATTCGCGTTCTCCAATGTGGATATTTTTTATGATTCGCAAGGTGAACGGTGAGTAAGCCAATCTTGGAAATCGCAAGTTGCGAGGACAGCGTTGAAAGCCTGCGTTGCGCCGTGGCTGCGACGTTGCGCAAGGCGGAAGACGCGATGATGAACCTCGGCGCGGACAACTTTAAGCCGGATAGCATTGACGTGGACTTCATCAACAAGGTCTTCAACGACAACGACTCGACGGGCGGCGACACGTTCAACAGGATATACACCCGCGCAATAGGTTATGGCGCCTACTACTGGGTCTGGGGCACTCACGCGTTCGGCATGGAGTCTGCCCCGAAAACCATGTGGGACCCGCCGCCCGGCGGGGGATCGGCGCCAGTCAACTTCGTGGACATCGTCTCATTGATGCCCGCGGCATACCTCTTTCGTTCATTCCCGGCGACCGCCTACGTGTACCTCGCGAACGCGGCGAGTTGGGCAACAGTACCAAATCCGATGGACACCTCGGCTGGCTTCACGCGGCACGGGCACGTGTACGCTCATTGGGAGAACTCCGATGACGGTACAAGTGGAGATAAGCTGATAGGGGATTTCGATGACGGAGCGGCCTCAGTGAGCTTGCCGGATTGGACGGACTATGTTTTCATTGGAGATTCAGCATGGGGGCCGGGCGGAATCGGCTATTACGCCAGCTACAACGCCTATCCGCCAGCGCCGAGTTTATATGTCGCCACGCCGGTGATGATAGACTACCGGCCTCCGTGGCTAAGGGGACAGGGATGAGCCAGCAACAGACAGATTTGGCGAAGTGGGCATCCGTGATTTTGGGTGTCGCCGTGGTCATCTGCGGCACGGTCTATACCTATGCGAACGTGACCGCGACGGTGCAGCAACATACGGAGAGGATTTTAGTACTCGACACGGCGCAACAGGCTATGGTCGTGTCCATGAACGCGCTCACGACATCCCAAGCCGTTGCAAACAGCAATCAGGCAAGGATGTCCGCGGACATTACGGAGATCAAGGCGATGGTGAAGGAGTTGACAGCCACCATAGGGGAACGGGGCGGTAAATGAAAGACCATTTTGACAGCAAGGGCAGGCGTTGCTGCCCAATCTTGTGGGCACTGTTCAGGATTGAGTGGGTCTATCCGAAATGGTGGCCGAAGTACTGGGAGAAAAAATAGGAGGTGTAACATGGCGAAGGCATTTTTTGAGATCAGGGCAGCGTTGACGGACGTAGGGCAGCGGGCGATTGCCGCGCAGGGGCAACTTGCCCAGGCGCAACGGCAAGTGGTTGCGGCGCTCGCGGATGTCCAGGGATTGGCCGCGACTTACGCGCCATTCCTCTCCGATCTGGATGCGCTCGCGTCCTCGGACGTGACCGATCCCGCGGTGAAGGCGGCAAAGGCGGAGAAGGATCGTCTTGTCGGCGAGGTTATCGCCCTCGGGGTGCGCCTCGGCAAGGCAAAGGCGGCGTTGGAGAATATCTGATGGCTTGGCTGACGGGATGGAGAAGGCGGAAGAAGATTACGGTTCCTGCGGGAACGGTTGCCGAGTTGTTGTCGTATTTCCCGATGCGGTATTCCGTCGTGAACGACGCGGACATGGGCGCGCACGCCCAGGCGGACGGATACGACATGAGATTCACCAAGTCTGACGGGGAATCACCCGCGGCCTACGGACGTGAAGCCTGGGCAATCGCGGGTGGTTTGGCAAACGGAGAGTTCCATCTTCAGACGACAAGCCTGAGCGCAGTGGCGGACAATGTGTTCTATGTTTATTACGACCCATTGACCCCCTCAGGCGACAGCTCGGATTTCGCCACCATGCTCACGTCAGCAAACTATGTTTTCTTTAACATAGGAACTGTCGCGGACAAGACCGGCATTCATACTCTCACCGACAACGGCACGGGTGATGTCGCGGGCAAGATAGATCGTGGGCGCGACTTCGAGGCAACGGAGAGCGATTACATCGGTTGCGGGTACAACGCCGCGACGGACTTCAAGGGCGCGGGGCAGAGCTTCACCGTTTCCGCGTGGGCCAAGCCGGAGTCCGTCACACAGGGAACTGTTGTTGGCAGAGTCCAACTTGTGAGTAGTGTCTATAACATTCAATGGTACTTGCTTGCCCTGACCACCAATGCCACGTGGGGATTTTATGTTTTGGACACCGTTACCTTTCAGGGAGCTATCGCAGCAGCAAATACTCAGGCCGTGGGAGGCTGGTGTCACATCGTAGGTGAGGCGGATGCAGGCACGCTTAGAATCTACCACAACGGGGGAGCCAGTGGGTCAACAGATACCTATGGCACGCTCAAGGACATTGGAACAACTCCCGTGGAAATGGGAGTAACCACCAGGACGGATAGTCCCGTCTATTTCGACGGCATTCTCGACCAAGTAACAGTTCGCAACGTGGCTTCGGGTGCGGCGTGGATCGCCGCGGAGTGCGCCAACCAGAGCAGCCCCGCGACCTTCTATACTGTGGGCGCGGAGGAAACCGAGGCATCTTATCCCTTTGCGGCGCCGTGGGCGCAGTCGCCCTACGCGTTGCCGTTTGCTGCATAGAGGTAACACCATGATTTCACTTATTGGTAGTGCCCAGAACGCAGACCGCGATCTCAAAACAGCGGCAATCACGGTCTGGACGGGGACACCGAGCGCCAGTCTTAATCTATGGTGCATCGGTCTTGTCAAACTTGGCGACGGCACGAAGAACCTTGACGGAACGGGGGGCAGTTTCAGCCTGTACATCACGGTCGGCGGGCAGACGGCTCAACCATCGCCGCAGATCGTCTCTTGCTCGACGGCGGTGCGGACGGCCTTCTGGACTACACCGTTTCCTGTGCCCGCGAATGACGCTGTTGTAATTCAGGTGAAGTCGCCCAATGCCGCGGATACCGACGTGGATACAACCGTGTACCTCTACGATATTTCCACAACGGATGCAATCGCGCTCAGCGGCGATTCGACCGCAGCGGATAATTGCGAACTCATGTTCGACGGCACGGGGTACGCCGGTGGGACAGCGAAGTTGGGGGTTGATGTTGTGGCTATCAGCGCGGACACGACCGCGGCTGATAATTGCGAACTGATGTTTGATGGCACGGGATACGCGGGCGGGACGGCAAAACTTGGTGTGGACGCCGTGGCAATCAGTGGCGATGCGACAGCCGCGGATAATCTGGAATCGTTCACCGATGGCACGGGATATGTTGGCGGCACAGCCAAACTTACCGTGGACGCGGTGAAGTGGAACGGGACGGCGGTTGCCACGCCCGCGACCGCGGGCTATCCCGCCGTCACCATCAAGAGCGGGACGGGCACGGGCGAGGTGAGTTTGTCGAGCGGCGTTGCACAGGCTGATGTGGCGAAATGGAATGCCACCGCGGTTGCTACCCCGGCCACGGCAGGGTATCCGGCGGTGACAATCAAGAGTGGCACGGGAACAGGCGAAGTTTCACTTACCTCTGGTGTGGCGCAGGCAGATGTGGCTAAGTGGAAAGGTACGACCGCGGCGACAGTGGACACCGCGGGATACCCCGTTGTCACGGTTAAGGACGGCACGGGCGCGGGCGAGATCAACACGGCAAGCGGTAAGGTGCCCGCGACGATTGCTGCGGGTGACATCGCAAACGACGCGATCACCGCGGCCAGCATTGCAACAGACGCGATTGACGCCGACGCTTTGGCGTCAACCGCAATAACGGAGTTTTGGCAAGGCGCGGGTACGCGCTCCGTCGTCATCACGGTGAAGGACACGAACACCAGCGGCGCGGTCATTGACGGCGCGCGCATCGAAGTGTGGGATTCGGGCGGGGCGACCACACGTTATGCCGTGGATTTGGCGACGAACGCCAGCGGCGAGACGGATACCTTCTATCTGGACGACGGGACGTATCTCCTCAAGGGCTGGAAACCGAGTGTCTATACCTTCACGAGCGCCAGCATCACGGTGACATCCTCGGCGATCACCTTTGAGTTCTATGGAACGCCCGTAAGTGTCACGTCGCCGCCATCGGCCACGACCTCTACGCTCTACGGCTACATGGTGACGGCAAGCGGCGATCCCGCGAGCGGAGTTACCATCAACGCGGAAGTGGACACCTTACCCAATTTGACGGGCACGACATTGATCTGCACGAACTTGACGACGACGGACACGACGGATACGAACGGTTACTTTGCGCTGACGGTGATTCGGAACGAACCCGTGAAGGTCACATGTGAGGCCGCGGGCCTCAAGGAAACGCGATTTGTCGCAACCGCGGCGACGGTTGATCTCGGTACGCTGGTTGTTTCGACGTAATAGAGGTGAACTATGGGATATTTAGGTCAGCCAACGGGAAGAGGACGGTCACGATCCCCATCCTATACGACAACAGGAGGCGAACCTCCAGCATCCTTTTGGGAACAAAAGGACCCCTGGATGCCGGGTGGTGTGTACGGTGACATGCCAGCATTTGGCGAGGACTTTCCGGTGGCCGCAACGCCGCAAAGGCCGCGATATCGCGAGAACACCTACGGCATGGGCGCGATCTTGGGCGATCAACTCCGGCAGGGGGGGCAGTTGGGCGCGGGCGGGCCGTTCAAGTCCTACGGCGGTGGTGGCGGCGAACCCGTGAGTTGGCTTCAGGCTGAGCAGATACGTCAGGAAGGACTTGGCGGCGGGGTTGGCGGAACGGATACGGGACTCAACGTC
>Ga0180732_1000883_pt1 | contig 21311 bp, 19 predicted proteins | sample KR11_01MetaG_FD_148674 | JGI IMG/M metagenome (GOLD analysis project Ga0180732, IMG submission 148674) | Groundwater microbial communities from the Olkiluoto Island deep subsurface site, Finland - KR11_0.1 MetaG | ecosystem: Environmental > Aquatic > Deep subsurface > Groundwater | place... | reverse complement strand
AAGAGGAGGGAAAAATGCAAATTAAGAAATGCGCTATTTACACAAGGGTTTCCACTAACATGCAGGCAGAGAAAGAATTCAATTCCTGCGAAGCACAGGAATTGAAAATTAAAAACTTTGTTAAGAGCCAAAATAATTGGGAAACAGTTAAAGTTTATTCTGATCCCGGCTATACAGGAGCCAATATTAAACGCCCGGCTTTTCAGGAAATGCTTGAAGATATAAAGCAGAGACAGATTGATATTATTCTTTGCTACAAAATTGACAGGCTGACCCGCTCGCCGAGGGATTTTTATCAGTTGATAGAACTTTTTGATAAGTATACAGTAGATTTTATTTCGGTGACGGAAAGATTTGATACTTCCACTCCCTCGGGGCGGTTATTGAGAAACATTATGCTCACCTTTGCTCAATTTGAAAGGGAATTAACGAGCGAGCGGGTGAAAGATAAAATGTTTCAGAGAGCCCAGAAGGGAATGTGGAACGGGGGATCAATACCGTTCGGATATTCGAACCAAGACAAAAAACTGATTATTGATAAACAGGAATCAGAGGGGGTAAAACTTATTTATGACATCTATATTGATACGGGGTTATTGTGCAGAGTTTACAACAAACTGAAAAAGGAAAATATCAAAAACCGAAACGGAAATTTTTTTACAAAAAAAGCATTATCGGATATTCTCAGAAATATTCTTTATACAGGGAAGATAAAATACAACGGTCAAATATTTGAGGGGCTTCATAAATTTATTATATCCGATAATGCCTTTGATATTGCTCAGAAGATACACAAGAAAAAAATCAAAAAATATAATGTATACAGGAATCATCTTTTAGCAGGACTTATAAAATGCAAGGAATGTAATTATATGATGACTCCTTGTTTTACAAACAAACATAAAGACGGAAAACTCAAAAGGTATTTTTATTACCGCTGTTTGAATGTGCAGATGAGAGATTGGGACAGTTGTTCTACAAAGGAAGTGAATGCTGACAGGTTGGAGCAGTTTATTACAGAGAACCTTATAAGGGTTATGAGGGATACCTCATATATTGAAAATATGGTTTTCCGTCTTAATCATAAAGAACAAGCGGGTAGGGGATTGGGATTTGAACTATCGGATGCTGGCTCGGCATATTCAGCGAATGGAGTAAAAAAATCAATAAAGAATGCGCTTGATGTGATAGAGCAGAATGGAAGGACTGAGCGTAATATGGAAGTTAAGAAATTTTTCGGGGGAATATTCTATTCCCCCTCTGAGGTAGAAGTCATCATCAACTATTTTCCCGCCGAAGAACAAAATAATCTTAAAGACCTGTTATTTTTTGGGAGAAAAAGGGCGTTTTCAGACGATGAACAAGCAAAACCACCTGTTTTGCCCGGCTCCAAAACAGGCGGTTTTGCCGAAAATTTTGTGACAAGCGGGCGAACAGATTCGGAAATTGAAGCAAAGCAGAAACCCCGGCAAAAAATTGATTTGGTGGTCGGCGATAGAGGAGCAATAACAGAACAAACATTGATTAGTGGAGTTCAAAGTAAAAGTAATGGCGGGGCGAAAGGGGCTCGAACCCTCGACCTCTGGCTTGACAGGCCAGCGCTCTAACCAACTGAGCTACCGCCCCCGCGATTGAGCAATAGTAGATTATTTCTCCTGGTTTGGCAAGATTGCTGCAAGGAGGGGGTATTTTTTGCTATAATGAAAAATGAAACATTTGAGATGGCTGTTTATTCTGTTTCTTCTTTTCGTGTCGCCGCGGATGGGAGAAACGATCCCGCTCGGCGTCGATCTTTCGGCGCTGCCGTTCGGCGAAAAAGAAGAACTGGTTTACAATGTCCGCTGGTCTTTCATTAATGTGGGTGAGGCCGTGTTGGGATTGAACCGGATCTCCGGTTCCGTGTGGCGGGTGTATTCCACGGCTAAATCGTATTCCTTTTTTGACAGTTTTTACAAAGTGCGGGACAGTATTGAATCCCTGTGGGATATCGGCCTGGGTCGCTCTCTGCGTTTTGAGAAGCGTACAAGGGAAGGTGGAAAAGAGAAGGACGAGCTTATAGTTATATCCGCGGCTACCAATACGGCAGTCAAGGACGGCCGGAAATGGAAAGTGTCTCCCCGTGCGCTGGATGTGCTCAGCGCCCTACATTTCATAAGGATGCAGCCGCTCAGTGTCGGTAAAAATATCGTGATGGATGTTTACACAAAGAATAAACTCTGGCCGCTGGAAGTGGCGGTTATCAAAAAAGAGAGAATAAAAGTCGGTGATAAAAAATACAGCACTATTCTGGTTGAGCCCAAAATGCGCGAGGAAGGGATCTTCAACGCGAAGGGACGCATATGGGTGTGGCTTACAGACGATGAAAACCGTGTTCCCGTGCGCATGAATTCAAAGGTGCTCATCGGCTCAGTCAGCGTCGATCTGATAGAGATACGCAGGTAACGAAAAAGGATTTAAGAACAATGGGCACACCGCGGCGTCCCGTATTTTGTCCGGAAATAAGTATTGAAAATCACCCCCTGTCACCTATTTGCTATTCTTTTTTCCGAAAATGAGCTATAATCAAGACGCTGATTTTAGCGCAATTGTTTGATTCTGGAGGATGATGTGAAAAAGATCTTGATCGCTTATTCGGGAGGGCTGGATACCTCCTGCATGCTGCACTGGCTGAAGAAAAAGTATAACGCCGAGCTTTACGCTTACTGCGCGGACCTTTCGGGGATGACCGCCGCAGAAAAAAGTAAAATCATACGCAAGGGAATCGCCACAGGGGCGAAAAAAGTCATTGTTGAAGACATGCGTGAAGAATTCATGAAAAATTATGTTTTTCCCGCGCTCAAAGCGGATGCCGTTTACGACGGCGAATATTTCATGGCCACGGCCATAGGCCGGCCGCTCATAGCCAAACGCCTTGCCGACATCGCCGTAAAATACGGGATCAAAACCGTGGCGCACGGCTGCACGGGCAAGGGCAACGACCAGGTGCGTTTTGAAACGGGCTTATATTCGCTGGTGAAAGATGTCGAGCTTCTGGCGCCTCTGCGTTTCTGGGAATTCAGGACGCGGGAAGAGGAAGTCGCTTACGCGAAGAAAAATAAAATACCGGTTTCGGCGGGAAGCAAAAAGTATTCTCTGGATGAGAATATCTGGGGCGTGGCGATAGAGTGCGGCCGTCTTGAGGATCCCTCTCAGCCGCCGCCTGCGGACGCATGGCAGTGGACCGGCGGAAAGCTGAGAAAGCAAGAGACAAAAATAACGCTGTCCTTCCGGAAGGGCGAGCCCGTCGCGCTCAACGGACGCGCGATGAAGCCCGTGGCCTTAGTGGAGAAACTCAACGCCATCGGAGCCGCTTATAAGATAGGCCGGGCGGATCTTATAGAGAGCAGGATAGTGGGTATTAAATCCCGCGAGATATACGAGTCCCCCGCGGCCAAGATCATAAGCGCCGCGCATTTTGACCTTGAACGCATGGTGCTGGACAGGGAAACGCTGCACTATAAAGAAAAGCTCGCGAAGGATTTCTCGCTGCTCGTTTACAACGGCAGGTGGTTTTCGCCGCTCAGGGAGGCCTTGAGCGCTTTTGTCGATATGACGCAGAAAAACGTGACGGGTTCGGTCAGCATGATACTGCGGCCCTGGGCCTTTGAGATCGTTTCCCGGACTTCTCCGAATTCTATTTACAGCAAATCTTTAGCCACTTACGCCAAGGGCGATAAGTTTGACAGGAGCCTGGCGGAGGGTTTTATCAAACTTTCCTGTATGGATATTACCCGTCGGAGCTGATGAATCCATGAAACTCTGGGGCGGGCGTTTCAAGCGTGAACAGCCTAAAGATTTTCTCGCTTTTGAGAGTTCCATAGCCTTTGATTTCAGATTAGCCGCTTGCGATCTCGAGGTGAACAGGGCCTGGGCTAAAATGCTCGAGAAGATAGAGATCCTCACGGGAAACGAATTAAATAAAATACTCGCGGCTCTCGACGACACTCAGAAAGATCTTGAAAAGGGCCGCCTTAAAGCCGACGAGGCTCTCCACGAGGACATACACAGCCTGATTGAAGACAGGCTCTTCACCTATGCGGGATCCGTGGCCAAAAAACTTCCGGCGGGCCGTTCCCGCAATGAACTGGTCTCGGCCGATATGCGGCTTTATATGAGAGAGCACATAGAATACATTCTCGGCCAGATCAAAGGTTTTCAGAGGAGCCTGCTCGAGGCAGCCACCCGTTATTCGGGGGCGGTTATGCCCGCCTTTACGCACATGCAGAAGGCCGTGCCCGTGACGCTGGGCCATCTCATCCTGTCATATTTCTGGAAATTAAACCGGGATAAAAAATTTTTCAGATACGCTCTTGAAGAGACTAATGTCATGCCTCTGGGCGGCGGGGCCGCGGGAGGCAGCACCATTGCCGTTGATACGGATTTTCTGATGGCGGAGCTGGGCTTTTCAAGGATTTTTGAGAATTCCATAGACGGCACTTCCAACAGGGACTTCATCCTTCTTTTTCTGGAGGCCGCCTGCAACATGCAGCTCCATTTTTCCGGCATCTGCGAGGATATGATACTTTTTTCATCGGAATATTTTTCATATCTCACACTGCCGGACGAATATTCCACGGGGTCGTCTCTGATGCCGCAGAAAAAGAATCCGGATTTCTTTGAACTTGTCAGGGGCAAAACGGGCCGCGTTTCGGGCAATCTCGCCGCGCTCATCAATCTGCTGAAGGGCCTGCCGTCGGGCTATAACAGGGATCTTCAGGAAGACAAGATATCTCTTTTTGACACGGTGGATGAGATAGAGGGAATACTCAGGCTGTTTCCCTCGGTTTTTTCCGCTCTTGAATTTAACACCGACGCCATGCTGAAATCAGTGGAGAGGGGCTCTATCTGCGCGCAGGCTCTCGCCGAATTCCTGGTGATGAAGGGCGTGCCTTTCAGACAAGCGCACGAGATAATAGGAAAAATAGTGTCGGACAACGAGCTTCTGTACAGGAAGATGAGCGATATAAAGATCGTGGACCTGAAAGTGTATTCCGAGTTTTTTTCCGCTGAGGTTATTCCGCTCTTGGAACCGTCGGGAGCCTTGAAACAGCTGGCGACCTCATCTTCGCCGTCGCCTATGATGTTTGAACAGCAGTTGAGGCTGGCTTATGAAGCGGTCGAAGAATAAAAGCGCACACCGGACTCAGGAGAAAGGCCGCTTGGGCGATCAGAAGAGTGTCGGAAACGCGCGGATACTGGCGGCGGGACTGGTTGTTCTCATCGGAGCTTTTTTTCTCCTGCGATCGGCAAATCCCGCCGGAAATAATTTTGCCGCCCATGCGTCGCCTTTTGTTTTTATTTTTTCATGGGCCGTGATCCTTGCGGGGATATTGTGGGAAGACGGGGCGGAAAAAGAGTGAAGATAAGTTTCTTGCGCGATGCTCTTATACTGATTTTCTGTGTCAGAGCGGGCCTGGCCGCCGCCGACCTGGATTTCTGCCTTAAAACAGCGGTGCTGAATAATCACGGGCTTCTTCTGGCCGCGGAAGACATAAAAATATCAAAATTAAAACTCGAGCAGGTCGGTTCGATGTTCAGGCCCAAGCTCTCGCTGGGAGCTTATTATGATTATTACAGCCTGGATTATCCTTCGGTTTTTTCGTCGTCCCTCGGGGCGTTTAATCTGCAGGAGGCGTCGGATAATCTCTATGGAACAAGAGTGACGCTGACCCAGCCGCTTTATACCGGCGGGGCTGTTTCAACTCTGGAAAAACAGGCGTCGCAGAAACTTCTGGACTCCGGCAATATGCTTGCCGCGGAGAAAAACCGTCTGTTGTACGGGGTGAAAGAGAAATATATAAATGTGGTTTATCTGAAAAGGAAGATCGAGGCGCTGGAAAACGCGTTAAGGCAGATCAAAAAAACAGATGGCGGAGGAAAGGCGGGGTTTTACTCCGATATGCTCAGGCAAAAATCGGAATTGAACGCGGCTCTCGTGGACAATGTTTACGCGCTCAACGCGCTGATATCGTCTGAATTTATCAAGGCGGAAGATATAGGCGGTGAAGCGTTTGTTGACGGTAATCTCTCCGGTGACGAGCCAACGAAGTTCATCCTTCTGGCCGGTCAGAACCGACCGGAACTGAAGAGCCTCAGGGAAAAGGAATCGGTGGATTTTCTTTCTTTGGGGCTCGAGCAGTCGGTCAAATTCCCCAATGTGGATCTTTTCTCCACTTATGATTATCTCCATGCCGTCGGCGATGAGTGGGCGAGCAATTTTCAGGTGGGGATCAGTATGTCTTTACCTCTTTATGACGGCGGCGCCCGCTGGCTGCGTTTTGAGGAAAAGAAAGCGCTTCTGCGCAAAACCAAAGTCAATATCTCCCATGCGGAAGAGGCTATAAGGCGCGAAGTTGAAAAGGCCTGCCGCGGATATTCCCTCGCGGGGGAATATCTTAAAGAGGCGCAGGCGGAAAAAAAGAATTTTCGTATGCCTGGGAAGATCAGCCCGGAGGATATTGTGACCTGGGCGCGGATAACAGAGAATGAACTGGACGCCGGAATGAAGTTTGACCTCGCGGGCGCTTATCTTGAATACGCCGCGGGGCTTTTGATTTCCAAATACTGAATGCCTCGCCGATTTTTATTTATAGTGTTATTTTTTGCCGCCCTCGGGCATTCTTTTAACACGGAAGACCATTTGCGGATACTCGCGTCAAGCCGCTGGCAGGATCAGCGCGCCAAAGTGGCCCTCGTCCTTTCCGGCGGCGCCGCCCGCGGCCTTGCGCATGTCGGGGTGTTGAAGTCATGGCAGGAGAAAAAACTGCCGCTGGATCTTATTGTCGGCACCTCTGTGGGCGCGATCGTGGGGGCGCTTTACGCCTCGGGCATGGACGGCGCGGAAATTGACAGGATCATCGCAGGGCTGAACTGGAACGAGCTCATAGAGTTCAGGGTGACGCCGGCCAGGATCCTTAATCTCAATAGCATCATATCAAGCGAAAAAATGGGAGACTGGATGTTTTCTCATATGGGGGATAAGAAATTCAGCGATCTTAAGATCCCGTTTTTGTGCGTGGCCTGTGACATCAGAACGGGTGAGAAAATCGTGTTCCGCGACGGCGATCTTATCCCGGCGGTGCGGGCTTCTTCATGCATCCCCGGGATCTTTGAGCCCGTGGAGTACAGGCACCGCGTGCTTGTGGACGGCGGCGTGGTGGATAATGTGCCGACGGATCTGGCCTTAGCCGAGGGCGCTGATATGATAGTGGCCTCGTGGACGGGTGGGTCCCGCTGGCTTTCCGATTCGAGGAGTATAATCGCCGTCCTCACGCAGGTGATATCTGTCTCCGGTACCGTGCTCTCGCGGCGTCAGCTTGAGAAAGCGGATGTGGTGATAGAACCTGACTTGAGGGATGTTTCCCCGCTGGATTTGGACAAATTCGCGCAGACGTCGGAAGCGGGTTATGACGCGACCGTTAAGAAAGCCGGTGAAATAGAGAAAATGTTTCTGCAAAAAACTCTTGAAAAAATAAAGGCGGCGCCGGACAAATGAGAAAATTCGGCGCTTTAACCGTTCTGTCCGCGCTTGTGTTCATCTCTTCCTGCGCGGGTGTGAGGATTGGAAGGCCGTCGCCTCTTGAAATAGCGGCCTCTTTTGAGGCCGCGGGGAATCCGGACGAAGCCGTGAAGACGCTGAAGAACGCTTCTCAGGATGCTTCCTATAAGAGCGCGGTAAAACGCGAAATACTTACGGCTCTGGCGGAACTTTACGCGAATCAAAAAGACAATCTGAACGCGATAAAGACGCTCAGGGAAGCCGCCCAGACCGGCGACGGAGATCCTTTTATCGGCCTTCGCCTGGGTGAGATGCTGCTGCGGGAAGGGCTTATCGCCGAGGCTATTGCGGAATTCACCGCTCTCGAGAACAGGGGCGTTAAGACGCCGTCGCTGCTGCTGGGCCTGGGCGAGGCCTATTACAGGAATGGCCGCATACTCAAGGCGACGGTGTATCTGGAGCAGTATCTTAAAATTTATCCTGACGACAAAAAAGCGATGATGATGCTCTATGAATCCCACGAAGCCATGGGGAATTATCCCGCCGCGCGCAATGCCCTGTCGGGATGCGCTGCTGTTCTGAGCGCGAAAGACTTCGCCGTAAAAATGGCCATGAACTGGATGAGAGACGGCAATCCCGACGAGGCCGTTGAAGAGCTCGAAAAAATAAAGGCAGATTTTCCCGAAAGTAATTTTTATCTGGCCCTGGCCTGTTATCAGAAGGGCGATCTGGACAAAGCCCTGCATTTCTTCGCACAGGCGCCGGACTCTCTCGCTGATGAGGCTTCTTTTTTCCGCGCGCTCGTTCTTTTTGAGCTTGGCAGGAAAGCCGAGGCGAATCCGATATTCAAAAAGCTTGCACTCAAGGAGAATTATTCCCGGTATTGCGCGGTCTTTGTAAAATAAAGGCTCCGCGAACATACAGCCATGCCGCAATCTCAAACATCAGGCGCTCCGGCAAATAGAAATTTCCTCCCGTCTTTTGCCGTTTATTATATCGCGGGTTTTGCCGGCATCTGCGCCGTTGATATGCTCACCGCCGCGCTTCCCGTGCATCTTAAGGCGGTGTTCGGAAACGCTTTTGACGTGGGGCTCATCTACGGGATTTTTCCCGTCTTATCGGTTATAATAAGGTTTCAGATATCCGAGTTCGCGTTCCGGACCGGTTTGAAAAAAGCTCTTTTCACGGGTTTGCTTGTCATGGCGCTGTCGCAGGGCGCTTATGTCTTCGCCGGGGACAGCCGTGTTCTGTGGCTGGCGCTGAGGATGATCTTCGGCGCGGGGATATGCGTTTATTTCATAGCGCTGCTGGAAGCTGTCAACAATGAGATAGCGTCTAAAGCGCATTCACTCTACTACGGCATATTTTCCACGCTTTTTGTGGCCTCCATGCTATTTGCTCCTGCGCTCGGCGCAAGGATCTTGTCGCGTTTCGGTTTTAACACGCTCATTTTTTTCACGGGGATTTTTTTCGCCTGCGCCGCCATCGCCGTAATTTTTGTAAAAGACAGCCGCTCGGCGCGTCCGGGTTTTAACAGAAGGAATTTCTACAGGCTCATGCTCAAAAAACATTCTCATTTCGGAGTGCTTTTCATGACCATTTTTACATACGCGTCAGTCGTCGTTTTCCTGCCGCTTCTTGGCGAGGCGAAGAATTTTGAGAATTTTGCTTTCGCGTTCACTTTTCTGTCAATATCAACAATAATCGTCAGGTTTTCTTCAGCTAAACTTTTCGCCGCCTATCCTGTTCACAAATTTATATTGGCGGGCACATTGATCATATCGGCGGCCATAGCGCTTTTCGCTTTTTCCTCCACCATCGCGGTCTTTTTCGCCGCGGCGGCGCTGTTCGGCATAGGCTGGGCTTTTTTTGAATCAAATTATATGCCGTCGCTTCTGGCGGGCGGCGAGGGAAAGAGCGAGCTCATATCAGTTTACAGCCTTTTCTTTGACATGGCTTGGTTCGTCGGTCCGCTGCTGAGCGGCGCGGCTGCCGAAAGATACGGCGTTCTGCGCCTTTATCAGGCGCTTCCTCTCGTGTGCCTTGTGGGCATGATCTATTTTTTCAGATTCAACGGCGCAACGCGCGCTGTCTCAAAGTCGGCCTGAATTTTCCTATATCGATCTAAAGCGATTTTCCGGCGGTATTGTGTTGTTCTTGCTTCTTCCCGGATAAAGTTGTAGTATTAACCTGACCTTCGGGGTGGAGTGAACTGCCGGCAGGCAGGGATTCTCGACCGGCGGTGAAAGCCCGCGACCCGTGAGCGTGGGGAAAATTAAGGACGTCCCTTTTTCCTCTTTTTCCTTGTTCACGGCCGAACCGGTGGAATTCCGGCGCCGACGGTAAAGTCCGGATGATAGAAGGTTGCAAGGCCCCGAAAGTTATCGGGGCTTTTTTTATGGATAAAGACAAAATTATGAAACGCGCGCTGGCTCTGGCCGCGCGTGCCGCGGGAAGGGTCTCTCCCAATCCCATGGTGGGAGCCGTTATTTTCAAGGGCTCAAAAATAATATCGGAGGGCTATCATCATTATTTCGGCGGTGATCATGCCGAGATAGATGCTCTCAAAAAAGCAGGCAAAAAAGCCGGGGGCGCTTCAATGGCCGTCAATCTTGAACCTTGTTCGCACAGCGGCAAGACACCGCCATGCGTTGAGAGCATAGCCGGATACGGCATTAAGGAAGTGTTCGCCGGTATGCGCGATCCCAATCCTCTTGTCGCCGGTAAGGGCTTTGCTTATCTTAGGCGGCACGGTATAAAGGTCAAATCCGGCATTGCAAAGGATGACTGCGCCTTTCTTAACAGGGCCTTTGTTTCTGTCCATAGCCGGAAAAGGCCCTGGATAGTTCTCAAGGAAGGGCTTTCTCTGGATGGCCGTATAGCCTCTTATACGGGCAATTCAAAGTGGATAACAAATCCTAAAGCGAGGCTTTTCGCGCATAGATTGAGATATGAGAGCGATATGGTCATGGCCGGCGCCGGCACTTTCAGAAAGGACAGCCCGTCGCTCCTGCCATACCTTATAAGGGCGAAACGGCACCCTCTGGGCTTCCCTGCGCGCTGTGTTGTGACCAAATCCGGATTGTTCAAGACCTGTGGAAAACTTGTTGACAGCGAATCCCCTTTTTTCATTGCCCATATGGCTGTCAAGAGCCCGGCTAAGGCCGAAAGTTCAAAATCGGGATACGAGCGGATTTATTCTAAAAATCTTAATAATTTGGTTGAGCTATTTGCTGAAAAAGGTTATAATCAGATACTAATTGAAGGTGGAGGGGGACTGGCGGGTTCTTTGTTCGATGCCGGCCTGATTGATGAGATATACTTTATTTACGCTCCCATTGTTATAGGCGGCAAAAACGCAGTGGCCGCGGTTGCCGGAAAGGGTCAGGGGCTTGTTAAGAACGCTATTGAGTTCAGCGAAAACCGCATATTCGCTCTGGATGACAATTTTGTCTTTCACGGAATCAGGCCAGGCGGCATTTTTAGAAAAAGAAAAAGGGTACGACCTGCATTTTTTCAGAATATTAAGGACGTCCCCTTTTTTGGGGAAAAATGTTTACGGGCATAATAACGCAAACGGGCCGGGTGCGGGAAAGGTCCGCCGTTTCCATAGGCATTGAGATGGACACATCGCGCATAAAAACGGGGGACAGCGTGGCCGTCAACGGCGTCTGCCTCACGGCCTCGGGTGTAAAAAAAGACAGGGCTTTTTTTGATGTTTCGGCCAGAACTTTTCAGCTCACAAATCTTTCTTCGGCTAAGATGGTTAATATAGAGCTGCCGCTGAAAGCTTCGGATTATATTTCGGGGCATTTTGTGACGGGGCATGTCGACGGAACGGTGAGACTGGTAAAAATAGAAGAAGCGGGAAATTTCAAAAAGCTTCATTTTGCCTTTGAAAAAGCTTTTGCGCCCTTCATAGCTCTGCGGGGCTCGGTCGCGCTTGACGGGATAAGTCTCACGGTTGAGGGCCTGTCCGGGGCCGTTTTCAGCGTCAATGTGATACCCGAAACGATAAAGAGGACAAATCTTCCGTCAATAAAATCCGGCGACGAGGTCAATTTTGAGGCTGACACCCTGGCCAGATATGTCGTGAACAACATGAATAAGCCCGGAGAGGGCATAACAAAGGAGAAACTGGAAAAATGGCTGTGAAATTTTCAAAAATAGATGACGCTGTAAAAGATTTCCGCGGGGGAAAGATGATCATAATTGTTGACGACGCCTCGCGGGAGAACGAGGGGGATCTGGTCTGCGCATCCTCAAAGATCAGCCCGGCTAAGATAAATTTTATGGCCACTCACGGCCGCGGCCTTATATGCGCGGCTATGACGGAGAAAGCGCTCTCGCGGCTGAATCTCAATATCCTTTCGCGCAGTTTCAACGCCTCAAATCCCAGAGAGGCCGCTTTCACACTTTCCTGCGACGCTGCGAAGGGTGTCAGCACCGGGATCAGCGCCGCGGACAGGGCTAAGACCGTGAAGGCTCTTGTTTCGCCGTCTTCAAAACCCTCGGATATCGTCTCACCCGGTCATATTTTCCCCATACAGGCCCAGAAGGGCGGCACGCTCGTCCGGGCGGGCCACACGGAGGCCGCCGTGGATATGGCGCGCATGGCGGGCCTCGCGCCGTCGGGGGTGATATGCGAGATAATGAATGACGACGGCAGCATGGCGCGGCTACCTGATCTGGTGAAATTCAGCGCCCGCCACGGACTTCGCCTGATAAGCCTGGCCCAGATAATAGAGAAGCGCAGGCAGACGGAAAAACTCGTGGAGCGGGTTTCGGAAGCGTCGCTTCCGACGAGATTCGGCGATTTTACCGTTGTTTCATACAGGAGCAAGATATCGCAGGAGGACTTTGAGAGCCGCACGCATGTGGCTCTTGTCAAAGGAGCGGTGCGAGGAAAAAAGAAGGTGCTGGTCAGGGTGCATTCGCAGTGCCTGACAGGGGATGTCTTTCACTCGCTCCGGTGCGACTGCGGCAGTCAGCTCGACGGGGCGATGAAGAAAATAGAAAAAGAGGGACTCGGCGTCCTGCTTTATATGAGGCAGGAGGGCCGCGGCATAGGCCTTGAAAACAAGATAAAGGCATACGCTCTGCAGGACGGAGGCATGGATACCGTTGAGGCAAACGAGGCGCTCGGTTTTGACGCGGATCTGCGGGACTACGGGATAGGCGCTCAGATCCTCGCGGATCTCGGCTTGACTTCCATCAGGCTCATGACCAACAACCCCCTGAAGGTGAAGGGCCTGGCGGGTTTCGGCCTGCGGGTCGTGGAGAGAGTGCCTATCAGCATCAAGCTCGGCACTTCCCACTGCCGTCATTATCTGAAGACGAAGAAAGAAAAGCTGGGGCATCTACTGTGAGTGGGGTGAGTGGGTGGGGTCAGGTCTTGACATTAGACATATTAGAGTGGAGGAAAAAGGATATGCTCCCTTTTTGTCTTGATGGTAAAGGACAAGGGCGGGCGCTGGGAAGTAGTGATGAAGAAAAATATTTAAGTCGAAGATACCAAATATGCGCATGGATTCAGTTGAGCGCGAAAAGACTGCAGGCTGTAACAGGATCCTTAGAAGTAGAAGGGGGTTTTTGAAATATGGAAAGAAAAATTAGAAATAAAATTGCTCAGTATGCGGCGCCTTTGATAACGGCAGTTGTAACCAGTTCCGCGATAACGGTAATGGTTCTAATGATAATAGTTCCAAAAGCAGAGAGCGTAATTTGTTCATCAAGTACTTTAATGATTGTAAAGTTTCTGAATTGGATGGAGGAACATGTCACAATTTTTTTTATTTTCTTTGGCATTTTACTTGTTTTAGCGTGGCTGCCATATTGGCTCTCTACGGTAAAAGATAAACAAGAGTATTCGCCTGAAGAAAAAAAAGCATTGAATATCAGAGTTGTTATTTCCGCGCTGGTTATAGCATTAATAGCAAGAATAACATTCTATTTTGTGCCGGTGAATATAATAATACCGACACACTGGATGGATTTTGCGGCAACTTTAGGTTTTGGAGAATTTACAAGGGGAAGTATTTGTATAATATTTTTCGGCTCAGTGTTTTCTTTTTCTATATGGATGACACTTTTGATTTTGATAGGGGCAGTTATAGTAGAATCTGATTATAGGCCAAAGATTACAATTTGGCTTTTGATTGTCTTGTTTATTTTTACAGCGCATTTCAGTTTTAACAAAAGTTTGATGAATAATATGGATTTTCTGAAAACAATGGCTGAGGCAACGGGCGTCGAAGGCGAAAAAATTGAATCAAAAACTATGCTTCTTCTTGACGGGACAAAAACGGGGAAAAGTAAAATAGTGGAATTGCAGGTCAAGGCATCATCACCAGTATCCTTACACAGGAAGTCAGACAGCAGATTAGCTATATCGGAAGACCAGCTTTTGAAAATAGAGGAGTCGTTGAGAGCTAAAAAATATTCGTGGTATAAAGAAAGTGGCGGGTATGATATAGCAAAAGGCTGGTTTCTTAACTGGGATATTGAAAAAGGCGAAGCCGCTCTTCGTCGGTTAGCGGCCTCGGGAGATATGCTGGGGCAGGCAATTTGGTTACTGCGGTTGAGAAAAACGGCCCAGCTTTCGGATGCAAACTTTGGAATTGTAAGAAATTGGATAGATACGGGGTATTTTTTTGGCTCGAAAATCAAATATTCAGTTTACCAAGCGGCGAGGCGGTTCGGCGAAAAGGAAATAATGAACAAATTTGAGGGAGAACTGCAGAGTAAAAATAGGGATGAAATTCCCAAATTGCCTAAAATTATAAATGGCGAAATATCAGGCAGGATAAAACTCAAAAATCTTCCGCGGGATTGCAAAGTGGGGCTCTTTTATATTGAGCCCTGTAAATCAAGACGCCGTGATGCGGATATTACAGACTTGTTTAATCAACATGCTTCCGCTTGCAATTTGGTAAAAGCGTACAATTCGCGGGAAGGAAATGAATTTAAATTTGACAATTTAATCGCGGGCAAATATCTGCTTGCTCTTGCATGGAATGGTGATATTTCAGAGAGCATAGCGAATATAAAAATTACCGGCGGCGGAATAATGGAGCTGTCGGATAAAAATCCGCGCAGAAAATTTGATGTAGTGATTACGTTGCCCAAAACAGAAATAATCAATAATAAAAGTTCGGCAGCGCCAGCGGAAAATTGATTGAGTGTTGGAATTACGGTGATTTTGTATTACAATCTGTTTTTGAGGAGGAATAAATGAGAGAAGTGACAGGCAATTTTAAGGGTGATGGAAAAAGAGTGGGGATATGCGTGGCCCGCTTCAATGAATTCATAACGGGCAGGCTTCTGGCCGGAGCGCGGGATGAGCTCATACGCCACGGCGTGCGCGACGAGGATATTGACTGCGTCTGGGTGCCGGGCTCTTTTGAGATAGGCACCGTCGCAAAGGCCATGACGAACAAGGGTTACGACGGTATTATATGTCTCGGGGCGCTGATAAAAGGCGACACGCCGCATTTTGATTATATTTCGGCCAGCCTCGCCAAGAGCATAAGCGAGATGGGGACAAAAAGCGGCATGCCGGTCATATACGGTATCGTCACGGCGGAAACGCTCGAGCAGGCCATAGAAAGGGCCGGAGCGAAAGCGGGCAACCGCGGAGCCTCGGCGGCCGTGGCCTGTCTTGAGATGATGGATCTGATGACGAAAATATGACGAGAAGGCAGGCAAGAAAAAGAGTCCTGGACTGCCTTTATGAGGCTTCTATGGGCAAGGATATGGATGATTTTCTCGTCCAATACGAAGATGACAAGCAGTACGGATTCATCAGAAACTTTGTGGACATCGTTAAGAAAAACACGGAATTCTGCGACGATATCATATCGCGTTATTCCAAGAACTGGGAACTGAGCAGGATAGGGCAGGTTGATAAACTGATACTGCGCATGGGGATCAGTGAGATAAAAGCGATGAAGATAGACAAGCGCATCGCCATTAACGAGGCGGTGGAGCTGGCCAAGACCTATTCGACGGAGAAATCGCCCGCTTTTATAAACGGCATACTGAATAGGGCGGCCGAAGACGGAGATAACACGGGAGGGAACGGAAAATGAGCGGTTTTTTAAAAAAGATATTCGGCGGTTTCAGCGCGTCCAGGATAGAAAAAACTTTTGATAACGAAACGGATTCAACGCAGTCATCAAGATGCAAATTCTGCGGTCAGACAATAGTGTGGAAGGATCTCAAGAACGGCAGGAGATGGCCTTTCAACACCCGTAAGGTGAATTGCGCCGACGACGAAGGCAATATTTTTCTAGCATGGGTGCCGCATTTCCAGACATGCAGAAAATGGCGACACAAAAGAAAAACAAGCTGAAAGCGTCCGCCGCGGAAAGGATCAATTTTCTTAAGGCTGAGATACGCCGTCACAACAGACTCTATTATACTGAAAACAGCCCTGAGATATCTGACGGCGAATATGACGCATTATACTCCGAGCTGAAAAAACTTGAGGAAGAAAATCCCTCTCTTGTAAGCTCCGATTCGCCGACCCGGAAGGTCGGGGGAGGGCCTCTTCCGTCTTTCAGATCCATAGTGCACAAAACGCCCATGCTGTCGCTGGAAAACACCTACAGCGGTGACGATATAAAAACATGGATAGAGAGAAACAGGCGCCTTGTATCCGGAACGCGCGTGACTTTCGTTGTGGAACCTAAAATAGACGGCATCGGTATTTCTCTCACTTATGAAAAGGGAAAACTCGCCCTCGCCGCCACGCGGGGTGACGGGGTGAAAGGAGAAGATGTCACAGATAATGTGAAAACGCTGAAATCCGTGCCTCTCGTGCTCTCGGGGAATTTTCCGGAATATCTTGAGGTCAGGGGCGAGGTGTATATGAGCAGGGGCGCTTTCAGCGCGCTCAACGCCGAGCGCGCGCGCTCGGGAGAGGCTCTGTTTGCCAACCCCCGCAACGCCGCCGCGGGGACGATGAAGCTACTGGATCCTTCCAGGGCCGCGAAAAGAAAACTTGACTGTTTCCTCTATCAGGCGGGCGTCATCGAGCCGCCGACGAAAATAAAGACGCACAGCGAGATGCTGGAATATTTCAAAACTCTGGGCATGAGGGTGAACCCCAATATCAGGCAATTTGATTCCGTCGACGGGATGCTGGAATTTTTTGAGGAATTCAATCTCAAGAGGCAGTCGCTGGATTATGACGCAGACGGAATGGTGATAAAAATAAACGAGATGGAGCTTTACGGCGTTCTGGGCCACACGCTCAAAGCGCCCCGCTGGGCCTGCGCCTATAAATTCCCGGCGCAGCAGGCCAGTTCCGTCCTTGAATCCGTGGATATGCAGGTGGGGCGAACGGGTGTTGTCACGCCCGTGGCGAATCTCAAGGCCGTGAAGCTGGGCGGCGTTGTCATCAAAAGAGCCACGCTCCATAATTTTGATGAGGTCCGTCGGCTGGGCCTGAAAGTAGGCGACAGCGTCTGGATAGAGCGCAGAGGCGATGTTATACCTAAGGTGACGGGCGTCATCGTTTCAAAACGCGTGGGTAATGAAAAAGATATAATAGAGCCGGATGTTTGCCCGGCCTGCGGCAGTCCGCTGTACAAAGACGAGGAAAATGTGCGCATTGTGTGCACGAATTCCTTCTGTCCCGCCCAGCTTGAAAGGGGTATCGCCCATTTCGCCTCGCGCAAGGCGATGGACATAGATGGCCTTGGCGAAAAAGTTGTGAAGAGCCTCCTTGAAAATTCCATGATAAAAGACGTTTCCGATATTTACGCTCTCGGTAAAAAAGAGCTTTTGGAGCTCCCGCTTTTTAAGGAAAAAAAAGCCGCCGCGCTCCTTGAGGGAATAGAGAAGAGCCGTCACCGGCCGCTGTCAAAGTTTCTTTTCGCCATGGGAATACCTTTCGCGGGAGAGAAGGTCTGCCGTGTTGTTTCCCGCCATTTCGGCTCGCTGGAAAAAATAATGGACGCTCCCGAGAGCGCGTTTGAGGAAATAGAGGGCCTCGGCGATGTGCGGGCGAAAGCCATAGCGGGCTATCTCGCTCTGCCGGGAACAAAAGCAATACTCGTAAAAATGAAGAAGAGAGGCGTGCTGCCCGCGCCTGATTCCGCGCCTGTTTCGGATAAACTCGCGGGGAAAACATTTGTTTTCACGGGGAAAATACCCATGCCCAGGGAAAAAGCGCAGGAGATCGTCATGTCGCTGGGTGGGAAGGCCTCAGGAACGGTGAGCGAAAAAACGGATTTCGTCGTGGCGGGAGAAAAGTCCGGAGAGAAGTATAAGAAAGCGCTGAAGCTGGGAGTAGCGGTCATAGATTTTGAGGAATTCATGGAAATGACAAAGGAGAAAACAAAATGAACGAGATCCTGAATAAGGTTTTTTTGATGAACACGGTGAGGGCTTACATTATCTGCGCCGCGACTCTCGCCGCTGGCATTATAGCGCTTCGCGTGCTAAGGGCTCTGGTTGCCGGACGCCTCAAAAAGCTGAGTGAAAGATCCACTGTGCCGACGGACAAGATGCGGCTGCAATCACTCGCCGACAGGATCTTCCTGCTGCTCTACACGGGTGTTTTTTATTTCAGCTTGGGAATTCTTCAATTGTCGCCTTCCATCGAGAGGCTTATAGCCACGGCGGCGACGGCAATACTGACGGTGTTCGCGGTGAAGGTTATAATCTCCGCCATAGCTTTTTTGATTGATATGTTCTGGATCGCCCGCGACGAGCATGTGCACAAGGAAGGCCTTGGCGGGATAATGACGACGATCAATATCATCGTCTGGGGTTCCGCGGTCTTATTCTTCCTTGATAACATAGGCATCAAAATATCCGCGGTTATAGCGGGACTGGGCATAGGCGGTATAGCGATCGCTCTGGCGGCTCAGGCGCTGCTGGGCGATCTCTTCAGCTATTTCTCGATTTTCTTTGACAGGCCTTTTGAGGTCGGGGACTTCATCATCGTCGGTGAATTCATGGGAACGGTTGAATACATAGGCATGAAAACCACCCGCATCCGTTCGCTCGGCGGGGAGCAGATGATATTCTCAAACAGCGATCTCACCAATTCAAGGGTGAAGAATTACAAGAGAATGGAGCAGAGGCGCGTCGTGTTCAAGATAGGCGTGACATATCAGACCCCCGTCGAAAAACTTAAAATAATCCCGGATATAATAAAAAAAGCCGTTGAGGACGCCGGCAACACCGTGTTCGACCGTTCTCATTTTCTGTCTTTCGGGAATTTCAGCCTTGATTTTGAGAGCGTTTATTATGTCAAGAGCGGCGATTACAATCAGTACATGGACGCTCAGCAGAAGATAAATCTCGCCCTGAAGAAAGAGTTTGAGGACCGCATGATAGATTTCGCCTATCCGACGCAGCTTGTGTATCTCAGTAAAGAGACGTGAGAGAGGGCGCGATAAAAAGCTGTAGAGTGGAGCAGAAAAAGCAGGCCGTCCCCTTTGTCCAATAAGTAACGAAATGTTTCATCCGCCGGCGCGGAGTCAACCCCTGGCACCATTGCGGAGAAGGCGGTATTTTAATATAATCGCAAAATGAGAAACATACTCCCTGTTTACAAAAAGGTGCATATCACTGTCGCCAGGGCCCAGGGGAAATACATATGGGACATAAGCGGCAGAAAATATCTTGATTTTATATCAGGGATCTCTGTGAACGTTCTGGGGCACAGGCCGTCAGCCGTCGTGAAGGCCGTCAGAGAGCAGCTCGGAAAATACATGCATGTCTCAAATCTTTACACGGATATGAATCAGGAAAAATACGCCGATCTTCTCATCAAAAAAACTTTTCCGGGGAAGGTGTTTTTTTCCAATTCAGGCACCGAGGCGAATGAGCTGGCGATAAAATTCGTCAGAAAAGCGGGTGAGGGCAGAAATAAATTCAGGATCATATCTTTTTCAGGCTCATTCCACGGCCGCTCGATGTCAACTCTTTCGGCCACGGGCCAGAAAAAATTTCACGAAGGATTCAGGCCGCTTCTGACGGGTTTTGATTTCGCGAAATTCAATGATATCTCTTCCGTGGAAAAACTCATAAGCCCCCGGACTGCGGCGGTGCTGGTCGAGCCCGTGCAGGGCGAAGGCGGCATCTATCCGGCCGAGAGAACTTTTCTGCGGGATCTGAAAAAACTCTGCGTGAAACACAAGCTCTTCCTTATTTTTGACGAGATACAGACGGGTTTCGGCAGGACGGGAAGCCTTTTCGCGTTTCAGAAATACGGGGTGTCCCCGCACATACTGACTCTGGCGAAAGCCGCCGGCGGCGGACTGCCCCTGGGTGTGACGGTGCTCGGTGAGGGCCTTGAAAAACATTTTACATACGGCTCTCACGGTTCCACTTTCGGGGGGAATCCCCTCTCCGTGGCCGCCGGCCTGGCCACTCTCAGATCCATTGACGCTAAAATGCTGAAAAGGATCAATGCCCTCGGGAATTATTTTATGGCATCTTTATCAAAACTCTCCTCGCGTTTCCCCGTCATCCGCCAGATACGGGGAGAAGGGCTTATGATCGGTGTGGAATTCAAAAAACCAATAGCGGGCGGAGCGGTGGCGTATTCTTTTAAGAAAGGCATTCTCGTGAACGCCTGCAAGGAGAACATTCTGCGCTTTTTGCCGTCTTATGTGATAGACAGGAGTGATATAGATTTGGTTGTTAGTGAACTGGCCGGCTTTTTGGACGAAAAGCCCGACGGTGTCGGGAAATGATTTGTGTTGGTAACAGGAGGTTATAACAATGACTGAAACGATTTCTTTTTTCTACATTCCGCTCATCAGCGGGATTCTGGGTTTGATCACGGTGGCGGCGCTGGCGGCTCATGTCCTGAAAGCATCTCAGGGGAAATCCAAAATGATCGAGATCTCGAATCTCATTCATGACGGCGCGATGGCCTTTCTCTCGAGAGAGTACAGGCAGATCGGCGTTTTTGTCCTGATTGTGGCCGTGATAATGTTTTTCACGCTCAGCAGGCTGATGCCCATCGCCTTTATAAGCGGCGCGCTTTTTTCCATACTGGCGGGTTTCATAGGGATGTCCATAGCCACCCGCGCAAACGCCCGCACGGCGCAGGCAGCGTCGATCGGCCTGAACGAAGCTCTGAATGTGGCTTTTCCCGCGGGAATGGTCATGGGCCTTTCGGTGGCCAGCCTCGGACTGCTCGGCCTGACATTGATGTACATGTTCTTCATGTGGAAGCTGGGCCTCACCTCGCCTGATTTTATACTTAACCTCAACAGTGTCACCGGCATCGTCGTGGGTTTCAGCATGGGCGCCAGCTCAGTGGCTCTTTTCGCCAGGGTGGGCGGCGGCATTTACACAAAGGCCGCCGATGTCGGAGCGGATCTTGTGGGAAAGGTTGAGGCCGGAATACCGGAAGACGATCCCAGGAATCCCGCCGTCATAGCCGATAACGTGGGAGATAATGTGGGGGATGTGGCCGGAATGGGCGCAGATCTTTACGAATCCTATGTCGGGGCTATAATCTCCGCCTGCGTCATCGCGGCGGCTTCGGGAGATGTAAAAGGCATTTTTCTGCCTTTTCTTATAATCAGCTGGGGGCTTTTATCTTCCATAGCCGGAAAATTCTTCGTGAAAACGAGCGCGAAGGTCAACGCTCAGGAGGCTCTGAGAAACGGCCTTCTATCGGCCTCAGTTTTTTTTGTTCTGGGGGCGCTTGCGATAACGGTGCTGTGGTATGACAACACCGCCATAGCCAAGTTCGGGCCTTTCGGCGCTATCGCGGCGGGCCTCATAGCCGGCCTTATCA
>Ga0180732_1000882_pt1 | contig 21320 bp, 25 predicted proteins | sample KR11_01MetaG_FD_148674 | JGI IMG/M metagenome (GOLD analysis project Ga0180732, IMG submission 148674) | Groundwater microbial communities from the Olkiluoto Island deep subsurface site, Finland - KR11_0.1 MetaG | ecosystem: Environmental > Aquatic > Deep subsurface > Groundwater | place... | reverse complement strand
CTCCAATGGGTAACTTTAGCGTCTGGCGAAAGAGTAAAGGCCTGCACCAAGTGTATCAAGACCCTTCAAAAAAGAAAATAATTTTCTCGGGGTATAGGATAGTGGCAGTCCGTGCCCGCGGGGTGGGTATGGCAGTGGTTCGATTCCACTTACCCCGACCAATCAAGACCTCTAATTCCTAACCCAAAAACCCGCTTGAAGCGGGTTTTTGGGTTTTTCTACGACTATAATCTTAATCTACTTCCCTTTTTAAAAAGATATTCATCTGCTATACAAAAAATACCCTTAGCCATTAGCGTATTCACCTACTACCTCGTTCATTATACAAAAATAAAACGACCCACGCCAGTTTGTAAGACAAACCATTGTGGGTCGAATGGACTCAAGTCCAAAGGATTAAGTTCAAAGGCCAAAGAGACCTAAGTTCCTAAGCTCAAAGGACTTAATTACTTGCGAGAAGCCGCAGGACCATCATCACCCCAGCCAAAGCCGAGCCAACGGTAGTTCCAGCGCCACCCGCCTCCAACCCAGAAAAGGCAGCGAACGCACAGATCGCCATCCGAGAGGCGGTAGATGGTTGCCCAAAAGAACACTGCCTTCCCTTTCCAATCCTCGGGAATGAGGTTGATGTGAGCAAGATAGAAATCCAGTAAGTTGGCGTTGAATAACGGCTGGTTTGCAAGCTTCTTGCGAAGCTTATTACCAACAATTCTCTTGCCACTTTTCTGTTCTTCATCCAAGTACAACCCGATATTGTCAGGATTGAACTCGAATTGCCCACCTTTGCGATGCTCAACGACTTCCCAGCGATTAGGCACCATGGGGTCAGCATCTAGGTCGATGATGTGCTTGGTAATCGCGACCTCTCCAAATCCTCTTATGACTGGTAATATCTGAGTAAACACATCTCCCTCGGAGAGGAGCTTTAGATCTGCGTTCGTTGCGCCGGCTCGCCGTGCAGCAAGTTTGATCTCATTTGCCTGTCCAACATCGAGCATGAGATCCCCGTCTCCATCTCTGTCTCTCTTCTCTTTCATCGGATCTCCTTTGCAACTATGTCCTTCTGAACAATGTTGCGTATCGAGTTACACTACAGCTACCCAATGCAGCCATAGCCAGAAATTACTTACATAATTTAAATGACTTCTGGCTATGGCTGCATATTTCGCAAGTATAAAAGATTAAAAAGAACTAGCCAAAATTGTAGTTTGAAGCGGGTTTTTGATTAAAGTTAAATAAATGTCCTGGCACAATCCGAGAAAAACGATTTTTCTTTTTCCTTGGATTGCTCCAGGAGGGCAGGAGCAATCTTTCTTTGAAATGTGCTAACTAACGCTTATATTATATCACACTATCAATCCCCTGTCAACAATTTTCCAACCTCTTCCAAATCATCTCCAATATAATTAGTAGAGTGCGATATTTGCAACGAACCATCTTTATATCTGGGAATAATGTGAAAATGAATATGGTCCACTTCCTGGCCAGCCACTCGGTTGTTATTTTGCAAGATATTGATTCCTGCTGCTCCGAGTTTTTCTTTAACCAAAACAGATATCTTCTGCGCAGCCAAGATAATATCACTCAATGTCTCTGCGTCTGCCTCTAAAATATTGCGAATATGTTTTTTGGGCATAACAAGACAATGCCCTTGGCTCCAAGGATTGATATCCAAGAAAACATAAACCCCTTCATCTTCATATATTTTATACGAAGGAATTTCTCCTTTTATAATTTTACAAAAAATACAATCTTCCATTTTTAATAATTTTTAATGATTCTTCTCCACCCTCTCTGCATATTCGCCTGTTTGTGTGTTAACCCTAACAATATCCCCTTGCTCAATAAAAAGCGGTGCTTTGATTTCCGCTCCTGTTTCCAAAACCACAACCTTATTACCGCTTTGAGCGCTGTTGCCCTTAATGCTTGGCGGAGCTTCAGTAACCAAAAAATCCATTTTTATAGGTAAATCTATTCCTCTGATTTCATCATCAAAAACCATTGCCCTGACAATGGTTTCTTTCTTAAGAAATTTTTTCTCTTCTCCTAACATTGATTCTTCAAGCATTATTCTCTTGCTTGAATCTTCTGGGTCGCAGAACCAAAACTCATTGCGATGATTATAAGCATATTTGAGTTCGCGCCAATCAATGTCTGCTTCATCAAAAGAATCAAGCGGCTTAAAGACCTTGGAAATAACCTTTCCATTGATAAGATTTTTAATCTTGGACTGTAAACTACTCCCCCCTCTCCCCATATGTGTATGTTTGAATTCCAAAACCTGGTGCGGCTTGCCTTCAAAAATGAAAATAGTTCCTATTTTTAAATCGTTTATAGAAAGCATAATTTTTATTTCGTTAATTCTATTATTCCCCCGCCAAGACAAGTCCCTCCATCTGGCAAACTATAGAAAACAGCTATCTGCCCCGGAGCAACCGACTGTTGCGGAGCGTCAAAAATTAATCTCCAATCCGTTGAATTTCCTGAATCCTGACTCCTGCGAATGAGAGTGGCTTTTACTAATGGTTGCCTGAATCTTGTTCGAGTCAAAATCTTTGTTTTCCCTTTTGGCAATCTATCAGAAATAAAACTGACACCAGATAACCACAATTCTTTGGAAAAAAATCTTTTGTCATTCTTGTCTTTGCTTACTATCAAATTATTCTTCTCTATATCAAAATCAACCACCCAAAAAGGCCCGCCAGCTAAATTAATCCCCTTTCTCTGCCCTTTTGTATAAAAATGAAGTCCTTTGTGCTCTCCCAATAAAACGCCTTTTGTATCCAATATTTTTCCCGACTTAACTCCAATATTTTCTGTCAAAAAATCAGTTAAAGATTTTTCTCCGATAAAACACAAATCCTGACTCTGGCGAAGGGTATGTTTAATGCCTTGCTCCTCAGCAATCCGATAAGCTTCTTGCTTGGTCAAATCTCTTAAAGGGAAAACTATTTTAGAAACTTGTTCTTGGGAAAGAAGCGCTAAAAAATATGTCTGGTCTTTTTCCTTGTCCTTTGGGCTTTGCAGTTGAAACTCTCCGTCATTTTCTATTGTTCTAGCATAATGCCCAGTAGCCACATAATCTGCATTTTCCTCTTTAGCAAAATCTAAAAGCGCCTTTATTTTCACGCTTCTATTGCAAAACAAACAAGGACTTGGTGTTTGATTATTCTTAAGTGTTTCCAGAAAATAATCTATTACTGTTTTCTGGAATTGTTCAGAGGCATCAATAATAAAATACGGGACGCCAAATTTCTCACAAGTTTTTTTGGCTCGCTCCATACTGCATTCTGAACAGCACACATTTTCTTTAATCGCATTTTTTTCGTCTTGCCAGCAATTAAATTTTACAGTTGCCCCGATAACTTCAAAACCCTGTTTCTTGAGAAGAAACAGGGCAACCGAAGAATCAACTCCGCCAGACATTCCTAATATGACTTTTTTATTATTTCCTTTAACCATCTTTACTATGAAGCTTTTCCTCATTTTGTATCCAACCACTATACTTTTCTTCAATCTGTATCCTCTCTGCCTCTAATGTCTTGTGTCTTTTTATAAGATTATCAGGAATCGCTCTTTTGTTTTTTTGTAAAAAATCATAAATCGCTTCATGGAGCGCATCTATTGCCAAGACCGAACAATGGACCTTGATAGGAGGAAGGCCTCCCAGTTTATCCAAGACCTGGTCTTTAGTTATCTCAAGGGACTGTTCTATTGTTTTGCCCTTCACCAACTCTGTGATGATACTGCTTGAAGCCAACGCAGCTATACAGCCGAATGTCTCAAAACTTATATCCTTAATTATCTCATTCCCCTTCTTATCTTCTCTGATTTTAATATATAACCACATCACATCCCCACAATTATGAAGACACAATACAGGAGTTGTGAAAGATCTTGAGCTGTTAACCTCTAAATTCCAAACTGTCCCCCTATAGTTCTTGTACCCAATTCCCGTAATAGGCATTATCGCATAATCTCCGTCAATCCAGCTATCAACCCTAACTTTTTTTTGGTTTTTAAATGGAACATCCATAATCTTGCACAACTTCTCTAAAGAAGATCGCTGTCCTATGTGCACTCTAAAGCTTTTTCTATGCCTAAGACCACCTATCTCTTTTTCTTCTTCTTCATATACTGAAGGTATTATCCCTTGTCTTAATAAAAGCATCTTTAACTGCTGAGCAATTTGAAGGGAAATAGTAGAATAACTGGCTCTTGGATATTCCCTTTTAATATTCAAATAACCATCTCCGCGCCACATTCCTTGGATTAAACTGATCTGTTTCTTGGGGGGGAGCAACATCATGAAATGTGGAATATGCTTATCGGCAGCCCCTTTACCACAGAGATTCTTTAATAATTTAACAAATTCTACGCTATGAATAGCCACATAAGCCGTATTGCGAGTAGGATATTTTCTAACATAAGGCTTCAGGCCAAAAATATTCTTGGCTACATTACAGACATCATCTATATATTTAATTTCATTAATATTAAAAGCAAAGCTAGCTGCCTGTCTGCATGGCTCTTCTTGGATATATCCCTCCGCAAGATAATAACCAATTAATCTTAAAAAATCTGAGGATATTTTTATGGATTTGGGCAATGTTTGGCTCTTGAAATCATACTTCGCCTTTTTGAAGTTTATCTTAAGATGTTTTTGATCTTTTATTTCCTTTAAAATAGGATAGGCAATAAGATCCTTTTTCTCCAGTTCTTGAGCATGGTGCCAAGCCAAGCCCTTAATAAATCTTTTCTTATTTTTAGTAAAAGAAAAGTACCAAGTTTTGGGAATCTTGACCGCTAAAACCAAGTGGTCGCCAGTCAGGTATTGAACGCCTAATTTATTCTTGACAGCCAAAACTTTTCCTGAAAATTTACGTTTATAGACTGATTTAATTTCATGATATCGACCATCGTGTGAAAGCACCATGCTCTTGTTATGAACGGTACAAATAGGTTGTACTTTAAAATTAAGATGAACTGCTGTGGAAGGAACAACACAGGTTGGATTGCCGACCTTGCCAAGGCCGTCATAATCTTTTATCTTTCCATAGTTCCGTGGATTTCTAAATGTTTCAACAACTTTTTTTGAGTAAGCCATATGAATCAAAATGGAGAGATTCTCCTTAGTTTTCCAACAATTTCCGGAAGCTTAACCAGCAATTTTTTAATATCTTTCTCTGCATTAAAGCGGCTCAAGCTAAAACGAACAGTGCTGTTGACTTCTTGCGGCATCAGCCCGATTGCTATTAATGCTGGATTCGGTTCCAGTTTGTTTGAAGAACAGGCCGAGCCAGTGGCAACAAAAATTTTTTCTACATCCAAAAGCCCCACTATTGCCTCGCCTTCAACTCCGAAGAAAACGGCATTAACAATATTCGGCAACCCTCCTTCGTCTCTTGGGCCATTTATTTTCACTCTCGGAATTTTAATCAACTCTTCAATCAACATATTTTTCAGCCCTCTGATATTTTCAATGTGTTTCTTGTCTAAAGCGAGCTCTACTGCTTTTCCGAATCCAACAATGCCAGCAATATTTTCAGTTCCAGAACGGCTTCTTCTCTCCTGCCCTCCTCCATGCTGCCAAGCCATAATCTTTGTGCCTTTTCTAATATATAGCGCTCCTACTCCTTTTGGTCCATGAATTTTATGCGCGTTTAAAGTAATTAAATCAATCGCTTGTTTTCTGACATTTATCTCTGTTTTTGTATAGCTTTGGCACGCATCAGTATGAAAATATACATTATGTTTTTTACAGACATGCCCTAGCGCGCCTAAATCCTGGATTGTGCCAAACTCATTTTGACCGTGTATAATTGAAACCAAAATTGTCCTGTTATTAATCGCTCTATCTAAATCATCTGGGTTCACAAATCCATACTTATCTGTTTCTATATAAGTTATTTCAAAACCTTGTTCCTCAAGCCATTTATAGACCTCTAAAACAGATGGGTGTTCAATTTTGGTTGTGATAATATGATTGCCCCTATCTTTATTGGCAAAAGTAATCCCCTTGATAGCGAAATTATTTGATTCAGTCCCGCCGGATGTAAACACAATTTCGCTCAAGTCTGCTGATATTGAGTTTGCAATAATGCTCCTGGCCTCTTTAATCGCCTTTTTTGCATTTTCGCCAAGAGTATGAGGCGAAGAGGCATTGCCATATTGTCCTCCCAAAAACGGCAACATTGCCCTTAAAACAATGGGGTCAATTTTTGTGGTTGATGCGTTGTCTAAATAAATCTCTTTTATCATTTTTCTTTTGTTAGAAACCAATAGATCCTGCTCTTTTGCTCTGACTTTTTCCGGGTGTACGTTTAATGTGGGTGCCCGCAAGAATATCCCGAGGGACATTCAGATATAGGGCTCCCTTAGAAAAAGTAGTGCCGGAAAATCGTTCAGAACTAGAACAGGACCTGCTTTTATTATATCATTTCAACTACCTCTGTCAAATCCAGAAAAGCCCTACATTACATCGTCTTCAGCCCTTTTATAATCAAAAATTTCATCAGGCGCAAGCCAAAACTCTATTTCGTGCTTTGATTCTTCCGGTGTTTCTGAAGCATGGACTAAATTCCTTACCGAGCGCTTGTCTTTATTCGCTGCAGTGGAATCATCCACGGAAAAGTCGCCTCTAATAGTGCCCATATCTGCCTGCGCTGGCATAGTTGGACCCACTATTTTCCTCACCATATTGATAGCGTGAATTCCTTCTATGACCATCTTCACCATAGGGCCTGAAGTAAGAAAATCAATCAACCAGGTCCTGACTATTTTACCTATTTCCAAAGGATCTTCTGTCCCTAATTCTTCTTTAGCATCAATATTATACTCTTGATAATTTTTAAGAGTTTTTTCTCCTATCCGCCTTATCCATTGTTCGTCTTTTGGATAATGATTGTCTATCTGGTCTTTTGTCGCCAAAAACATTCTTAAAGCGATAATCTTCAACCCCCGTCTTTCAATGCGGGAAATAATTTCGCCAGCCAAACCTCTTTTTACCGCATCGGGCTTAATAATAAGAATGGTTCTTTCTCTTTTTGGATGAGACATATGTCTTTTTGTTTACTTGTTTGTAAGATATTTATACCAGAATCTTCTAATTTTGCCAAGACATCAGGAGAAGGGTGGTTGTAGGGATTATTCTCTCCAACTGAAATCACTGCCACGCTCGGATTAACTGCTTTTAAAAAATCATCAGAACTGGAATATTTGCTTCCATGATGAGCGATTTTCAAAATATCAGCGCTAATGGGCAGATTGTTTTCAATTAGCAAATCCTCTACTTGGCTTGAAATATCTCCGGTTAATAAAACCTTTTCCCCGTTGCTCTCCAATATTAAAACAATAGAAGTGTCGTTAGTATTACTAACTATTCTGCCCTCTAATTTTTCAAAAGGATATAATACATCTATATTTAGATATGTGGATATTTCAATATTTAAATCTTGTTTAGCAATCCAAATCTTCGCCCTCTCTTTTTCAATCACATTCAACCATTCTTGAAGCAAAGAACTGTCGCTGTCAACGCCTGTCCATAAAATATTTTTTACCTTGTATCTTTTTAAAACTTCTATTAATCCGAACAAATGGTCTTTGTCAGGATGAGTGAGGACAATCAAATCAATTGACCTGTCCCAAAAAGGCATTTTAGATTCTAATTTCTTGATAACAGAATTATCCGGTCCCCCATCAATTAAAACTTGCTGTCCTTGTGAGGCCATAATGAATATACTATCGCCCTGTCCCACATCAAAAAAACAAATCTCAAGTCCTTTATCTTTGCTGATATCCCAGGCAACTGCCCATGAAAAGATATTCAGCACAAAAAGGATTATTAAAATTGTCTTCTTGTTTATCTCCATTACCATATTGTATCCAAAATCCCTTAAAACTCAAAACCGCTGGGAGTTCCTCTAGCGGTTTTGGGTTTTTCTCGCCTATCAAAGCTTTAGTAAGGATCAGAGTTTTGATTTTAGCCGGCCAACCAACCGCCATCAATTACAACCATAGAACCCGTCATATATGAGGACTCGTCAGAGGCAAGAAAAACGACTAAATTAGAAACCTCTTCTGGTTTTGCAACTCTGCGCATTGGCACTTTGGCTAATATTGCCTCCATTGCTTTTGGGTCCTGCTTAATGGGGTCAATCATTGGGGTTTCAATCATACCCGGAGCAACAGCATTGACCCTGATGTTATAGGGGGCTAACTCTACTGCCAAGGCCTCTGTCATCGCCGCAATTCCCCCTTTTGAAGCGCAATAATGGACAATATTCGGAAAACCAACCCCAACCTGGCCCATAGCCACAGAAGCGATATTAATTATGACTCCTGATTTTTGTTTTGCCATCTCTTTGCCTACTGCTTGGGCGCATAAGAAATAGCCCTTCAGATTAATGTCTAAAGTTCTGTCCCACTCCTCTTCAGTCAATTCCAAAAATGGCTTGAATTGACAAATTCCAGCATTGTTCACCAAAATATCAATTTTGCCAAATTCTTTTATGGTCTTTGACACCATTTGGTCTATGTCTTTCTTATTAGTGACATCGCATTTAACTACTATTGCCTGGCCTCCTGCTTTCTTAATTTCTGCGACAACTTTTTCGCATTCCTTTAAATCAATATCGCTAACAACTACCCTTGCTCCTGCTTGCGCTAAAAGCAAAGAATGAGTTCTTCCCATTCCCCTTCTGGCGCCTGTAACTATTGCTACTTTTCCATTTAAATCAAACATATTAAATAGTGATTAATAATAAATGATTGCTGACTAACTACGATGTTATATGTTGGGATATGTTGGGATATGTTGGGGGCGGCCCCCAACATCGTTGTTAGAACGCCATTGTTGGGGGCGGCCCCCAACACTTGTTTAGAGGGAGCCCAATAATCCGGGCTTGAATATCATTATAACACCAAGAGCTAAAAGCACAATCGCTGAAACCAATTTTACGGCTTTAAGATATTTTTGCGAGATTCCTGTGATTTTTAGAGTGAAAACCGCTATCAAAAAGATAATAAAGTCATCAAGCATATAGAAAAGGATATAAATCAGAATATAGGCATAGCGAGAAAAAATAGATAAGTTTAAATCGCTCAAAATATTGGTAAATGCCAAAGGAAAACCAAAAGAACAAACCAATTCCACGGAATTCACTCCAACTGCTACTGCCACGACCCCCAATAGCAAAACAGGAAGAGAGCTCTCGCTTGAAACAATCTTTTTCATCGTGTCTAAAAGCTTTTTCTGGGCGCGGGTGAAAATCTTTCTTTTGGCTGGCTTGATTTCGCAAAGTTTGCACACTACTCCATATATGTAATCCTTTAACAGGAAAATAGAAAAAACTATTATAACAACGCCCACAAGAGTCGTGATTAACTGAATATGCTTGGAAACAAGCAATAAATTGAGCCATGCAGAGATGAAAAGAAAATAAACAATGCCTGATACTAAAATAAAAGTTCCTCCGATTATTATCAATCTTTTCCTGACGCCAGTTGCGACCAAAACAGCTAAAAGAAATCCGAGCGCAACCATGGCGCAAGCATTAAATCCGTCTAATGCGCCAAGAACTATCGCCAATGGCAATGGCGACAATTTAGACGGATAAATCTCCCAACCAAAAATAGGAATTATTATCGGTTTTTCATTAATAACAGAATGGCCGTCTTCGCCATTCATCAAAGAAATAATATAATCCTCAATTTCCTTGCCAGTGGTTTCATCGTCCGTATATCCCAAAAAATATTTATCTTTGACAAAACTTATTGGCACAAATCCTTGAACGCTTTGAGGCACTTTGTATCTATTATAAAGGTCGGCTAATAGTTGATAATTTTTGCTGTCAGAAATGAGGAATTCATTGGCAGTAAAATTAGAATATTTCTCCTCCAATTTTTCAAGGAATGCCTTTTCATCTGCGCAATGGATACAGGTCTCGCTATAAAAAACAGTCATCTCTATGCTCTCCTGTATTGTCTCGGCAAAAACTCTTTTTTCTGGAAGAGAAATAAAGCTAATAAAACCAAAAACAGCAACAAAAATACTTGCTATGAGAATTTTATTAATCTTATTATTTTGTGAAAACATACAAAATTATTTTTTTATTTTATCTCCCTCCATTTCTTCTATCGCGCCAAAGGGACAAACTTTTGCCCCTCCACATTCTTCTAATTTTTCCTGGTCAATTATTTTTGCCTTCATATCATCTCCTAATTCGGTTGCTTTGTCGCATGACTGAACACAGGTTCCGCAACCAATACATCTATCTTTGTTTATTTTGAATTTTTTAGCCATATGGATACATATTAAAGATTAAAACTAAAATCTGCAAGTTATTTCAAGAAAAACTGAACCACAAAAAACAGCGCATATAGCAACAAAAGAAATTTTGCTTCCTTTTTGCTGATTTCATTTTTTGTTTTGGCAAAAATCAGAAAAATCAACACCACTAATCCAGTAAAGATGAACCCATCTATATATAGTGGCAAAGAATAAACGCGGAAAGGAGAAATTAGAGCAACTATTCCTAAAACCAAAGTGGAATTAATAATAACAGAACCAAAAACATTACCAAGAACCAATTCCTTTTCTTTCATAAGGGCTGACCTAATCCCAAAACTCACTTCTGGCAAAGAGGTGCCTAACGCAACGCCCAAAACGCCTATCAAAACAAGCGGGACATGAAAGGTAAGCGCTAACCTGCCTGCGGAAAAAACCATCAATTCAGCGCTCAAAATCATTAATGAAATGCCTGAAAGGAAAATAATCAGGTTCTTGAAAAAGGCCCGAAACTCCTCGCCTATATCCTCTGTACCATCTAAAAATCGTTCCCTCACCTGCCTCTGGTTCAAAATTAATTCCCGCAAATAAAATATCATTGCCAAAATAAGAATTACCCCATCGCCACGAGAAATTTCTCCATCTACTATTAAAAGCAAAGGCAATAAAGCATATAAAGCCGCGAACATCATTGACTTGTTAAGCGCCTTATCTTTGAGCTTAAGCTTCCCGCCCAAAAGAACCGCAATTCCAATCACCAATGTCAATAAAATAATATTCGCGCCGATAACATTGCCAAAAGATAATTCTGATTTTCTCGTCGCTGCTGAAGTGATTCCAACAAAAAGCTCTGGCATAGAACTTAAAAATCCCATCAAAACCGTGGCAACAATAAACTTTTTCCATCTCAAAAATTTGGCAATTTTCAATAAACTGCTCACTGTCCATGTTCCTGCTTTGGCTAAAATTGCGCCAGCAACTATGAAAAATAAAATGTATATTACGAAATGTATCTGCATATCAATAATTAATTAATTAATAATTACTGGTTAATTATTTCTCTGTCTGATGGCGAACAATAAAATAATGTTTCACTGCTTCAATAAGCAACAACTCTATAATCCCCAAGCTTGCCAAAATATACCAGTCCGCAATGTGGAGCGGAATTGTGCCCAAGAGATGATTCAACGCAGGCAGATGAACTGCCCCTATTAAAGCCACCATTCCAAAAATCCACCCACCGATTAAAACCTTATTAGAGAATATATTAATATGAAACAGTCCTTTTCTCAAGCTCTTGCAGGAAAATACATAGATAAGCGAATCAATGGCCAACGCCGCAAAAATCATAGTTCTTATGTATCTTATATCCAGCCCCTTCAAACAAAACCAGGCAAAAAGGCCTAAAAGCATCAAGTCAGTTATTATCCCTATTGTGAAAATTATTATTTTCATTTCTTTGGTGAGCAATTTTACCTTATGCCCCCTGGGCTTCATTTTCATTAAATCGTTTTCTTTCGGCTCAAAAGCAAGCGCTATGCTCGGGGGTCCGTCTTCTATTAAATTAATCCACAATATCTGCACTGCCGTAAGCGGCAAAAACCATACCTGGCCATATAATTTAGCTATTAACATACTACCCCCTATCAAAATCACTTCAGTAAAACTATCTGTCAAAAGATATGTGATAACCTTCCTTATATTATCCAATATAGCCCTGCCCTCCTCTATGGCATAAACAATAACGCTAAAGCTGTTGTTTAAAAGCACCAAATCAGATGTTTCTTTCGCCACACTGGTTCCAGACCCAAGAGCAACTCCAATATCTGCTTGTTTCAAGGCAGGCGCGTCATTGATGCCGTCCCCTGTCATTGCTACCACCTCTCCTCTCTCTTGCCAGGCCCGGACTATTCTCATTTTGTGCTCTGGCTCAACCCTGGCATAAATTTGTATATCCTTGACTCTTTTTTTGAACTCCTCGTCCGACAATGCGCTTAATTCTCCTCCCTCAATAACGCTTTTTTTAGAAATTTTAAACCCTAATTGTTTTGCTATGCTCTCGGCAGTCAAACGATGGTCTCCTGTAACCATAATGATTTTCATTCCTGCTTGTCTGCAGATTTTTATAGATTTTTTAGCGTCTTTTCTTAATGGGTCTGAAAGTCCCAAAAAAGAAACAATTTCCAGATTTTTGAATTCTGAATTAACAATAGTGTCTTGAATAATCTTTTTCTTTGCAAAACAAATCACTCTAAATCCTTGCCTCGTAAGCTCTTCCAATTTTTTCTCCCATTTCTTTTTAGTGCTCTCATCTAAATTAGACATTGCCAATAAATTTTCAGGCGCGCCAGAAACAAAAAGAAAATTATTATTTCCTTTTTTATGAAGAGTGGCTAAAAATTTCTTCTTATTATCAAAAGGAAGCTCATCTATCTTAACCAATTCTTGTTCAACTGCTTGTTTTGAAATACCTGATTCAAGACCGAATAATAGTATGGCTCTGTCTGTAGGCCCTCCCCTTACCACCCAGTCCTTCTTCTCGTCCTGGATGTTTTCTATGAACGCCTCGTTGCAAACCATGGCTATCTTATATATAGAATCGTTAATCAAATTCCGACTTGAAGCGTTTAATATCTTTTGACCGTCAAATATCTTGCTCACGCTGATTTTTCCTTCTGTAAGAGTGGCCGTTTTATCTGTGCAAATAACAGAAGTGCTGCCGAGCGTTTCCGCAGCCACTAATTTTCTTGCCAGTCCTTTTTTCTTAAAGATTCTTTGCATCCCAAGCGCCAAGATAACTGTCATCGCTACTGGGAGCCCTTCTGGAACAGCTGCCACAGCCATAGCAATTGAAGTGGTAAACATTTCTATGAAATCTTCGCCTGTTAAAATCCCTTCAAAGAAAATGACTAAAGTGATGAGCCCGATGGCAATCCCTATTATCTTTGAAAAATGGGTTAATTTCACTTGATAAGGGGTCTTTCCCTCTTTTATGCTTTGCAAGCTAATGGCGATTTTCCCAATTTCCGTGCCCACCCCGATTTCTGTCGTCACTATAGTTGCTTTTCCTTCTTCTACTATGGTCCCCATATAGACCATATTATCTCTATCTGCCAATGGAACATCTTCTTTCAATAATTGAACTGATTTCTCGCTTGATAGCGATTCTCCGGTCAGAGCCATTTCATTTACTTTGAAATTATGGGATTCTATAATCCGTCCATCAGCTGGGACTTTATCCCCAGCTTGTAAAATAAAAATATCGCCTGGCACGATTTCAGACAAATCAATCATTTTAATACTCCCTTGCCTTAAAACCCTTGCCTGTTCTTTAATCGCTTTTTTAAGTTCAAAAAGGGCCCTGGAGGCCTTGTATTCCTGAACAAATCCCACAAAAGTATTTAATATCACAGCCCCAAATATCACTGCGCTATCCGTATAATCGCCAATAAATAAAACCACTACTCCGGCGATAAACAGGATGTAGATTAATGGACTGCGGAACTGGCTCAAAAAAATCTTAAGCCGAGGAGCTGGTCTCTCTTTTGGCAAAGAATTTTTCCCAAACTCAATTTGGCGCTCAAGCGCCTCGCTATGCCTCAACCCTCCATTAACATTACTCCCAAAGATATTAATCGTCTCTTGTGGAGACAAATTATGCCATTTGGCAATCATATTATTATTTTAGCGAAAAATCAGCTTAGTTTCAAATTAAAAACAACCGCAAGCGGTTGTTTTTAATCTTGGATATGTTTTATTTAATAACCATTAATTCTTTTGTTTTCTTTTTATCGTGTTCTGCTAAGAAGAAAAGGAGTGATGAAACAATAAACGGACCTCCCACCATCGCGGATACTAATATCCTGTTGGCTCTTGCTGTGGCAACAACGAATAATACTAAAAATAATCCGGAGATAAAGAGCAGAATCGCGCCCAATTTTTGCCATCGCCAGACAATCAAACTGCTGATACCAGCGAAAATGAAAAGGCCAGCGAGTATAAATCCCTCAATCCTTATTTTATTTCCTATCTGTTCTGTGGCTTCAAACACTCCCTCGCCTATTACAAATATCAAAAAAAACAGAGCTGACACAATGCAAATCAAACGCGCTAACCAAATTATTATCTTTCTTATGTTCATTGCTTTGTGAATTATAATTTCTTTGCTTTCTCTGCCACTTTCCCTATCCAAATCGTTGCGACGATAGCAATAATCGTAACAACTATCGCATAGACCAACATAGACAAAATGCCGTCTGCTGTGCCAAAGACCTTTTTGAAAATTGCCTGAATTGTTCCGTTCCAGGCAAGCGCAGCAACGAGCCCAAAAGCAGCTGTAATGAGAGCGGAAAGTTTTTCTACTATTTCTACTTTCATATATTTCTGAAAATTATTTATTATTGGTCAAAAATAATTCTTGTCTATTATAACACAAAATCCTCAAACAAAACAAAAAGCCCGTAGGGGCTTTTTGTTTTGTTTGAATACTGTAAAAGAATTAAAAATCTTTCTTCATCGGCCTGGCCTCGTCAACAACGATATTTCTGCCAGAGAACTCTTTGCCATTAAACATTTCAATGGCTTTCTTGGCTTCATCATCGGTTGACATCTCTACAAAACCGAAGCCCTTTGACCTACCAGAGATTTTGTCTGCTATGATGGTCGCAGAAGCTACAGAGCCAGCTTCAGAGAAAAAATTCTTTAGAGCATCCTCGGTTGTCTCGTAAGGGAGATTACCGATATATAGCTTGTTGCTCATCTATTTTTCTATTTTTTCTTCATTGCTTATTTTTCGACCTATTAAAAATCACTATAAACCAAAATCAAAAATCTGTCAAATTATCTAAGCCCAAATTGTTTATCAATGATTCCTATGGTTATTTTATTATCCTTATGGCTTTTCCATTTATCAATGATTCCGTAATTTTTTTATAGGCAGAAGATAAAATTCTCTGAAATGTGCTCTGGGAGGTATTCATTAATTTGGCGCATTGAACCTGAACTAACCCTTTTATATTCCTTAATCTCAACGCCTCCACTTCTTCGGCAGTTAATTCAATGACTTCCAAATTCCTCATAGGCACACCTTGTGGCTTGAAATAAGTAATGTGCGGATTAAATCTTATTCTTCTGCAACCTCTTGGTCTTACCATATTAATATAATTATACTATTTTTTCCTAAAAAGGCCTCCCCCCGCCCAATGCAGGTTTTTTAAATTTAATCTATTTTATCTACTCGCTGGTAATACCGTCAAATTCCGCCTCATTGCTCTCCGCTTCCTCTTTGGTCGCGCGAATAATTCCATCTTTGTGATGAGCTGGCGAATAAATGGTATATAGATTCAACTCTTCGGAGTCAGAAATATTGATTATATTGTGCTGGGCTCCAGCTGGCACAACTATAGCAGACCCGTCAGTTACCTCGTATTCATTTCCATCAATAATACATTTACCCTGACCCTTCTCAAACCGGAAAAATTGGTCATTGTCTGGATGGACTTCCATTCCAATCTCCTCTTTTGGTTTCAAGCTCATTAAAACCAATTGGCTATGCTTTCCAGTATAAAGCACTTTGCGAAAATTATTGTTTTCCAAAGTATCTTTTTCAATATTTGAATTAAATCCCTTCATAATTCTTTTAAAAAATTAATTATTCCCACAACCTCCGACCATATTTACTATACTTTACTATACCAAAAAATCTCTCATATTCAAAATTGATCAAAAAATCATTTTTTATTCAAATGCCTTATCTCATCTTCAATCAACATCAAGGTTTCTGTTTTTAATGTTTGTCTAATGCTGTTAAATTGTTTCTGAGATAAAAGAAAATTCAAATCTTGATTAATTATTTTTTGAGTAATTTTTTTACTAATAAATATTTTAAGTTCCTGCAAATAAGCAAGGGCTGATTTGTTTGTCCTCTCTCTAATGATTTCTTTCCCGTAGTCAAACCCATGAGAAAGAAAAAAATGGATGTCGTACACATCACGACCAGCAATAGTTTTTCTTTTTTTATATCTATCTGTTATGGCTACTAATTTGTTAGCGACAATACTTTCCCTTGTCTGACAAATAGCCATTCTGTCGATGTCTTTCAAATATTGATGCTGGTAATTAATTGTTTTAAAAGAGCTGTCAAGAATCTCTAATTTAATAGTGTTTCTTTGGCCTTCGGCCGCCTCATATAAAAGAAAAAACTGCAAAGCATTTTTGCTCTCATCTTTAATTTTCAAGTTTAAATCATCAAAAATTTTATGAAGCTTCTTCCTAAGTTTATTTTTATTAGACCCATTTTTTAAATCAAAATCCAAGTCAACTGAAAACCTATCTAAAAAACCCAACATTGCTGAACAGGTTCCGCCTTTAAAAAAAATACTTGAAGCTATCTCTGGGTCGTCCAGCAACCTTATCAAAAGACGATACAATTGAGCTTTATAATATGCCCTTTGTTGACTAATATTAATCATATATAACCAATTTCTTTTTGAATACTTTTAACTTTTGGCCAATCAATTAAATTGAAAGCATCAAAATGATAATTGGGGTTAAAATAAAGCAAATCAGCCACTGCCCTTTCTGGACTGGCTTGGCTTATGCCATTTTTTTCTACAATACCTGTTTTATTGAACAGAAACTTATCTTTTACTTGTCTTGATATATAACAAATATTATTTACCTCAAACCTTTTAGATTTGTCAGAAATCAAAGTGAAACAAGGAATGTCTTGAGATATAATGCCGTGCTCGCTCAAAATAGTTTCTGTTGAAATATAGGCGAAAGAATGCAAGAAGCTAATGCCTAATTGGGCTCTATTTACTTGATTTAAGGGCACTTTACTATAAAATCCCTTTTGAATTCTAATCAACACTCCTTTTTGAACATATCTTTTAATGGTAGTGTAAAGAGTGTTCTTATTCTTGATACCCCAAAGCAAAAACAAATCTTTTGTATGGAAAAGATTATTCGGACTTTTTAAAAGTAAATCCAGTTTATTTTGTTTTAAGTTCTGTTGTTTCATACTGTACATTTTAGTACAGCATAGCAAAACGCACTTGTTTTGTCAAATGCGAAAATAGGGTCAGCTCTATTTTTTCTTAGGTCTTCCTTTTTTTAATAAGCCAACTTTTAAATTTATTACAAAAAAAATTCATCTAAATCGCAATTTCTTAACTTCTTTTTCTAAAAAACTTTTAATATCTTTGCGAGAGGGCTTGTCTGCCGTAAGCTCCATTGTAAAATCTTGTATATCTTCAAAATAGATGAGTTGAGATAAAAATAATTTTTCAGAAAAGGAGTCGCCAAATTTCTTTTTACTAAGTTCAATAATCTCAGACAAAGAAAGGCCTTTCCTGATAATAAAATATAAATCAACATAGTCGCGCCACTCGCCCCTTCTGCCGACAGTATGAGCTTTATCTAAAGCAATATCCTTCCAAGAAAAAATATCTAAATGAGGAGTTTTAATTTTTTCGTAGAGATTGCGATATGGATAATAGATAAAGCTAACTTTTACATTTTGAGGCATCGCTGTGAAGCTGAATTCATCACCGGTCTGAGCTATAAGTTCAAAATTTCCAAAAACCTTTTTTACTTTATAAACAAATCCCTTAGAAAGCGTTTTGGATAAAAAGACATCAAAATCATATGATTTTCTATGACCAATCTGGAGAGCTAAAGCAGTGCCTCCTCCAAGAACTCCGTGCTCACAAAATTGACTCAAAATCTTAAAGATTTTAGCCTGATTTTCACTCAATAGATCGAGATAAAGTTTTGACATACCTATTTTTTGGTAATTCTTTATTATTGAAATCTAAAACAAAATTCTTAATGAAATTAAAAACTGCCGCAGTATAAACTTTCTTAGGATTTTCTAAAAATATTTTTGCTATCTCTTCCCCGCTATATTGCTTAAATAACCACTTAATTTGTTTCAAGCTTCCAAAACTTAAAACTTGATGGATGATGTAAATCTTATCTCTTTCCAGGCTAAGCTTTGATATCGGCTTTGACCAAAGAATGCCCTGAAATTCATCGAGATTTGTAATCTCTATTTTCATAATTTTATTATACCATATTTTTAACAAAACAAAAAATCCTAAAATAACGAAAATATGGTCAGCTCTATTTTTTCTCTATATCAAGAAATTGTTCAAATAGCGATTCTTGTTTCCCGACAATTCTAATGCGTCTGGACAAGAAAAAAAGCTCCCCTGCTGAAAACACAGGGGAGGGTTAGTCATCCGGGAGCAAGAACAGTTCGTTCTGCCGGACAAAGCCGAAAAGGAGATTCCTCAGGTAAGAATTGCGGAGTTGGCTGCGATATTGCAGAATTGCTTCCTGTTTGACATCCATGATTTCCCCAGAAAGCATAAATCTTCTCCAATTTTGGCCAATGACAATCATGCGAAGAGACGGCAAGAGATATCCATCCGGAACCAGCCCCCTAGGATTAGGGAAATGATTATCGTGGATGAAATATTGATAGAGCGTGATATCCGTCTCTTCTGCTATCGATGCAACAAGTACTCCTGTGATTTTGTGGTCAATATGCAAATCCTCGGGGTGTGGCGCGATAATAATATCTGGCTGGATTTGAAGAACGATTTCAACGAACCGTGCCCTAATTTCATTCTGGTCCTGGTTTTTTAGAAGACCATCCGCATAGCCGAGAAAAAATAGATTTTCCTCTGGCACACCCAAGATGTTAACGGCCTCCCTAAACTCTTGATAACGCTGGAGCTCCATTCCCTTATTGTTGCCATCAGTGACTAGAACAACCCAAACAGATGCCCCTGACTCTATGCTCGCAGCAATGTATCCCCCAACACCGATAGTCTCATCGTCAGGATGGGGCGTAAAAACGAGAATCCTCTCCCCTGTGGCAGGCATCTGAAGTTCGCCGATGATATGAATTACAGCTTGGGGCAGGGACTCGAAATACCAGCTGTAGAAAACCCACGAGACGAGTAATATTCCCAAAGGTAAAAGAAAAATCGCTATCTTTCTCCTTTTTCTACTCCGCCTAGGCGAAGAAGGAATATCCGACTGTCTGTTCTGGGGCTTCCATATGCGGACTATGTTCTTTCCAATAGACAGAAGAGTAAACACTGTTCCAGATGCTGCCAGGATAAGACACGCAGACAGCAACCCTTCTCTTGGATTATCGTTGGCCACCTTGAGGATACAAACCAGCCCAAGGACTATGAGCGCCACTAAGAAAACTCTCCATAGCCAACGGCCCATTCCGATTAGAGATGTCCTTCTTTTTTTCAGCCATTTCCCAATCATGAATTTTGAAATGTGCATTTTCCCTCCTTGTGGAAACGTATTGACTTTCAATTTATTATAAGACTTTTTCAGAATTTGTCAAAAAAACTGCCTTTCGGCAGTTCTGACACTCCTAAGTCGCCCGAAAAGGATATACCTCTCGGTTGGGAATGCTCCGTATCGTGAACAATGCCGTAGGTCCTGAATGCAATGAAGGGTTAGAACTAAAATACAGCAGTCAAATGGATTTTATATACCTGATTTGAGGACAAAAACTATAAAAATATAGTTTACCCTACCCCGCTACTCACTATATATTGAAGAAAGAATCAGAAACGTCCCTATTTTTGGCTATTTTTGGTCGGCATCTCATATGTTTTATTTACTGCTTCGATCATACCTCGACGCCGGTTTTTCTGATTATCCAACTTCCTCGGATGTGGAGTTTTTCATGTTTTTAAAATGAAATTTAATAGCGCGCCGCTTGCCCATGCCTGAGGAGAACAGGCAACCGCAATTCTCTCAATTCTACCATCGTCTACCGTATAAAGTTCCGGTATTTCCCCTAGCGAATTATAAGCGTTGAGAAGCGCTTGTCTTATCTTTTCATATTCTCGATCATGTCCATATTTTTTAAGACCTTGAGCAATGATCCAATTGTCATGAGGCCAGATAGAACCAAGATGATAACTCATGAGATTGAAATCGGGATTAGATGCGGCATGTGTGCGGATACCGTACGGCGTCCACATATCTTCCTGGAAAAGCCGATCCGCCACAGCTTTAATTTTATCATTTTCACCATCAAGAATGCCAGTAAAAAGTAAATGTCCGGGATTGGAAGCAATTCTTGTATCGGGAATTTTTGTTTTTGGCAAAGCGGTAGCAAAAAATTTTTCCTCCGGAAGCCAGAATTCTTTCAGAAAGATTTCTTTCAATTTTTCGCTTCTTTTTGCAAGTCGCATCGCCAGCGTTTCATTTTTTAATTTCAGCGCAAGTTTTGCCGCTTCGCGAAGCGCAGCGTAATAATATCCCTGTGCTTCGACAATTTCAACAGGCAATTCTAATCCAAGATGATCCGTCCGCTTGTCTTTCCAACCCTGGTGAAAAAGACCGTTGGGATTTTTTCTTTCGTACTCAAGAAGTATGTCTCTGTCAAAATCTCCGTATTTTTCGCACCAATCAAGAGCCGAAACAATATGCGGCCAACTGGCAGCGAGCCAATTAATATCCGCGCTTTTTTCAAAATATAGGCCGCAGAGAAAAATAAAAAGCGGAGTTGAATCCACCGAACCATAATAAGGCAATGGCCACGGCAAAGGTTTATACTCGGCTGGATTGGGGTGCCATTCATGAACTATTTTCCCCGGTTCTTCTTCGCGCAAATTGTCGATTTCTTTTCCTTGCAATTTTATCAATAAATCAATGGTTTTCCGTGCGATCGTCACATCATAATCAATTAGTTGCCACGAAACAATGCAGGAATCTCTGCCAAAAAGAGCGGCAAATCTTGGAAGCCCGGCATAAATGTATCCGTATTGCGGATCCCGGAGAATTTCAATATCCGCCTTGAGCCTGGAAATTATTTCTTCGATATTTATTGCTTTTATTTCCGGCATAATTCATAATAAACCCTTTCGTATTCATCCACCATTTTTTCAATGCTAAAATTATTTTCTACGTGTTTCCGGCAGTTCTCCCTCATCTTTTGATATTCTTCCTTTGGCATACCGTAAATTTTATTTACCGCTTCGCACAATCC
>Ga0180732_1000881_pt1 | contig 21328 bp, 21 predicted proteins | sample KR11_01MetaG_FD_148674 | JGI IMG/M metagenome (GOLD analysis project Ga0180732, IMG submission 148674) | Groundwater microbial communities from the Olkiluoto Island deep subsurface site, Finland - KR11_0.1 MetaG | ecosystem: Environmental > Aquatic > Deep subsurface > Groundwater | place... | reverse complement strand
TTCATTTTTTCTCTCTAATTTAGTTTATTTTCTTCTATTTCCACGCTTACTTGGGCTTTATCCTTAAGCCTCTGTTGCCCCATAATTACCACCAGGTCACCTTCTTTCACGCCTTCGCGCACCTGGTAATACGGACCCTCGCGTATCCCTAGGGTAACTTTTTGCAAAATCGCCCTATTATCCTTTACCATATATACATATAAATCAGGCTCTTTGCCCATCACTGCTTCTTTTAAGATAACCGGGGCATTCTTGTGCTCCGCCAGAATCAATCTTACCTTAGCAAACATTCCAGATTGCAAGCGGTGCTGGGGATTATCCACAATTATTTCAATCGGGGCTGAACGCGTTGCTAAATCTACAATTGGACTAATTTTAGTCACCCGGCCAGAAAATTCTTCTTGCGGATATGCATCAACACTAATCTGTGCCTCCTGCCCCAGAGAAACTCTGGGCAGGTATTTTTCAGGGGTATCTAAATCTATCTTTACTTTATCCATATCCACCACTAAGGCTATGGGCGTCTGTGCAGTTACATTTTCGCCGATGTCCACATAAACTCTGCCCACTATACCAGTCAAAGGACTCTCCACAGGTGCTTTTTCGAATTTAAGCCCTACCTCATCCCGGTCAATATAGGCAATGGTCTCGCCTTTGTTTACGGCGCTTCCGTCAACTTTCACTTTTTCCATAATCTTTCCGCTTACTTTAGGATAAACCAAGGCTTCATCCTGGGCTTTGATATTGCCGGTATACTCCAAGGCTTCAGAAAGTTCTTTAAGCTGGACTCTTAAAACTTTAACCGGAATAACTTCCGGGGTTTTCTCTAATTCTCGCTTCGGCTGACAGCCGGTAATCAAGAGAATACATAACATAAAAATAAGCATGGATTGAAATTTAGACATTATATCCCTCCTGTAGCTTTGTCAAAGCGCGCCTGGGCTAAGATGTAGTCATAAACGGATTGTTTTTGATTAAACAAAGAAACCTCATAACCTAAAGATACATCGTTTAAATCCAGAGAACTGGCTATGCCTGCTTTGTATTTTTCCTGCGCAACCGAAAGCGTATCCTTGTATAAATCAATCTGGACTTGCGCAGACTTCATTTTAGCAATGGCATTTTCTAGGTCTAAATAGGCATTCTTTAATTCTAGGGCAATATCTTTTAAGGCCTTTTCTTTAGTAAGCTGTGTTTCTTTTAAATCAATAATCGCCTGTTCCACCTTGGCTTTAGTTGCCCAACCGTCAAATATCGGCCAGGAAAAAGTTAGGCCTATGACATTATAATCATTCCAGCCTCTACTCGCTGTTGCGCTAAGATGAGAACGGCTGTAATAATCCCAAGAGGCGTAAATATTCGGCCGGTTATCTGCCTTTGCGATTTCAATTGACTTTTTATCTGCCTCTTCCTGGGCTGCATATTGCCTTATCTCTGGCCGGTTTTTCATGGCCTGCAAAAATCCTTCATCATAGGCAATTGTTTTCGCTGCATAAACAAATTGACTTGCAGGATTTATTTTCACTGCCTCATCAAGATACAATAAGTTGCGCAAAAGTGCATGAGCCGCCTCTGCCTGATTTAAAGACGCCTCGTAGGCTTCCTGAACGCTGCTTAGCGATTCCTTGATTTTTAAGATAACCGATTCTGATACTTCGCCGTTTCCGTAACGGGCTTGTAGAAAATTAAGGTGCTGCTGGGTATTATTTAAAATCCCTTTATTTAAATTGCTAAACTCCCCAGCCAATAAAAGCGTATAAAAAGCCTTTTTTATGTTTAATACAGTTTCTAATTTTATTTTGTCCAGCAGCGCTTGCGAAACTTCCAGTTTATATTTATTTTGCCTTATAGTATTTATGGTCTCGCCGCCTTTATAGAGGTATTGTTTCAAGGTAGTCTGAGTGGTAGTCTGGCTGAGGTCTTTAGTATAATAACCCCGCGTATCTGTCCAGCCACCAGTAAAATTTAGAGTAGGTAATAGTCCGGCCCTGGCTTCGTTAATCTTTTCTTTTGCCTTTTTGATATCCTCGGCCTTAAGCAACACCTCGCGGTTATCCCGAAGAGCTATGGAAATTGCCTCATCCAGGGTCAGAGAAATCTCCTGCGCCCTGAGGCTAGCCTGGGTGAGAAAAATAAATATAATTAAAAACCAGAATAATCTTTTCATCCCCTAGTAGAACTTCCCTTAGTTAATATCTCTTTTATTTGCATGAGAATCCTTAGGTAATCCTGACGGTCTGTTTCAGAGATGCTGCCGAATATCTTGATAACCATACTGCGCCTCTGTGTATTAATCTTTTTGACTAATTCATTGCCACCAGGCGTTAATTTTATCTTAATTATCCTTCTGTCTTCGGGCTCATAAACCCTGGCCGCATAACCATAACCGACAAGCCTATCCACAATACCTGTCATTGCTGCTGTAGTCACATGCATAAAATGCGCCATATCCGTCATTCTTGACTCACCCTGCTGGCTTAAGAAATCCAGGATCAAGAATTGGGGCAGGGTAATCTTACCCTTATACAATTCATCTGCCTGGCGCCGGGCAAACCCCTGGATGATTCCCGGCATAACCTCATTCATCTTATCCGCGAATTCTAATAAGGAGCCCTGTAACATATTCAATCCTATTAATAATTAATGATATTGATTATCAATTATATTAAGTATATTATAAAAAATACCTGGTGTCAAGTATATTTTTGCTTAAAAGCATAAAGTTCATAGATATGGGTAACACTTTTGCTGCGGGTTTTGCTCGCGTGCTGAAATCTTTTGCCGTGCACTGCGGTTTACTCCTCGCTTCCGCCAGTATTCTTACGTTAGGCAAGCGTGCTCCAGTGAGTCGTAAAACCTTGTGCACTCCTGCCAAAAAATTTCTAATGCACTCATCACAAACCCCTCCGCAAAAATGTTACCGATATACATGGATATCTTTTAGCGGGTGGCTTGGGTTGGTTTGAGCAGCATCTAGAAAATTCGAGCGGGCAGGGTTGCCTCGCTAAATATATTATTCAGGCAGAGCGAGAAGTTTCTCGAAGCGAGCCCATTCGCTTCGCTCAGGGCTCGTCCTGAGCTTGCCGAAGCGAAGGACGAGAAATTCCTCGCTGGGGAATTTCGAGCGGTGCTGCGAGAAACAAGACAAGACAGAACACGCCAAAAGCGTTACTTATGTCTATGAAGAATACAATTTTTGCTTAAAAGAGAGAGAAATTATAAAAAGAGGGGGGCTTTAAAAAAGGAGGACTATTAAAGTGTCTTGATTAACCTAGAGAGAAATTTGTATTCGGTTTCCACCATCTCGAGGTCGTGCTCTAAAATGTAGGCTAAGGAGGCGGGTTTTTTCTTCCCTAAAGAGTTGGCCATCTGCCTTAAGCTCTTGGAGAGGCTCGCTAAAACAAGCATGCGTGCGCGCAACCTGCGTTTTACAATATCCGGCTTCATATAATTTAAAAAGTATAGGCTTAAATCCAAACTAAACTGCGGCCGTTTAAAATTAAGCAGACTTCTAGTAAGTACTTGGTTAAACCTGCTTTCGCCTTTGGTAGTTAATGCATAAACAAAGCGTTGCGGGCGCCTGCCTGTTTTACTTATTTTTTTGGTTACCAGGTTCTTTTTCTCCAATATGCGTAAGGGATAATATATAGATTTTAAATCTACACCCGCGAATAAAGATAAAATCTCCTTAATCTTTTTCTTTATCTCGTAACCGTGTTTCGGGCTTTCCTTTAATAAACCTAATAATATTAACTCCTGCTCTATCATCCTATGGCACCCATTCCTCTAAATTTCTTGTATCTTAACTTCAGCAATTCCTCTTTTTTCAATGCGTTTAATTCTTGCAAATTTTTCTTTATTGTCTCTTTTAGAGTTTGGCCCGTCCTTTCAGGGTCGGTATGCGCACCGCCTAAAGGCTCAGGAACTATTCCATCAATAATGCCCATCTTTAACAAATCTGGAGAGGTCAATTTTAATACCGCTGCTGCCTCAGGCGCTTTTGCGCCGTTTTTCCACAATATCGCCGCACAACCCTCAGGCGAAATAACTGAATAGTAGGCATTCTCTAATACGCAGACTTTATCTGCAATCCCGATTCCGAGTGCTCCGCCTGAGCCACCTTCACCAATAATGATAGCTATAATGGGCACACCTATGCTTGTCATTTCTCTTAAATTAAGGGCAATTGCCTGGGCCTGGCCGCGCTCCTCTGCGCCCACCCCAGGATAGGCACCAGGGGTATCAATAAATATCACGATGGGTAAATTGAATTTCTCTGCTAAATGCATTAATCTGAGGGCCTTACGATAACCTTCAGGATGCGCACAACCAAAGTTACGCCTCAGGTTTTCTTTGGTATCCCTCCCCTTTTGATGGCCAATAACTACAATCTTTTGATGATCAATTTCAGCAAAACCACCGATTATAGCTTGGTCGTCGGAGAAACTACGGTCACCATGCAATTCAATAAAATCAGACATAATCATATTAATGTAATCTTGCGTGTAAGGCCGCAAAGGATGCCGGGCAATCTGCACCCTTTGCCAGGCAGTCAAATTACCATAAGTATCTTTCTTCAAGCGCTCTAACTTCTCTTCCAGGCGTTTTACCTCAGATGAAAGATCAATTTTTTTCTCCGAGATAAATCCCTTTAACTCCTGGATTTTCTTCTCCAGCTCCACAATTGGTCTTTCAAAATCAAGCCCAGCCATATTTTCGTCTGATTATTTAATCCAAGATGGTTACTTCTGTACCAAGAGGAACGATAGCATATAATTCTTCGATATCAGAATTAGACATGCGTATACAGCCCTGGGTAACCTGCTTACCCAGATTGCCGGGATCAGTAGTACCGTGGATACCGTAACCGGGGAGATCGAATCCCAGCCAGCGCGAGCCCAGAATATTATCAGGACTGTTTGGCGCTACCACTGCGCCTGCCTTAAACCAGGTAGGATTGGGGAGTTTGTTGATAATTTTAAAATTACCAACGGGAGTAGAATTATTCATGCCTGTTGAGACAATATATGTCTTAATAACCTCTTCGTCGGTCTTTAAGATGAGGGTATTTTGGGATTTGTCCACAACGACGCTAAAGGACGCTGTCCACACCTTAATTTTTCTGCCGGGTAAGATTTTATCTCCTTTTAGGTTATTGCTCTTGATGATTAACTCAACCGTAGTCTTAAATTCTTTGGCAATTTTGGTTAAGGTATCACCGGGCTTTATCTCATAAAGAATACTCTTGGGGGTTAACAGAGGAGAAAATAATAGTTTTAAATTTAGCTCTTCTACCTTCTTTTGCCAATTCATAATCTCAGGCGAGTTGGGAAACTCGCTGGTTAAGCGCTGGTAGAGTGATTTTGCTTCCAGGAGATCACCCTTTTTAAAAGAATCTAGGGCCTGGGTAGAGAACGCGCTAGATGAAGCAATGTTACCCGCCTTTATCTGCAACGGTAGCTGGATTTTCTTTATAATTAAGGTTATACCAACAATTAAAACTAAAATTGAAGCAATGCCTAAGAATAATTTTTTATTCACCAAATCTCCTTTTTAAATGAGCACATAACTTACGAACACGTTAGCGTGAATAAGTTATAAGTGCGAGATCCTTCACTTCGTTTCAGGATCGTCCAATCGAGTCCTAGAGCGAGATTCTTCACTGCGTTCAGAATCGTCTTCGAGCCCTGAGCGAAGCGAAGGACGAAGCGAAGGACGAATTTAATGTAACCAAAAAGCAACGGCTATACCTAATAAAGCCCCTGCTAATACCTCAATAGGAGTGTGGCCGACGAGTTCGCGTAGCCTGCCTTCAGAAGTTCTGCCTTGCCAATAAATATCGTCCATTATCTTATTTAAGATGCGTGCCTGCTTGCCGGTAGACCTGCGCACGCCCTGGGCATCAAACATCACGACAATTGCAAATGAAGCAGCCAGGGCAAAGTAAACAGTATCAAAACCATGCTCCAAGCCAAGGATAGTGGCTAAACATGCAGCGCCTGCAGCGTGGCTCGAAGGCATGCCGCCTGTACCTATTAACCAACGGAAATCGAATTTTTTCTGACGCATAACGCCAGTAATTACTTTTATAGCCTGGGCGATTATCCAGGCATAAAGGGTAATTATAAAAACTCTATTCTTGCTTATCTGGATAAATATTTCTTTCATTATTTGCTTGTAGAGGCAGGCATTACTTCTATTTTAATCTTAGTGATAGGGAAAGTAGACATGCCGTTTTTTATTAAAAAACCGCGATTTCCTTCGATGATTCTTCTTTTTCTGGTTATTTCTCTTATCATTGCTTTTACCTTAGGTATCTGCATCTTTGCTTCCTTAATTGCCTTTTTTAGTTCCGGGATGGAACTTAACCGCGCCTTGAGAGTATCTATTTCCTGAGAAACCTGGGTTAGCTCCAGTGTCAGCTTATCCTTTTCTTCTCTTAGGGCAGTATTCTCGGCTTGGGAAAGGGCAATTTGCGAAGTTAGTTGCTCAATGGTTTTTTGGGAATTCTGGAGGCCTAAGTCAAGTTGGGTAAGCTTATCTGTATTGGTTTTTAATTCATCTTCTAGCGTTAAATTCTCTTGAGCGAGCGTGTTCTGCAATTCTTTTTCTTTCTCTATCGCTTGTTCTAGCGCTACTACCTGCCCTTTGACCTGACTTAAGTTCTTCAACAAATCATATTTTTCTTTTAGGGCCGCAAGATATTTAAAAACACTGAATATAGTTATACCTACCAAAAGAGCAATTAGGATAATCTTATAATTTTTTGCTTGCCTTACATTCATAAGTTTTCTTTATATAATATATAATAAATAACTCAAAAAGCAAGCCCCGTTAGAAATACTTTTATACCTTACCATAAAATTTCTAACGGGGCAAGCCTTTTTTAGGGCTAAATTTTCAGTTAGAAAACCACGAATTCCACGTCTATTATAAGTGAAGCCACAACTTACTTCGCACTTAAAGTGCTGCCGTAAGTTATGCGCTCATTGAAGGAGGCATGGAATGTTGGCAAGGGCTTTTAGTTTTGGTCTATTAGGTATAGAAGCGTATCCTGTTGAAATCGAAGTGGATATCTCAAGAGGCCTACCAGCAGTAACGCTAGTTGGTCTTGCTGATACAGCTATAAGAGAGAGCAAGGAAAGGGTTAAATCCGCCATCAAGAATTCCGGGTTTAATTGGCCTCAAGAAAGAATTACGGTAAACCTAGCGCCCTCGGACATAAAAAAAGAGGGGGCGTGCTTTGATCTGGCAATTGCCTTAGGCATACTTGCCGCAAGCCAACAATTAAATAGCGAAAGATTAAAAGATTATTACATTTTAGGTGAGCTATCATTAGATGGCTCCCTTAGACCAACCAAGGGTATTTTACCTATTGGTATAGCCATGGCTAAATCTAAAATTAAGGATATGATTGTCTCTTACCAGAATGCCAAAGAAGCAGCTATAGTCTCAGATATATGTGTCTGGCCAAAAAAAACATTAAAAGAAACAGTGGAATTCTTAAATAATCCAGATACGGTTGAACCCCTGAAATTAGACTTAGGGCAATTATTTAAACAGAATGCTAATTACGAGATAGACTTCTCTGAAGTCAAAGGCCAATATCTGGCTAAAAGGGCTTTAGAGGTAGCTGTTACCGGTGGACACAACGTCCTGATGATTGGCCCGCCAGGAAGCGGAAAGACCATGCTTGCCAAAAGAATACTTACGATTATGCCTGGCTTAACCCTCCAGGAAGCATTAGAAGTAACTAAGATACATTCAGTAATTGGAACTTTACCGGTTAAAGACGGCATAATGGGTAGCCGTCCCTTTCGCTCACCCCATCATACCAGCTCAAGTGTAGCGCTGATAGGCGGTGGCTCGATACCTCAGCCGGGCGAAATAAGCCTTGCGCATCAGGGAGTATTATTTTTAGATGAACTACCGGAGTTTCATCGTGATTGCTTAGAAGCACTGAGGCAGCCTTTAGAAGACGGCTTTATCCGTGTATCGCGCATAAAAAAATCCTTTATTTTTCCCGCATCATTTATGTTAGTTTGCGCAATGAACCCCTGCCCCTGCGGCTATTTTACCGATCCACGCAAGGCCTGCCGCTGTAACACTACCAAAATTCAGAACTATATGAATAAAATCTCAGGACCCCTCTTAGATAGGATCGATATACATATAGAATTGCCTTCAATTAAATATAGAGAACTGGCTGATACCAAAGAAGCCGAACCTTCGGCAGTGATTAAGCAGCGCATTGAAAAAGCACGGGCTATTCAAAGAGAGCGGTTTAAAGCTGATAGAATCTTCTACAATGCCCAGATGAATACAAAACTAATTAAGAAATACTGTGTATTAGGAGATGAGGCTAAAGAATTGCTAAAAATGGCAATGACAGAGCTAGGATTGTCGGCACGAGCCTATGATAAAATCCTAAAAGTATCGCGAACTATCGCGGATTTGGCTGAATCGGAGGGTATCCGCCCAGAACATCTCTCAGAGGCGATACAGTATAGGAGTTTGGATAAAAGCTACTAGATTAGAATAAAGGCTATAATTAAAGCGTGTTATTTTTATAAAATAATCTGGTATTATTCAGGGCATATCTTTATTATTGACATTCATCCAGGAATAAATTATCCCCGCGTATCCTCTTTGGTTAACTCTTTCTGTATATAGATATTTAACGTATCCTTGAGCTTCTGAATACGCGCTTCTTCCAAGACATCCTGCTCCTCTTGCATCTTTATAATCTTTTCTCTATATTGGGGATCGTGTTCATATTTATAGTCTGAAATGGCAACAGATGGAAGGCGGAATATTCCACCTATGAATTTTAAAAATAGAACCGGGGGGTCCCAAAAAGTAGCCTTGAGTTTATTCTCAATGTAACCCATATTCTTATAGTAATACTCAACCGTTTGTTTGCGCTTTTTGAATCTTTCTTTGGCTATTCCTAGATTTGGCACACTATTATCTTTACCTATAGTGTATTCTGGAATTATATAATTATCTCGCGAGACCACATAACCTTTATTGTAAGGCTCTTTACCGTGCTGAAATTTATAGGTTGCACAACCCGGTAAAAATACTACTAATAGAACTAACGATATCATCTTTCTCATCTTGGCTCCCCTTTCAAATGAAGACATAACTTACGGAGGTCACCAGACCGACGTAAGTTATGTGTCTGAATTTGACACTTCACATCTTCGATGTCAAGTGTAAGTTCGCACTGATAAGTTATGCCACCTACCTTCTTAATAGAAGGTTCCATAACTTATGTGCTCACTTAATCAAAGCTAAGGTTTCGCTACGGGTCTTCTCGTTTTCTTTAAATATACCTCTTACCGCGGAAGTAACAGTTAATGTCCCGGGTTTTTTAACGCCGCGCATGGACATACACATGTGTTCTGCTTCGATAACTACCATACAGCCTTGGGGTTTAAGTTTAGACATAATAATTTCGGCAATTTGAGTAGTAAGCCTTTCTTGGACCTGTGGCCGTTTGGATAAAATATCTACCACGCGGGCTAATTTACTTAATCCTGTGACCCGGCCTCCTTTAGGGATATAAGCAATGTGGGCCTTGCCCAGAAAAGGAAGCAGGTGATGCTCACAGCAAGAGTAGAGGGGTATATTTTTAAGTAAAATAATTTCATCGTGTTTCTGGTCTAAAAGGACTTCCAGTTCTTTTTGCGGATCCTGTTTTAACCCTGAGAATATCTCTTCATACATCTCTGCCACGCGCTTGGGAGTATCTAAAATATCTTTTCTTTTGGGGTTTTCGCCTATTGCCTGTAATATCTCTCTCACTGCTTTTTCGATTTTTTTCTTATCCATTCTACCTCCGGTTATTTACCGATACAGAATTCCGAAAATATCTTATCTAATAAATCTTCGCAAAACCTTCTGCCCAATATATCGTCTAGATGCAAAAGAGCATCCTTGATGTCCTGGGCAACAAATTCTAATGATAATTTATTATCTAAGGAATTGAGGGCCTCGGCAATAAGTTTTTGCGCATCTCTAATTGCCTCAATGTGCCGAAGATTACTGACCAATATCGGCTCAGAGTGGCTAACCCTGCCGTTATAGACTAAATTTGCAATTGTGGATTCAAGTAAATCTATATTCTTAAGCTTTTTTGCAGATATATTAATAACCCGGCTAAACCTTCTCTGAATTTTATCCTCTTCGATCTTTTGTTTTAAATCTATTTTATTTATAATTGCCAGGATGTTTTTTCTTTTTATTTTTCTCATAAGGACTTCATCCTCTTTGGTAAGCCTTTTGCTGCCGTCAAATAATAAAATTACTAAATCCGCAAACCCAATATGTCTCTTTGAGCGCATGACAGCTTTCTTTTCTATTAAATCCCGCGGTTCAATAATCCCGGCGGTATCTACAATCCTTATGGGGATACCTTTTATATCGATAATTTCTTCAATCGTATCCCGCGTTGTACCGGCAAGCGGTGTAACAATAGAGCGTTCCTGTTTTAAAAGGGCATTTAAAAGCGAGGATTTCCCTACATTGGGTTTACCGCAGATTACTACATTTATACCCTCGCGTAATATTCTGCCTTGCCTTGAAGTATCGAGGATATCTTTTAGTTCATTATTTATAGCGTATAATTTTTGTGGGATCTCTTTTGAACTGATGCCGCTAATTTCTTCTTCGGGGAAATCAATCTTTACCTCTAACAGTGAAAGTATATCTAGCAAAACTTTCCTAATCTTATTTATCTGGTCAGATAAAGCTCCGCGTAATTGTTCAACGCTTATCTTTAAAGCAGAGTCTGTCTTGGCGCGAATGATATCTAAAACTGCTTCGGCCTGTGCTAAATCAATCCTTCCGTTTAAGAATGCGCGTTTAGTAAATTCACCGGGTTCAGTCAGCCGGCAGCCATTTTCTAAAACCAAATCTAAAACTTCCCGCAAGGCTAAAATACCTCCGTGGCAGTTTATCTCTACGATATCTTCTCTGGTATAAGATTTAGGCGCGCGCATTACAGTTAAGATTACTTCATCAATAACTTTTGCACCTTTAACCACCCATCCGTAATGCGTAGTGTAAGTCTTGAAGCCTGAGGGTTTTTTCTTGTCGCGAGAAACAAAAATTCTATCCGCAATAGCTAATGCGTCTTTCCCGCTTATGCGCACAATGCCAATACCCGACTCTCCAATGCCTGTAGCAATTGCTGCGATAGTATCATTAATATCATATCTTAACATTTCTGAATTCGCCTACCACGAATAATGAACCACAGACCAGGATTAAATCTTCTTTTTTAGTAACCCGGCAAACAAGCTCCTTTGCTTCTTTGACGTTATCCGTTATATGCACTTCTTTGCCATTAAAATATTTAACTAAAGTCTCAGGGGCGGTTGCGCGAGGATTGTTGGCCTTAGTTAAAATAATTTCGTCTGCTAAATCATAAATTTCATTGCATATTCCCTTTATATCTTTATCGCTGGAAATACCTAAGACAAGAATCAATCTCTTATATTTTCCGTCTTTGGCGGATCCGCCTTCGGCGGAAAAGTTTTCTTTAATCACCCCCTTTAATGCTTTCATTGAGGCGATATTTTGCGCACCGTCTAAGACAATTAAGGGATTACTGGATACAACCTCGCACCTTCCTGGCCAGACGGTATTATAAAGACCACCTCTTATGGCATCGATATCCACATTTATATTATGTAATCTTAATGTTTCAATTACCCCCACAGCCACTGCAGCATTTATTAACTGGTGCTCTCCCAGCAGTCTAATCTTTAAGTTTGAATATTCACCAAAAATTCCTTTTATCTGGAATCCATTTTTTATCTTTTGGTAAGTTATATCCTTACCTACCTCGTATACATTTACACCGATCACTTTAGCTCTATTCCTGATAACTTCCATAGCTTCTTTTTCTTGAGGTGCAATTATTACAACTAAGTTTTGCGTTTTGGGCTTTGCATTTTGCGCTTTTATAATTTCTACTTTCTCACCGGCAATCTCTCTTAAGGTTGAGCCTAGTTTTTGCGTGTGCTCGTAACTTATGGGAGTTATGGCTGCAATTAAAGGATTAACTACGTTGGTAGCATCCAGTCTACCGCCTAAGCCCGTCTCTAAAACTGCGAAGTCAACCTTTTTTTCTTTAAAATAAAGAAAGGTCAAAGACGTATAAACCTCAAAGAAAGAAAGCGGGCCGTATTCTGAATATTTATTGTAACTTTGTATCAGCGGCCTTAATTCTTTTACAAGATCTGTTAATTCGGCCTGAGAAATCATTCCTTCAAAATCTTTTGCGGTCTGCAGACTGTAGTCTGTGGGCTGCGGCCTTAAGATCCTAATTCTTTCCCTAAAATCTAAAAGATGCGGAGAAGTGTATAAGCCGACTCTGTAGCCGGCCTGCCTTAATATATAGGCGAGGAAAACACAGGTTGAACCTTTACCTTTTGTACCTGCGATGTGTACGCACTTTAAGCTATCCTGGGGATTATCTATTGTTGCCAAGAAATTCTTAACCCGTTCCAATTTGAGGGATTCCTTATAAGGATAAACCGGAATCTGCTCGTAGTTGATAAAAGATTCTAAGTATTGAACGGTTTCTGGGTAGGTCATTTATTAGGTAATAGGTGTTTGGTGATAGGTGTTAGATAAGACCTGAAACCTAACACCTAAGACCTAAAACCTAATGCCTGAAGTGTCTGATTCCTGTGAAGACCATCGCGATTTTATATTTATCGCAAGCCTTGATTATCTCTGCGTCGGATATTGAGCCGCCAGGCTGGATTATGGCTTTTATGCCTGCTTTCGCTGCTTCTATAACGGCATCGGCTTTCGGAAAAAATGCATCGGAGGCTAAATAAGAATTTTTGCTTAATTTTCCTGCTTTAATCTTGGCAATCATTACGGAGTCAACTCTGGACATCTGGCCTGCGCCAATACCCACAGTCTTTGTACCGCGGGTTAAAACAATGGCATTGGATTTGGTGTGTTTGGCCACTTTCCAGCCGAAAATAAGACTCTCTAATTCTCTTTTAGCCGGCTTCTTTTTGGTAGCCACTTTAAGATTATTTACATCCAGCGTCGCTAAATCTCTATCCTGAAGTAACAGCCCGCCGCTTACGCGTTTCAATTCAGGTTCATTTATCGGCTCAATATCATCCAGTTCTAATAAACGCAGGTTCTTTTTATCTTTAAACAAATCCTGTACTCCTTTATCAAAGCCCGGAGCAATGATACATTCTAAAAAACCACTTTTCGCAATAACTTTAGCGGTTTTAAGGTCAATTTTTCTATTCAATGCCACTATTCCGCCGAACGCAGAGAGGGAGTCGCACTTATGGGCAGCAAGAAACGCCTTATCCAAAATCTCATCTTCTGCTACGCCACAGGGATTGTTGTGTTTTAGAACTACTGCTGCAGGATTACTAAATTCCCGCACTAATTCCCAAGCACTATTTAAGTCTAAAATATTATTAAAAGACAATTCTTTGCCCTGTAACTGCTTTAGATTTATCAATCCGCGGCCCTTGCCTCTTTCTTTATAAAATGCCGCTTTCTGATGGGGATTTTCACCGTATCTTAAATCCTGGATTTTCTCAAAATAGAAATTCAATTCCTGCGGAAATCCCGATGATTCTGGTTGGGCGTAAAAATAATTTTTTAAATAACTATGTATGGCATTGTCATAACGGCAGGTCAAGGCAAAGACCTCTACAGCGAGCTCGCGCATTAAATCGCCGGATAATGCACCGCCATTTTTCTTCAATTCATCAATAACCCGATTATAGTGGCACGGATCGCATATAACCGCTACATCCTTATGGTTCTTGGCAGCAGAACGTAACATAGATGGACCGCCGATATCAATATTTTCAATAACCTCTTCTATTGCAACGTCTGATTTGCGCGTTGTTTTCTCGAATGGGTAAAGATTTACTACCACCATATCTATAAGGCCGATATCATGGTCTTTGAGGCTTTGCATGTGTTTGGGATTGTCTCTTAAGGCAAGCAAGCCGCCGTGTATCTTGGGATGTAAAGTCTTGACCCTACCATCAAGCATTTCAGGAAAGCCCGTATATTCAGATACCTCCTTTACCTGTATATTATTATCCCTGAATAATTTTGCTGTACCGCCTGTTGAAAGAATCTCTACCCCTAGTTTGTTTAATTCCTTGGCAAAATCCAGAATCCCGGTTTTATCCGATACGCTAATCAATGCGCGTTTAATCTTAACCATCATTTCTCCTCTTCTATAATTTTGCTGCGGGATATTGTTCGCGTGCTGAAAATCTTTGCCGTGCACTACGGTTTACTCACCGCTTCCGCCAGTATTCTTACGCAAGGCAAGCTGAGCTCCAGCGATTCGTAAATTCCGCCTTGCTCCTTCGTAGCTTCGGGCGGACCCACCGTAGCTACTAAAAAGCGAAGGTGGGCCTCTTGTGCACTTTTGCCAAAGATTTTCTTATGCACGCTCACAAATCCCTACGCAAAATTATATAAAATAACAAATTATTTATTAAAACGGAAGTTAACTAAGTCTGCGTCTTGTATCACATAATCTTTTTGCTCTAAATGTAATTTCCCCTGTTGTTTGGCGCCAGTTTCTCCGCCTGCCTGGATAAAATCGGCAAAACTGATAATTTCCGCACGGATAAAGCCCCTCTGGATATCAGAATGTATTAAGCCTGCTGCCTCCCAGGCAATAGTGCCTCCTCTAATAAGCCATGCGCGCGTTTCTTTCTCGCCGGCAGTAAAAAAGCTGACAAAACCACTATCCTTCAGTACCCTAGATAATAAGTTATTCGGGTCATTTAGTTCTTGCCTCTCTGCCACTATAATGGGCCTATTTGTGAGAAGACCGTATCCAGACATCATCCGTTTTTCTTCGGGATTTAATCCTGCATTAAAGATAAATTCCTCTTTTTCTAAAATAAGTTTTAACTTATTTAGTAGTATCTTTTCGTTTTCGTCTTCCGTGCGACTTAAGCGCGTTTCTACAAATTCTAAATCTTTTAAAATTAAATCTGCTCGCGAGTCACTCAATACCAATATCGCATCAGCCTCTAATACAGCATCCTGGCCTACTAACTCAACTTGGACATATGTTTTCTTTTTGGCTTTTACTAAGTTATCTACCTCATCAAGGCGCTGGTCTTTAATATTATGTTTACCCAGAGGCAAATCAGGAATAGAAAATATACCTATCTTCATTATTATTTAATTATTATGGGTGAGGAATAAGGTTATAATGATTTATTGTTCTTCTTCTTGTTTTTTGGTGGCTTGGTATTGATTTATAATATTCAAGGCAATCTTATGGGGAACCTCTTCGTAATGCGAGAAACGCATAGTATACATCCCTCTGCCTCCGGTGATAGAACGCAGGTCATTGGCATAGGTAAACATCTCAGCTAAAGGAACTTTGGCCTTAACAATCTGGGATTTGCCTTTAATATCCATACCCATAATGCGACCACGACGGGAATTTAAATCTCCCGAGATTGCACCTAGATATTCTTCGGGGATGACTACCTCAACATCCATTATGGGTTCCAACAATACAGGCCCTGCTTCCAAGACTGCTTTTCTTAAAGCCATGGAACCGGCTATCTGAAAGGCCATATCCGAAGAGTCAACTTCGTGGTAAGAACCGTCCACTAGCCGCACGCGCATATCCACTATCGGGTAGCCCGCTACCGCCCCCTCTAAACAGGCCTGCACTACACCCTTTTCTACTGAGGGAATAAAATTTTTAGGAATAGCTCCGCCAAAAATCTTATCAATAAATTCAAAGCCCTCGCCTTTTTCCAAAGGCTCTATCTCAATCCAGCAGTCGCCGTATTGACCGCGGCCGCCGGATTGACGTTTATATTTACCCTGCACCTTAGTAGTTTTTGTAATTGTTTCTTTGTAGGAAACCTTGGGAGTGCCTAATTCTACCTCAACATTAAATCTTTTCTTCATCCGGCCCACCATTACACCCAGATGCAAATCGCCCAAACCCGATATAATTAATTCCTTAGTCTGCGGGTCATGTATTACTTTAAATGTAGGGTCTTCGGAAGCGAGCTTTGCAAGGGCGCCGGAAATCTTCTCTTCATCCTGGCGTGACTTCGGTTTCACTGATGCAGATATGGCAGGTTCCGGAAAAACAACCGGATCAAATAAAACCTGGTTCTTCTCATCGCAAAGAGAATCAGAGGTAAGGGTCTCTTTTAATTTGGCAATAGCTATAATATCACCGCAAGAGGCAGATTCAACGGGCCTTTGCTCTTTACCTTGCAAAAGATAGACCTGCCCGATCCTTTCTTTTGTTTTTTTATTCACGTTATAAAAGCCTGTATTTGACGCCAGTGTGCCTGAAAAAATGCGCAGACACGTTAACTGCCCAACGTAAGGGTCGGATATACTTTTAAATACAAATGCGCCAAAAGGCCCGTCTTCCTTAAATACGATCTCTTTTTTATTCTCGGGATTTAAAGGATCCTGGGCTTCTACTTTTGGCCTTTCTAGAGGAGATGGTAAATAAGCAATAATTGCATTTAATAATTCTTCTATAGTCTTATCGTTTGGGCTAGAGCCAGATATTATGGGAAAGATATTACGCTTGATTACTGCCTGGCGTAAACCACGGCTCAATTCTTCGGGAGAGAGCTTTACGCCTTCCAAATATTTCTCCAGAAGCTTATCATCGCTTTCCGCAATAGTCTCAACTAAATCCGGAGCATCTGGTGCGGTTACGATGACGGCTTTCTTAGAAAGTCTATTCTTTATATCTACCACGACCTTATTCACATCAACGCCTTCCTTATCTAACTTATTTATAAATATAATACAGGGCAGATTAGATTCTTCCAAAAATTGCCAGGCCCGTTCTGTGCCTACTTCCACACCCGCTGTAGCGTCCACAACTATAACTGCACTATCTACGGCGCGTATGCCTGAAATCACTTCCCCAAAGAAATCCGCATAACCGGGCGTATCTATCATCTGAATACGGCTATCTTTATAATCGCAATACAAGAAGCTTGAATTGATAGAGTTTTTTCTTTCTATCTCGTCAAAAGCATAATCGCTGACAGTTGTACCATCGGCAACCGTGCCTTTTCTGGTGGTAGCTTTACAGAAATAAAGCAGATTCTCCGAAAGCGTAGTCTTCCCTGACCGGGCATGGCCCAGGAGAATAAAGTTCCTTCTGCTCTGGACATCCATAATAAATGCTCCTTTTGCTCTAATCAAAAAAATCGCCTTCGACGATAACCTTAAGATGCGATTTTCAGTGGTTAGGAAAGTGTTTTATGCTTTCCTACACCATAAAATAAGGAATTTATATTATATAATACTATCAATGGGGGGTCAAGAATAAAAAGTAGAAAGCGAAAGGGTTTATTCTAGGTAGGTGTAGATTTTGCCTTTGTAGTTACGCAGGACGTACTTTCCTTTTGCCTGGGAAAGGACATAGTTTGGGCCGACCGGTATCTTTCCGCCGCCACCCGGGCCATCTATAACATAAGTAGGCACAGCATAGCCTGAAGTATGGCCTCTTAATTTTTCGATTATGTTTATCCCTACGGCTACAGGTGTACGGAAATGCTGTGTCCCTCTTACGGGATCGCATTGATAGATATAATATGGCCTTACCCTTATTTGTAAAAGTTCATGCATCAGCCGCTTCATAATATATGGCCGGTCATTTACCCCTTTCAAAAGAACGCTCTGGCTACCCAGAGGCATTCCGCTATCGGCCAACATATCGCAGGCGATCTTGCAACGTTTGGTAATCTCTTTGGGATGATTAAAATGAATGCTGATCCATATGGGCGCATATTTTTTGAGCATATTCACCAATTTTTCCGTAATGCGGTGCGGCAAGGTTACCGGAACGCGGGTACCTATTCTTAAGAATTCTATGTGCGAGATAGCGCGCAACTTTTGGATTAAGCTCTCAATTTCTTCGTCCTCTAATATAAAAGGGTCACCGCCTGAGATAAGCACATCCCTTATCTTCCTATTGGATTTGATATATTCAATAGCTGCATCAAACCTGGTGGGAGAATTGCTTTCTATTTGTTCGCCTACCAATCTCCGTCTTGTGCAGTGCCGGCAGTACATTGCGCAGGATTCAGTAGCTAATAATAAAATTCTATCAGGATAGCGGTGTACCAGATGCGGTGCAGGCGAATCCCTATCCTCGGCACAAGGATCGACCATCTCATGAGGACCCACGATATATTCAGAAACCACAGGGACAGCTTGGCGCCTAAAAGGACAATTAGGGTCTTCGGGATCAATTAAAGTTGCCCAGTAAGGCGTTATGGCCATAGATAATCTGCCGCTTGCCTTTTTTATTCCCCCTTCTTCATCAGGAGTTAATTTTATCACCTGCGCAAGCTCTTCTTTGGTACAAATTCTATGCTCCAATTGCCACTGCCAATCCTCCCAATCTAAAGGGTTTACATCTTTATATAAACTTATCTGCTGATAATCTTGCGGCCTCCTGGAAATACGGGCTTGAGTTACGGTCTCTGAGATTAACTTTTGGTTCTCTACCGCTACTGCATTATTATTCATCTTAACTCGCCCTTCGTTCAGAGGCACCCATTAATATTGCCTCAATAATATCCTCATATTTCATACCTGCAGCGTAAGCCATAATGGGAAAGTTAGATTCCGTAGGATTAAGCCCGGGCAATGGATTTATCTCCAATACATACGGAACACTGTCTTTGCTTAAACGGATATCTGTGCGTGAAATATCACAACAACCAACTGCCTGGTGAGTTTTCAGGGCTATTTCCTTTACCTTGTCTTCCGTGTCTTTATCTAATCGTGCCGGACAGTGGAATGTCGGCACAAGCCCAAAGTCCGCGTTACCCTGAAATTCTTTCATCCGCCAGGAATAAAAATATTCACCGCTTTTTCCACAGGTTGAAAAATCTATTTCCAGAATAGGTAATATTATAACCTTGCCGTTCTCTAAAATTCCTACGGTTAATTCTTTTCCTTCGATAAATTCCTCTACAAGCACTTCCTGTTTGTATAATTCCTGTATCTCTTTAATTTTCATAAAAAGAGCTTCTTCTGTGTTAACGACATTGGAGGCATTTATTCCTTTAGCCGAACCTTCGCGATTGGGCTTTACTATAAGCGGGAATCTTAAACTGGAATCTAACTCTTCGCTCCCTTTGACAAAAACCTGAAAACGGGGGGTAGGTATGTTTTCTGCCTTTAATATTTTTTTGGTGAGCGCCTTATTCAAAGCCAAAGCTAAAGAAAAGGTATTTGAGCCGGTATAAGGAATATCTAAATAATCTAATATGGCAGGTATCTCTGACTCGCGGAATTTGCCGCATTTACCTTCCGCGATATTAAAAACCATATCTGCGCGGTTTTTTCTGAAATAAGAAAAGAGGTTCAGTTGTTCAACGTCTACAAGGTCAACAGCGTGCCCTCTCTTCTTAAGCGCGCAAGATATAGCATTTATAGTTTCTTGGGAATCAAACTCGGAAAAGTAATCCAGTGGTTTTGTCTCATCCTTTTTCTTTAAATTATATGTTAAGGCAATCTTCATCCCGTTAGAAATGATCCCGCTAGAAATTTTATTAATTTCTAACGGGATTCATCTAATTTAAGTTATGCCTCTTGAGTGCACTATCTAATATCTTACCGATCATCTTTGCATAAGAAATGCCAATTTCTTTTGCTACTACCATAAACACATCTCCTGTAGATAAGGAAGGTAGAGGATTTATCTCCAATACATAGGGATTGCCTTCCTTATCCACTCTGAAATCAACCCTGCCAAAATCACGACACTCGACAGCCTCGTATGTCTTTAAAGCAAGGTCAGATATTTCCTTGGCTAAATCTTTCTTTATACGTGCCGGACATATATACTTTAATCTATTTGAGCGGATGCGCGCAAAGGTATAAAATTTATCGTTAAGTTTTAACCTACCGTCTATCTTTATTTGTACAATAGGCAAAACTTGCGGCGGGTCATTACCGACTACGGCTACAGTAAATTCCTGGCCAGAGATAAACTCTTCAATTAATGCCGGTTGTCTATAAGTATTAATGATGTGTTCTACCTGTTTTTGTAAATCTTGTGTATTTTCTACACGGGAATCTTCGGTTAGGCCTTTGGATGAACCTTCAAAGCGTGGTTTTACAATAAGAGGAAATTTAAAATGATTGGTATTCACTAGACTCTCTGGCGTTTTTACTTCAAAAAACTTTGGCGTAGGAATTCCTTCGGCAATAAAAATCTTCTTTGCCATAATTTTATCCAAGGTAGCGCTCAAAGTTAAGGCATCTGCGCCCACAAAAGGAATACCGGCCATTTCTAATAATATCGGTACCTGCGACTCTCTATTTCTGCCAAAAAGGCCCTCAGAGATATTAAAAACAATATCCACATCAAGGTTATCTATTTTTTCTAGGAGGCTGGAGGCATTACCGATCTTTTTTACCTTAAAACCGCAGGTTTCAATGGCAGAAGCAATGACGCCAATGGTACTAGGATGGTCAAATTCGGCATTAGCATCAGGAGGGTCGTCCTTTTTAAACTCATAATCTGTCTTTAAATCGTAGGTTAAACCAACTGTTTTCATCTAAATACAAAAAATAAGGGCTCTTTTTATCTTTAGAGCCCTTAAACTCCTACCTAGTTTTTTCAATTTAATTTATTTAACCCCTTTCACATATAAAAACCTATCCCATATCTTGTATTTATATTAAAATTTATCACAATATGTTGTTTTTGTCAAGTATTTTTTGTTTTTTAATAAACCTGCTCAGTTTTAATTTCTCGACGATAAAAGAGGGAAATTTACTATATTAGAAGGAGTAAAAATCAGGTAAGGTTAATTAACTATGTAGATATCCTTTTTTTAATTAATTTTCTTTTTCCAAAAGCCGACTTTAAAATTCTTAGATTTAAAATAAAATTTTTTATCAAGCTTGGTTTAAAAAATAAAATATAACTCCAGACCAAGAAATCATAAAACAAAATAAAAGGTAAATGTAATGCCCAGTCTAAATAAGACTCATTTTTAATTAATGTAAGGCAGCGATTCTTTACAAGGTCAAAATGCAAGCCATTACTTAAATATCTCCGAGCATATAGCTTATCTATTCCATCGCTCTTTCTTACTGTAGCTCCGCGCACATGATAAGCAATAGCCTTTGGAATGTAATAAGCCCTCCAACCAAAATTCTGGGCTCTCCAAGCAATATCTAAGTCTTCATAGAATATATGATAATCAGTATCGAAATAATCTAAACCTATTTTTATATCTTCTAACATCTGTCTGCGGTAAAAGGCAAC
>Ga0180732_1000880_pt1 | contig 21339 bp, 26 predicted proteins | sample KR11_01MetaG_FD_148674 | JGI IMG/M metagenome (GOLD analysis project Ga0180732, IMG submission 148674) | Groundwater microbial communities from the Olkiluoto Island deep subsurface site, Finland - KR11_0.1 MetaG | ecosystem: Environmental > Aquatic > Deep subsurface > Groundwater | place... | reverse complement strand
CGACAAATCTTTTATCGAAGGATCCTGCAGTGTACAGCAAGACGGAGAACAGCCGCAACCCGTGGAGTCGGATTTTGCAATATCCCCATATCGTTTGCGTACTTCCTGGCGAATTTCATCTTTTTTTTGTTCTTCCATCAATTCTTTCCTTTGTGTAACACTATGATTTCTTGGAAAATTTGTTCTTCTGTTTAGGGTTGTCTCATAAACGAGCTGCGCCGCCGATTTTTCATCTTAATGCTTCAAAGCCGGCCACAATGTCTAAAAGTTCTTCAGTAATAGAACTCTGACGCTGTTGATGAAATTGAAAGTTGAGTTCTTCCAGGAGATCTTCAATATTCCTTTCCGCTGCCTGCATGGATGCAAGGCGTCCGGCATTTTCGCTGGCCAGAGACTCGGCAAAGGCACGATAGAGGGATACAAAGAGGTATTGTTGAATCAATGAAGAAAACAGCCGGTTCCAATCCATAGTAAAAAAAGGGACGGCGCGCGAGGGCCAGGGTTTCTGCTCCAGATCTTGAAACCATATAGAATCGACCGGCCAAAGATGGATGGTATGAGGAGAATAAGATGCGCCACTCTCTCTGTTATAAAATATAACGATCTGATCGATTTTCTCCTGAGAGCGCCACTCCTCCATTTTCAGCGTCAGATCCTCTACCGCTGGTGTGATGGCGGCCGTTGAGCCAGGCAAAGAAAAGTATTCTTCAACCGGCTGTCCTGCCTCTTCAAGAGATGAAATGACTCGCATGCCCACTGCCAGCACCATGCGATTTTTTTGCTTCACCTGGAGTTTGTTCATTTCACTGACCGCATGGCGTGCAATCACTTCATTAAACTGCCCAACCATACCCTGATCCGAACCAAAGATAATAACTCCAAGACGTTCTTTTAGAACGGGCTCAGCTATTCTAATCCCCTCGGGTCTTTGTTTCAGAACAACCTGCAATCCCATTTCGACTGTTCGGTTGTATTCGACAAGAGATTCCATAGCCTTCTCGTACTGCCGAATGCTTACAGCGGCAAGAACCTTCATCGTCTTCACAACAGAGAGCAGATCCTGGGCGCTCTTAATTTTGCGTTTCAGCGGCTCAATCGTTTGCATTGTCTGACTTCATTTTTTCAACGGCCTTCCCGGCTATGCTCAGAAGGGCATTACGATCCTCATCACTGAGTTTATCTCCGGATTGAATGCGCACGCAAAGATCAGGCAGCTGTGTGGTAACGGCCTTACGTATCAGTTGCTCGGCTCCTGCTATCTGATCGAGCGATATCTGATCAAAAATGCCGCCGGTTACAGCCACAAGAACAGCGGTCTGCTCCGGAACGGGCATGGGTTCATATTGAGGCTGTTTGAGAACTTCCCTGACCCGGCGTCCGCGATCCAGAGTCTTGCGTGTCTCCTCATCCAGACGCGTTCCAAAACGTGAAAATGTCTCCAGTTCCTCGAACTGCGAATAGGAAAGGCGCAAGTCGCCGGCAACGGCTCGATATGCAGCGAGCTGCGTTTTTCCGCCAACCCTGGATACTGATTTACCAACATCCACAGCCGGGAGGATACCTTTTTGAAAGAGGTCAGGGGAAAGATATATCTGGCCGTCGGTTATCGAGATGATGTTTGTCGGAATATATGCGGATATGTTTTGAGCCTCTGTCTCCACGATGGGTAGGGCGGTCAAAGAGCCGCCCCCGAGTTCTTCCCGGAGATGGGTTGCGCGTTCAAGGAGTCTGGAATGGATATAGAATATGTCGCCAGGGAAAGCCTCCCTGCCTGGAGGACGGCGCAGCAAAAGCGAAACCTCCCGATATGCTCGGGCATGGCGTGTCAGATCGTCGTATATGATCAACACGTCCCTTCCCTGTTCCATAAAATATTCTGCCATGGTAGTTGCTGCATAGGGCGCGATAAACTGCAACCCGGGAGGGCTTTCACCTTCAGCTATTACAACAATAGAGTAGCTCATGGCGCCGTGTTTGCGGAGATCGTTAATGAGTTTTGCTACAGATGAGCTTCTCTGGCCAATGGCACAATAGATGCAGATAACATCTTTATCCTTCTGGTTGATCATCGTATCCAGCGCAATCGCTGTCTTGCCTGTTTGCCTGTCACCAAGAATGAGTTCCCGCTGGCCGCGACCGACCGGAATTAATGCGTCCACCACCTTGAGCCCGGTTTGAAGTGGAACTGTCACAGGAGAACGGTCCATAATCTCAGGAGCCTGCCGTTCAACAGGACGTCGCTCGGAAGTATGGACATGTCCCAGATTATCCAGAGGGCGGCCCATGGGGTCCACAAAGCGGCCGATCAGGGTATCACCTACCGGCACATCCAGAACCCGCCCGGTGCTTCTTACCTCGGAACCAGCTTTCAGTTCATCACTTTCGCCAAAAAGAATAACCCCTATCTCTGAAACATCGATGTTAAAAACCATGCCATAGATATCGCCGGGAAAGCGGACCAGTTCCTCTGATCTGATTCCAGGTAAACCATCCACCCGTGCAATGCCCTGGCCGATATAGTTCACCGTGCCCACCTCACGGCTCTTCAACTCCGGTCTGTGGTCCTCAAGAACGCCGTCAAAAAGCGTGAAGGTTTCATCCAAAAATGATTTCAGTTTTGTGTTATCCTCTGTCATCCTTTTTCTCAGCAGCTTTTTCTCCTTTATTCTCAAGCGCTGCAAGCAGACTCTCTTCAAGGGTTTCCAGATAATCATCCACATTCCACGATATTCTGGTACCCTGAATTTTCAATTCAATGCCGCATATAAGGTCCGGTGAAACCTCAAATTTCACATCAACATGGCCGTCTGCCTGATTCCGCAGAACCTCCATAATTTCTCCGGCCGGTTTCACCGGAATTTTAAAAGCGCTGTGCACGCTGATTTTTTGCGAAAATCGATGTATGGATTCCTTAAGCGCCTCTATCTCATCCTTGTTAAGACTCAGGAGCCTTTTAATGAAGACATGTATGATGTGATCTTCCAGGTCAACATCTGCCATCTCCTTCAAGACCTGGCGGGAAATAGCGCAAGTCTGCCTCCCTGCCCGACGTCGCAGGTCTTGAAGAAACACCTCTTTCTCTCTCTGGATCGCCTCATACCACTTTGTCCTGTCGGCATTAACCTGGTTGCGGGCTTCGTTTATGAGATCTTTCCGGCGAGCCTCCACTTCCTCCTTGATCTGAGAGAACATCTCTTCGCGTCGCTCATCAAATTCCATGTTTTTTCTGCGATAGTCTTTCGCCTCCAGATCAGCCTCCTCTTTCTTCTTACCGGCTTCTTCCTGGCGAAGAGCGATTTTTTTCTCTCGTTCGTCCATGGCCCTGATAATCGGGCCGTAAAGAAAACGCTTGAGCAGGTAAACGAGTACAAGGAAATTAATGATCTGGGCAATCACGGTAAACCAGTCAATAAGCACAGGTTATCCTCCGGCCTTGGATACAACGTACTCCCAGAAGGGATTGGCAAAAATCAGAATCATGGACACCACAAAGCAGTAAATGGCGGTAGATTCCACCATGGCCATACCTACAAACAGGGTCCTGGTAATGGTATTGGTCTCATCAGGCTGCTGAGCAATGGCGCTCAACGCCTGTGCCAGCGCCCGCCCTTCTCCCAAAGCGGGAGCAATCGAACCGATGGCCATAGTCAGCCCCGAAACAATAATGGATATGGCTCCAATAATACTAACACTATCCATCTGACAAATCTCCTTTCTCGCTTTGCCGGCCGGTCTCGCCTTCCTTGCGCCGCACATGAGTTGCGGCGGCGATATATACCATAGCCAGGATTGCGAAGATATATGCCTGGATTAATCCGATCAAAAGTCCTAAAACCTGCATGAGAACTGGAAAGATAAGAGGCGCAATGGTAAGCAGGATGGCAGCGATAATCGTACCGCTCATAATGTTTCCAAATAGTCGAACCGCCATTGCAAAAGTGCGTGATATCTCCCCGATAATATTGAACGGCAACATAAACACAGAGGGCTCGATGTACTGTTTAAAGTAGGAAAGGCCTTTTTGGGAAACGCCATAGAGGGGAACAGCTACAAAGACGCACAGGGCAAGCGCTGCCGTTGTTGAAAAAGAGCCCGTGGGCGGCACATAACCTGGAACAATGCCAAGAAGATTCGAAACAGCTATAAATAAGAAGAGTGTGCCCACAAAAGAAAGGTACTTGCCCGGGTCCTGGCTGCTGATGTCGCGGATCTCATCCCTCATGCCGGTTACCAGAACTTCAATCAGGTTCTGCCATCGAGACAAATGGGTTTCCGTGGAAAGCTTTCGGGTTATCAGCCAGGAGCCGACAACCATCAAAACCATTACGCACCATGTATAGACAATGGTTCCATTCAGTAAAACAGGACCCCATTGAAAAATAATTAAACTATCAGGAGTTATATGCATAATTCTTGTTACAGGTTACAGGTTACAGGTTGCTGGTTGCTGTCTGCTCGCTGCTGTTCACTATTCACTATTCACTATTCACTATTCACTGTTCACTATTCACTGTTCACTATTCACTGTTCACTATTCACTGTTCACTATTCACTGTTCACTATTCACTGTTCACTATTCACTGTTCACTATTCACTGATCACTATTCACTATTCACTGGTTGCTTTCAGCTTTCCCCTGTCCGGACCCCAGAGACGCACAAGGATGCTCCGCATCCCCAGAAAACCCAACATACAAACCATCAGCCGCTGCCAGTGACCGTCCATAACAAAATAAAAGCAGGCCAGAACCAGCACCAGACGCCCAAAAAAACTTCCAAGGCTTAAAAGGGCAGGATTTCGAGCCGTGGGTAGTCGCCGCACTGTCAACCAGAGGCCGCCAAAATAAAATGTCCCGAGTCCGATGCCCGCTGTAAATGATAATAATAGTGAAGTAACTGCCAAAAATCAATATCTCCTATTATCAATCTTCTTTCGCTCGCACGTAATCCAGAACCAGGCATTCAGGCAGCCAAGGATGACGCCAATAACAAGAAGCATGAGTGTCCACGAATAGCGACTCGGCCATTTCAGATCTATCCAGATGCCCAGTGCAATACCGATCAATGTGGGAACGGACACCGACCAACCGACAAGGCCGAACATGCCCAGTCCAAACCAGACGCCATGATCCTTTTCACGACGTGCCCTTATCTTGCGAGCTTCTTTAACCCCCACCGTTTTGCTTAGTTTTTCCGCTCTTTTATGATATTCATTTTTCATAGGCCCGTTAATTACTCCGGTTTTTTCAATTCCATAAATCGCCGGACAAAATTAGCCTCAAGTTTTGCCAGAGCTGAACGGGACATCTTTTCCCGATCTTCAAGCTCAACAAACTGTTTTTGAATTGTCTGTTTCAACATTCCCAGGTCAGGCCCGATCTCAGCATTTCTTGTTGAAACCAGAACGTCGCCGCTGCATTTGATCAGAATTCCTTCATCTACAGCGAGAAATTGTTCAACGCCCTGAGCTGTTACAAAAGAAAAGAGTCCAGGAACAAGGGCTGCTGCAAAATCAATGTGACGCGGCAAGAGGCAAAAAGAGCCATTTTCAGCCTCGGCAATCACCTTGATAACATCTTCGTCAACAAGAATATGTGTTGGGAGTAAGACCTTGAGTTTCATGGTTTTTTTGCTTCGCTGATTTTTCCGATCATATAAAGCGATTTCTCCGGATAATCGGAGAATTCATCATTTAGAATGCGCTCACAACCATCGAGAGCATCTTCCAGATTAACCATCTTTCCCGTATGGCCGGTGAACTGTTCTGTTGTGAAAAAGGGTTGTGTCATAAACCGTTCCAATCGCCGGGCATGATACACGATCCGCCTGTCATCCCGGGAAAGTTCTTCTAACCCCAGCATGGCAATGATGTCTTTAAGTTCCTCATAGGTTGCCAGTGTCTTACGAACCTCCTGAGCCACGTGGTAGTGTCTCTTTCCGGCGATAAGGGGCACCAGCATCATGGAGGTGGACAGGAGTGGATCAATGGCAGGATATAGCCCCTGGCTGGCCCTTTTTCGTGACAGCACAATAGAGGCGGAAAGATGAGCAAAGGTATGAACTGCCGCAGGGTCCGTAAAATCATCTGCCGGAACATACACGGCCTGAGTAGAGGTAATAGCGCCGGCTGCAGTGTTGCATATGCGCTCTTCAAGTCTGGCTAATTCAGTTCCCAGAGTCGGCTGATACCCAAGGCGGGAAGGAACTTGTCCCATAAGCCCGGATACCTCTGATCCTGCCTGGATAAAACGGAAGATATTGTCGATCAGGAGCAGAACATCCTGCCTGGCATCATCACGGAAGTATTCAGCCATGGTCAAAGCCGCATGGCCTACCAGAAACCTGGCGCCCGGCGGTTCATTCATCTGCCCAAACATCATGACAGTGTTGTCCATCACTCCGGCATTCTTCATGTCCCGGTAAAGCTCTTCACCCTCCCTGCAGCGTTCACCAATGCCGCAAAAGATGCTTACTCCATGGTGACGGCCCACGGTGTTATGGATCATTTCCGTAATAATCACGGTCTTGCCGACACCAGCTCCACCGAAGAGACCGGCCTTTCCTCCCCTCTCCAGAGGGGCCAGGACGTCAATGGCTTTTATGCCGGTTTCAAAAATTTCGGATATGGTTGCCCGCTGATCGATGGGCGCAGGGTTTCGATGAATAGAACGCCATTCCCCCCCCTTTATTTCCCCTTTCCGATCGATGGGTTCTCCGAACACATTAAACATCCTGCCAAGCAGACGCTTCCCTACCGGTACATTCAAATGTTGGCCCGTATCAATGATCAGAGAACCGCGGGCCAATCCCTGGGTCAAAGTCAGTGCGACCCCGCGAACCGTCTCAGAATTAAGATGGGTTTTCACCTCAATCGCTATCCTGCCGTCTTTGCCGGTTCTCAAGAGGTTGTGAATAAGGGGAAGTCTTTGCGGAAAATGAGCGTCAACCACACTGCCACGAACAGAAACCACGCTGCCGTTGTTTGGTCGATTGAAGTCTTCGTGTTCAGTCATTTTCTCAACAATTACAGTAAAAAAGTTGGTTTAAAACTGCCGGACTATTTTAAACTACAATGGAGAACACGCCCTGTCAAGTGGGATCGGAAGACGACAATTCGCCGGCTTCCTGAAGGAGCTTGTCCGGAATCTTGCCGGCCACAGTGATGACGCGCGCTCCTGCCACGTGTCACGCTATTTTCACAGAGTACCGTGATTTCAATGTGTTTCTGTTGCGATAAGAAGACTTCCCTGATCCTGTTCAGATGCCAGGTGTTTCTGGTAAGCCAGCATCATTTTGATTTCTCCATAGGAGTAGTCATCCCCCAGGGCATTTTTTACTTCACCAAGGGAATTATTGTGATCAATAGCAAGTTCCTTTTCAATGGCCTGTTGTTTTTCAGGTGAAAGCAGCTTGTTGATATCTAATTTGCCTTTCTCCACAAAAAAACTCAGATGCCCTTCAATGGTAGATTGTGCCAGGCCTCTTTCTTGTGCAATCAGGGCAATAGTTAATCCTTTATTGAACATATCGAAACTTGTCTGTTTCGTGTCGGAATGCTGAGCCTCTTTTTCTTCCGCTGTACTTTCTTTTGGGAGTTTTTTAAGCTCCGGCAGTACGACCTTGTCTATCCCGTGTTTTTTGCGATAGGCCAAAACCAGTTCCACAAGTTCTTCGCCATATTTCTCAATGGTTCTCTTGCCGACTCCATTTATTTTTCTTAGATCAGCAATATTGTCAGGCAGGCATACCACAATCCGGATCAATATCTGTTGATGTAAAACCTGAAAATGGGCAACATCTTCCTCCTTGGCCTTGCGGGAACGCCAGTCCTTCAGGGCCTGGAACAGTTCCGGATGGGCAACGTCCGATTCGGTGTAGGCCGGAGGCCGGAGCTTTTTTTCTTTTTCAGGGGTAAAGTCAATTTCAGCGACTGAAACAGCGCGCAGTAAACTTGACGGTGAAAATCCTTTTTCACAGCACTGTATTCCAGCTACCTTTACGGCAATTTCTTTTTTGAGATTACTCAGGGCATTGTCAATCTTTTTGCGGAGTTCGGTATTGTCTGTTTCTACGTGCAATTTTGGCACTGACTCCTCAAAAATTTCAATAAACTTTTCCTGAAACCATGCTGACGCTTTGCTGATCCGTTCCAAAATAACTGCATCTGACTCGGGCAAGCCGCCATCAGTAAAAATTGTGCGTAATTGCTCCTTAAAATTTTCACTGACAACAAAAATATCTTTCGCAGCCTTTTTCTCCAGTCGGCGGATATCTTCAATGCCTGAAACCTGAACTACTTCGGCGTTACCTGTCAAAAGCCGAACAAGATGATTGAGACTGTTGCACAATAGTGAAAAATCAAAACAATCAAGCAACAACTGCTGCTGATAGCTGATTTTGGCAGCCTGAAGCCGGCTTTCGGACGGCGGGTTTTGGTGAGTGTTTTCGTCAAAGCACATTATTGCTTCATCCGTTTCTACTCCACGAGATGAGATGGGAGAGCTCAGCACCATGCCCTCTAAAGTTTTACAACGGCTTAAGGCCACATAAACCTGACCATGGGCAAAAGCTGCTTTGGCATCGATAATGGCTTTTTCAAAAGTCAGCCCCTGACTCTTGTGGATGGTGATGGCCCATGCAAGTTTAAGTGGGTATTGCTTGAATTTGCCGATTATATCCTCTTTGATTTCCTTATTTTCTTCGTTCACTGTATATTTGATATTCTGCCAATCGATCGGTTCAACTACGATTTCCTGTTTGTCGCCGGGGCAGATAACACGGATGTTTTTGCTCGAAATTTTGGTTATTTTGCCGATTTTACCATTGTAATAGAGTTTTTCAGCAGAGGGATCATTGCGCACAAACATCACCTGTGCCCCCTCTTTAAGCAGGAGAGTGGCTAAGGTCGGATAGATATGTTCAGGAAAATCTCTGGAAATTTCAGCTTTGAAACTGTGTTCTTTTTTGGTCAGGGCCTGAAGTCTGGTCTGGTTTATGGATTCGGCGCTGCGGTTGTGGGTGCTTAGGGTAATATAGCCCTGATCTTCGCCCTGTTTAAAATCCGGAATATAACGCTGATTAAGATCCGCTATGGATGATTCATCAAGCCGGTTGTCACGTACCCGATTCAGGAGCCTGATAAAACGGGCGTCTGACTGACGATAAATATGCTTCAGTTCAATGGTAAGCAGTTCTGTAAGACCAAGCGCTTTGCTGCTGAAAAAATAAACCGACTCGTAATATTGCTGCAAAAGGCGCCATTCATCTTGCTTTGCCACCGGAGAGAGCTGATGCAGATCGCCGATCACAAGCAGTTGCACCCCGCCAAAGGGCAAATTATTACGACGATGGCGACGCAGCACAGCATCCACCGCGTCTAATAAATCGGCCCGTACCATACTTATTTCGTCAATCACCAACAAATCAAGGCTTTGTATAATCCGCTTTTTTTCTTTGCTGAACCTGAACTGGCGCTGCTTATTGCTCTCATGTGTCTCGCTGCCCGGCACAAATGGGCCAAAGGGCAACTGAAAAAAAGAATGGAGTGTTACCCCGCCCGCGTTGAGAGCCGCAACACCGGTTGGAGCGGTGATAATCATCCGCTTTGCCGTGTTCTTCCGCATATTATGGAGAAAGGTTGTTTTGCCGGTGCCCGCTTTACCCGTCAAAAAAATATTGCAGCCGGTGTACTGAACAAAGTCGTTGGCAAGTTGCAGTTCATGGTTTGTGGTGGACATGGTTTTCCTTGTCATGCGCAAGCCTGTTTTTGAACAACGCCATTATGATAACTCTCTAATCATTTTATTTATGGTTTGTGCTAATTCGGGAATATGATTTTTGCAGACGTCGTATATTACATCTACATCTGTTTCAAAATAATGATGGCTTATGATATCCCGCATGCCTTTGGCTTTTCCCCAATCAACCTGAGGATACCGAGGCAACAGGGATTTGTTTGTGGTTTTGTCCAGATTTTTTAATGCTTCACCAATTGCAATCAGCAGCATGCATATACTGTCAAGTTTCTCCATGCCCGCTGGTGAGTCTGCAAAATCGCTTACTGTCTTTACAGGCTCAAAACGTTTTAAAATTGTTTGCGCTGCCTGATAAATCTGCCCCAGTATTTCTAAAACAAGCTCCTTGTCATACATATACGGCTTCCTTATCTATTCTTTTCTTTAAGAATGCATTCATTCTGTCCCTGTACCTTACAATATCCACAGTCCTGTGAAACTTCTCCTCGAGATCCTGTTTGATGCCGATAAGGTAGAACAAATCCGGTTTGCCAAGCTCAACAACAACGTCAATATCGCTCTGCTCATTCATGCTATCTCTAGCCGCTGAACCGAAAACACCGATTCGTATGATTTCGTATCTATCCTTGTTCATATCCATAAAGCCGCTCAGGGTCCGTATTATTTCATTTCTTTTCATTATTCTTTCCCTCCCACCGTCATAACAGATTTTTGCCTTAACGCGCAAAAGAATCATAATTTCAAAGATATACCGTAAGCCTTCCAATGCTTAAAAGATAGTTATTTTTTTATGGACATCACGCAAGTCTTCTGAATAGTACACAAAGAAGATTACAATTCACAATTCAAGGTGACACCATAGTTCTTTTTTATCTTACATGGGTCAATAGTTGGCTTGACCCCTTTTCTTGCATGGGTCAATAGTAGACTTGACCCCTTTTCTTGCATTTGTTGTTCCTGGTAAATCGAAAAAAGTTTGGCATAGACTTTTTGCACGGATTGCCACCGCTGATGCAAATCAGCCCAGGAAAACCATTTGGAGTCAATAAACTCCTCCCATGCAGCAGAGACTTCCGGATGGTCATTTAATAACAGATTTTTATTTACTAGGATGGACTGTTCTTCTTGTGGGGTGTCCTGCTTTGCTTCGGGATTTCGTTCTTCTACCTGAATGTTGATACTTGAAAGCAGTTCGGGAATATCTTTAGTATTTCTAAGAGTTGACCGGTCAACCCATTTCTCGCATATTTCCGGAATTTCATCCAAAATCGGTTCGTCGTATTTTTTGACCTCGATCCAGATATTTTCGTCAAATTCTTCATTCATCCCCCAAGCCTGCGTATAGCAATATTCCAATTCTTGTGGAATCTCATGCAACCAAAGAATGCTCTGATAGGCGCTGATGTCTCGAACGATTTTAGACCGAAGAAGCGCCAGTTCAATTAGGTAATCAATTAGTCTGATGGCTTTATTTTTAATATGTTCCATGGCCATAGGGGCTTTACACTCAACTTTTAATAACGGCCATGCTGTGGAGCAGCAAGGGGAAATGGCCATTGATAAAGGTACGTTTATAAAAATAATTGTTAAAAGAAAAAACGCGCCGACCCTTGCTGACACACACCAGCATGTGGTTAGCCTGTAGTGGTATTAAAATCAGCATGCCTCCAAGGATAGATATTATAAAGCTTCTGTTCCAAAGACCCAATTTTATCTTCAGCCCATTTCGTTCCTTCAATTAGAGCATCTCGAATGCTATCTCTGGTGTAGGGAATTTCAAGTATTACGTTGCTATAGTTGGATACACCAGCCGTCATCCAGGATCCACCAGTACCGTCAAGCCTCATGAGGATGGTAATCCAGTTGTTTTGCTTACAGATAGGGATTTCTACAAGATGCCCAGAAGCTGATGAGTCATCCACCACAATGAATCTAGCGATGGCACCGATTGCGACAACTTTCTGTGAAATATCCTGGTGCGGATGATCAGGAATGTCCTTTACGAGAATTGGATTGTAACCAAGCGATTCAAGTTCTTTGGAAATGGCGTTAAGACGAATGAGTCCTTCTGTGCTATAATCCCCGAGCACTAAGACTGTTCGGGTCTTATGATACGCTATGTATTGATCCAGTGAGACGCCGCTACTGTTAGCTCGCTTCAACTCGACAATCGCCGCAAGAACTTCGTCTTTTGCGCGAGCAACAGCTTGCGCTACCGACCAGTCCTCCGCTTTTCGACATCCGAAAAGTTGGGCATAATGGATAATGCGTTTCCATGGGCCTGCTGAAAAAGACACGCTAAACAAAGAAATACTGGCGGCCTCTCTTGTGAGCCTTAAAGGAAACGCACCCTTTAAGTGCAAATTGGTCATTGAGCACATGGAACCGCCTAAATTAAAATGAGGACCTATGTGTCTAATTTTTTTTGGGGCCTGAAACAGCAGGTCCTCAGCCCGCTGACTTCCTAATACGACTTCAACCGAAGTAGAATCCGAGGGAATGTATTCTATGGCTATGCCAAATTGTGTAGAAACATAGCCTTTTATGGTGGCTGGCAGGTAGGAAAGATGAAGAAGCCGCTTGTGATATTCAGGCTTCAAATACTGATCCGCTGTAGACTGCAAGGTCACATGGAATGACTCCAGGTAATTTCTCAGATCCTCGTCACGAACATTTACATCTGTCACTATTTTTCAATCCTTCATATTTTTTAGCGAACAAGTAATTATACGATTGACCGCTTAAATACCAAAAATAAAAAAGATCGACAAGAAAAATACTATTACTGCCGTTTAATGTGACTTTCCCTCCTTTGTCGGACTTAAAACTCACCCGCCAATTCCTTTTCTATATCTTCAATGCTAGGTAGATTGGATTTTAGTTCTTCAGGTAAGGCGCGAGTAAGTTCGTACTCGGAAATTCCGATTGGCTTTTTCAGATCACGAAGGGCATATTCCGCAAGAATTCGGTCTTTGGTCTGGCACAGAATAAGACCGATGGTTGGCTTGTCGGTTACGTGTTTAAGTTTGTCATCCACCACACTACAATAGAAGTTCATCTTACCTGCATATTCAGGTTTGAAATCTCCTTTTTTTAACTCTATTACCATAAAACAACGCAGATTCAGGTGGTAAAACAGTAAATCGATGTAAAAGTCTTTCTCGCTGACCTCCAAATGATATTGTCGCCCTACAAAGGCGAATCCTTGCCCCAACTCTATCAGAAACTTCTCCAAATGTTGAACCAACCCAGCTTCAAGTTCACGCTCCTGAAATGGTTCCGTCAAGGTCAGGAAATCAAAGATGTATGGATCCTTTAAGGCCTGCTGTGCCATGTCGGATTGAGGGTTGGGGAGTTGTGCTGAGAAATTTGTAACAGAAGTTCCCTGCCTGTTGTGTGCCTCGCTCTTAATCATCATTCCAAGCACATCGCGGCTCCATCCATTTTCAATAGCTTGCCGTATATACCACAATCGAGTTGGCAGGTCTTTGATCTTTTGCATGAGCAGAATATTGTGGCCCCATGGAATTTTTGCAACAAGCCGTTGCAAATTTTTCATTATGTCTTTTTCATGCAAGGGAACTACAATTTGAGACTCAAGTCTGACTTCCGAAGATATTTTTGCAACAGGTTGCTGCAAAATTAACGGCATACTATATTCACGCGCAAAACGCATCATATAGCCAATATTTCGTTCCGAGAACCCCTTCACTTCAGGTAATTCGTTTCGAATGTCTTTCGATAGTCGGGGAATGACGCCCGCCCCCCAACCTTCGCTTTTTTGACGTTCAGCGATAATTCGTCCAATGTCCCAATACATAAGAATCATTTCAGCATTTGCCGAAAGTGTGGCTTTCACCTGAGCTTGTCGGATCCGGATTTTAACGGCGTCAAGTAACTGGCTATAACGAGAAATATCACTTTTCATAGTCCAAGCCCTTTGCTCATGTTTCCATCTTTATTGTCTTATTTATTAGGTCAGTCATATCATATCCCGCCGTCTCCGCATCACCTACAAGCAGGAAAACGGGCATTTGTAAATGCTACGTTTTCCTCAAAGTTGGCAAATGTTACAGCCGCCCGACCCTGCTTGTTGGGCCGTTGAACTCTTTACGTGAGCTGCTTCTGCGTGCAATTTCAAGCCAAGTGCGGCTATAACTTTAAGGATCGTGTCGAAACCTGGACTCCGTTCCCCAGAGAGTGCTTTGTAAAGACTTTCGCGGGACAGCCCAGCATCACGTGCCACTTGCGACATGCCCTTGGCCCGGGCGATATCGCCCAGAGCTTTCGCAATAAAGGCAGCATCGCCTTTTGCTTCCTGAAGGCAAGCTTCAAGATAAGCAGCCATTTCCTCTGGGGTGCGAAGATGTTCAGCGACATCGTATCGAGTAGTGACGGTTTTAGTCATAATACACTCCTAAAGATTCCGTGATAGACGTAAGGCGGTTTTGATATCCTTTTCGGTCTTGACCCCTTTTCGGTCTCATTCTACCATTCGGTGAAATTACCGGCAGGGGCAACCGGTTTGCCAAGTCCCGGCGATATCGTGAGAGTATCCCGCCTGATATCGAGAAACAAAACAAAGAGGAGCTATTCAGGATTGGTAAATATGAAAAAAGAAACGCCTAAATTCAACCCCCCCCCTTTCTTTATCAGAAAAAGCACTATACTGGTTTTACAGGACCACCCAAAACAGAAAACAATAACATAAAGATCAATGTCTGAATGATCCAGCCAACCAAGCAAACTCCTACAGCTCGCAGTGTACTCTTGTAATCAAGGGCCTGTCTGACAGCGATCACCATCGCCACCAGCATCCAAATTGAAGCTGCTAAAAAAATCACCCCTCCCACCCCAGGAATAACACCTAATACTCGAATCAAGCCGGGAGAGCTCGAAAAGCCGATAGTGCGCAGCAATTCACTGTGATTTGCCTTGGTTTGAGGTTCTGGAAGGAGTTTCGTGCCAATAATGTAAGTGAGATAGGCCCATATATACCACCCGATAAGGGCTGTGATCATCCCTATCAAAATCCCGCTGAACCCTAAACTTCCAACACTTCCTACTCCGGCAGCTATACTGGAAAGAACAACAACCGCCATGGCTTGAAACATTGCACCCTTGTCAGCTTCAACCTCTTCATACAGGTGAACATCCAATTTAGCCGCGCGAATAATACGATCCTTAAAATTAGTCATTATATCCCCTGAATTTATTTAACATTTCATCTCAAGAATACTCTTATAAAAAGGTTTTTTAAGTCCTAAATACTGATCTAAAGTTTAATATTACGCAACCAAAAAATTATCGTACGCAAATAAGGGAAGTCAACTAAGAGGCAACTAATGGATTTATATTGTTTTGAAAAAGATGCCCATACCGGTTAGTGCCTTCTGTTATAGGAAGCAGCATGTCCTGTCAGCAACCGTCGCATCACTGTAGCAATGGGGACCTGACCGGTTTTTAGCAGCAAATCGAATAATGGAGTCACCCATTAATATGCTTTTTGCGTTCATCGGTAAATGACCACCATGGAAGCGGATCTCCGCCTTCCATAAAATGAACAACCGACATAAATACATCAACAACACAGGGATCATGTCTTTCCCCTGATATTGTGCAGAGCCTCTCATATAATTCAAATGGTTCTTTCCCAATCAGTTTCTTTGGATGGTCAATACCAATCAATTGGAGATTATCCGCCATTGCTTTTCCGATATTTGGAAGCTCATCAAGTCGTGATACTGTTTCTCTGTCAGGGTTCTTCATATGTTTCTTTTAAGGCGAACGTATTGAGTTCACAGGCCGCAAAAGCAAACTCGGTTTATCTTGCCTTAGAAAATGCCGGAGTTTTTGCGGTCATGTGCAACGACTGGTGTACGCCCGGCATGGGCGTGAACTTATGGGGTTAAAGTCCCCTGTAAGTGGTCCTGTATTAAGTGAATAACTTAGCATAAATTACTAGCCGAAGGCAAGGGCGTTACCGTGAGGTAGGGTCTGAAGGCGGAGCGAAGCGGAAGGTGAGCCTCAGGCGAAAGCGACTGAAGGGAGCGGCCAACCCGGAGTGCAAAGCTATGAGCTTAGCCTGTCCCGGACTTGATCCGGGAAACAGAAACAGCATATAATGCCCAGTCTCAGGGTGAGTTAGCACCACATAACAAAGCCCAGGGTTCAGGAGATTTGGAAAGTAGAAATTAGGGAGAGATTAAAATAGAAATTGGAAAATAGAAATTGGGAAGAATAGTACACAGGATTCAGCCATTGAAAGGTTTCACCCTTAATGTTAGCCCTTCCACATTTTGAATAATAGCTTTATCACCAGTCGATAGAGGAACTTCACTGACAGCCTTCCACAGCTCCCCGTTAACAAAAACCCGCCCTTCGCTTGTTTGCCACTGTTTGACTTCGGCCACTTTTCCCAGCATGCTTGTTACGCCACAGATTGATCTTTTCTTTCGGTTTTTGATATACCAGAACAGAGGAAAAATCACATGCTCGATAAACTCAAAGATGATAAATCCGATTACCAGGATCATTATCACGTTTTTCATAAAGTTCCCCTTCAAGTGTTCCGATACGCCCGACTGTACCGCCTGCCGCCAGTGCCCATCGATTTTTGACCGAGCCCTTATGATTTGATAGCTTGTATGTATGCGGAAAACACCATGAATTCTGTTCCTTCTCCGATATTCCAACTCTTGATTATTTGTTCGCTGTTATCCTTTTTTGTTATAGTTATAGATTCAAAACCCAGCCTGCTTAGAATTTGTCTCACCTCATCTGGCGAGATAGCTCCGGATACTCACCCTGTGTAGGCTTTCGGATCATCCATGATTTCCCTTGGAATTTCTCCTGAACGCAAAACATCCGATATACAGATCCGCCCCCCAGGCTTCAAAACTCTGAAAAGCTCTCCAAAAACAGCTCTTTTATCTGGTGAAAGATTTATGACACAGTTTGACAGAACCACATCAACAGAATTATCAGGAACAGGCAACTCTTCAATCTCCCCCATTCGAAATTCGACATTGTCGACACCCATTTTATCTGCATTCTTCTTTGCCTTTTTTATCATTTCCCGCGTCACCTTATGAAGCAAACCAACCCCTTGTCCTAAGACAAATCCTGACCAACATAAGCATTAGTGGTACCTCGATCAGCATACCGACCACCGTCGCGAGTGATGCCCCCGAAGAAAGTCCGAACAGCATGGTGGATGTAGCTATGGCGACCTCAAAATGGTTTGATGCACCAATCAAGGAGGCTGGAGCTGCATCCTCGTAACGAAGCTTAAGCAGCAGTGCCAGGCCATATCCCAGCGCAAATATGAAAACAGTCTGAATGAACAAAGGAATGGCAATCCAGAGAATCGTGAGTGGGTTGTTCACAATAATATCCCCCTTAAACGAAAAGAGGAGCACCAGGGTTGCCAGCAGCGCAGTGATAGAGACTGGGGTTAAAAAATGCAGAAACTTTTCTCGAAACCAGACATCTCCCTTGACATTGATAAGCCACCTGCGGGTCAGATATCCAGCCACAAGCGGCAAAGCCACGTAAATAGATATGGAGAGCGCCAGGGCTTCCCATGGCACAGGAAGCTTGCCGATACCAAGCAGAAAACCACCCAGCAGGCCATAGAGCACGAGCATTGTCAGACTATTGATGGCTACCATAACCAGAGTTAGGCCATCATTGCCTTTGCTAAGATATCCCCACATCAAGACCATGGCGGTGCATGGAGCAACGCCCAATAGAATGCACCCCGCGAAGTAACTGCGCCAGAGAGGGATTTGGAGCATTTTCATCCCCTCGTGGAGTACAACCGTGCCTGCCCCATGAACCGATCCCACTGCCCAGTCGGCACCCGGTGGCATTTTTACGATATCCACCGCATCGGAACCTATAAGAGTCAAAAAAAGAGAGCCCAGGAAGAAGTTGGCTATGGCTACCATAGTGAAGGGTTTGACCCCCCAGTTTACAAACAGGGTCAGGAGAACAGGTTTAGGTGTCTTGCCGGCTTTGATGACCTCGGCAAAATCAATCTTAACCATGATGGGATACATCATGAAAAAGAGGCAGATCGCAATAGGAATGGAAACGACAGGTGCCTCGCCCACGTAAATGGCGAGACCGTCAAGAAACGTTGCGACCCCTGGAGCGAACCGTCCCAAGAGGATACCTGAGACAATGCAAGCAAGCACCCAGATAGTAAGATATTTTTCAAAGATGCTCAGCCCTTTCATCTGGCCGGCACTGCAGGTATCTGTTTTCATGATAATGTCTCCTTGGTAGGAATTAATGGTGCTAAACTTGAGTCAAAGATATCTTCAAACCGCAAAAAAGGGATTTACGATAAAATATATCCCCAGAAGCCCGATTACAACCCCCGCACCCTTGCGAAACCAGTTCCCTGCTCCCTGCCAGGTGCTGTTTTCCAGAATTCTTCTTACAACTGCTGTTGAAGCTCCGGCAATAACAATCGGCAGGCAATGTCCGGCGGCAAAGAGAAGTATAAGAAGAATCCCGGCGGCTATTTTTTGCTGTATGGTAATAATTGCAAGAATTGGCGCTATAAATCCAAAGGTGCAGGAGCCTGAAAGAACTCCATATGACAGGCCAAGAATAAACGCTCCAAAGATACCTTTTAACTTGAGGCGATATAACAAACTGCCGGACATAGAGCATTTTTCAACACCAAGCATCCCCAAGGCAACCCAGACAAGAATTCCTCCGATCAGAATCTGCCAGTAGTTACCAACATCTCCAAGCATTCGGCCTAAAACAGCGCAGATAATTCCGATAAGGGCGATGGTAATAAAAAGGCCAAGAGAAAATGCAACAGAATAATATCCAGCCTGCCCGGGCTTAAGGAGCTGTTGCTGGCCGCCGACATAGGCAATGATAAGGGGAATGGATGCAAGATGGCACGGGCTGAACGCCACGCTTATTATACCCCATAAAAATGAACCCAGATATGCTAAAGTTGTACCACCTGAAATCCACTCATTAACTGTAATAAAAAATGTTTCCAGCATCTATCCTGCCTCTAACTCTTAACACCCATGTTTTTTAACTGCTCGATTATTGCATTCTCGTTCATGAAGCCGACATGCCGAAATATTTCTTTCCCATTCTCATCAAAAAAAATCTGCGTCGGAATTGCACGTATGCCGAACCTTTTCGCCTGATCTCTGTTCTTCCAAACATCAATAAAAACAATGGCTGCTTTACCCCTGTAATTTTTTTCCATCTTTTCCAGAATTGGGGCCATCATTTTACATGGTATGCATTTCTTTGCCCCCAGATCTATCATAGTAACCATTCCCTTTACCGGCACTTTTTCAAATTCTTCTGAAAAAGCATATCCTGTAACTACACAAAAAATTAATAGAACATACAGGAACGTTTTTATTCCTCTTTTCTTCATCATATATTCCTTTTTTGTTATTTACTCCCCAATCCATGTCTTTATCTGTTCCATAGTTGGGATCTTGCCGACGCTCTTGACATCTCCATCAACAACCACAGCCGGAGTTCCAAAAACACCGTAGCCTGCAATCTTCATTAGATCGCTCACCTTCTCTACGTTTGCGTCAACACCTGTTTCAGTTAGTACTTTCCTGACAAGATCTTCGGTCTGTTTGCACTTTGGACAACCTGGTCCCAATATCTTTATCTCCATTTTTTCTCCTTTTCAGTTCTGAAGAACTTAGTTCGCTTCGCTCACAAGTGGTCGAGTAGTCAAGTGGTCGAGTAGTTCAAGGCCCATTACAACTCGACGACTCGACTATTTAACTACTCGACCAAAGTCGCGTGAATTTCAATAGGTTGTAGAAATTCCGAGACGCTGAATTAATATTCGCCCAGCCATTCCTTGAGCTTTTCTTTGCTGGGCACTTTACCAACCGACATTACCTTTCCATTAATTACTAATGCAGGAGTCCCCATAACTCCGTATTTGCCTATCTCCCTGATGTCTCTGATATGCTCCATATCCGCCAGAATTTTCATTTCAGACAAAACTTCAATCAGTATTTTATCCAGCATGTCACACTGAGAGCATCCAGGGCCCAGTACTTTTATCTCAAGCACTTCTGAAACCTCTTCTTCATAAGGTTCTCCGATATATTTCTTGAATTCCCGCAAAAAGGCCTTAGCGTAACTGTCCTGAATATTCGAGGGAATATAGTTGCTTTTTGAAAGACGGCTTAAAAGTTCTGTCTGGATTTCAGAGTCTGATTTATGAGCAAAGTTTTCCGCAACTTCTTCCAGGACTTGTGCCAGGCCAATAATGCCTATACTCTGCTTCCCTACTTTTATCTGTCTTGTGTCATCCTCCGACATCAAGTTACCTCCTTCTTAAGCTGCAATCCAGCCATAACCCATACCGGCAATTGTAGACAAAACCACAATTATCAAACAAAAAGTAAAGGTTTTCTTCACTCCCATAACCCCCCCGATAACCAGCATGTTTGGAAGTGACAATGCCGGTCCTGCCAGAAGAAGTGCAAGAGCAGGCCCTTTGCCCATACCAGCGCCAATAAGACCTTGAAGAATAGGAACTTCGGTCAGAGTGGCAAAATACATAAGAGCGCCTGAAACAGAAGCAAACAAATTAGCCCACAAAGAATTTCCTCCTACCAGAGTTTGAATATAATGTTCTGGAATCAGAGCGGAATGTCCCGGCCTGCCAAGCATAAAACCGGCAACAAGCACACCTGCTCCAAGAAGAGGAAAAATCTGTTTCATAAACCCCCAGGTAGATTGTACCCAGTTTAACCTTTCCTCCTTAGTAAACCAGTTCTTCAGCATAATGAATAATACAATCAGGAGAAAAGTTGTTATATACCACTTTGCCGTAAATATAATATGCCAAAGCCCGGCAGAACCTTGAGCCGGTCTTGCAAAAGCTGCAAAAACAAGGATCATTACCATTGTCAGCATGTAAAAAGCATCCTGTCCTAAGGTGCGTCCTTTGTCTTCTTCTTCTGGAACATATATCCGGCCTGTTTCGCGCGCAGCATCATCTTTTCTGAAAAAAAAGGCCATTAAAAGTCCTGTAACTATAGCAAAAACAACTGCGCCAACAGCACGAGCCAACCCCATCTGCCAGCCCAAAATTCTTGCGGTCAATACAATTGCCAGAACATTAATTGCAGGGCCTGAATATAAAAAAGCGGTGGCAGGCCCAATTCCAGCACCTCTGGTATATATTCCTGCAAAAAGAGGTAAAACAGTGCAGGAACATACGGCCAATATTGAGCCTGATATTGAAGCCACAGAATAGGAAAGAAATTTATTTGCAGAAGCGCCAAAGTACTTTAGCACCGAAGCCTGGGATACAAAAACAGCAATGGCTCCGGCAATAAAAAAAGCTGGGATAAGACAGGTCAGAACATGCTCTCTTGCATATTCCTGAAGCATCATAAAAGCTTCAAGTCCAGCCTGTCTTATTGTCGGATGGCTCCACGGAACATAGTAGCAGGCAAGAAAAATCAGAATGATAAGCAATAATTTTGTTCGTTCTTTCATAAATATTTTACCCTGAAATATCAGAAATAAATATAGCCATATTATGATTTAGC
>Ga0180732_1000879_pt1 | contig 21363 bp, 15 predicted proteins | sample KR11_01MetaG_FD_148674 | JGI IMG/M metagenome (GOLD analysis project Ga0180732, IMG submission 148674) | Groundwater microbial communities from the Olkiluoto Island deep subsurface site, Finland - KR11_0.1 MetaG | ecosystem: Environmental > Aquatic > Deep subsurface > Groundwater | place... | reverse complement strand
TTATTGGCGTGGCAATGGTCGGGCGTATGCTTGAGCGTATGGGATTTAAAGTTGGGATGATAGGCCAGCCGGATATAAATTCAGCTGATGACATCTCGCGTTTAGGAGAACCAAGACTCTATTGGGGCGTGAGCGGCGGCAGTGTCGACTCTATGGTAAGTAACTACACAGCCACAAAAAAGTTTCGAAACTCAGATGACTACACTCCGGGCGGGAAAAATGATAAACGTCCAGATAGAGCTTTGAGCGTTTACTGTAACCTTATAAGAAGATATTTTAAAGATACTGCACCTATTGTTTTAGGCGGAATCGAAGCGAGTCTTCGACGTGTAAGCCATTATGATTACTGGTCGGACAAACTCAAAAAACCCATCCTTTTTGATTCAAAGGCAGATGTGCTTGTGTATGGTATGGGTGAGATAGCACTTGAACAGCTTACAAAAGCCATAGACGAAAAACGTGACTATAAAGATATTCGCGGTATTTGTTACATTGCAAAAGAGCCTGTACTTGAGTACCATCAAATGCCTTCTCACCAAGAGTGTTTGGATGACAAAGAAAAATACATTGACCTTTTTGACTTGTTTTATGACAACAATGACCCGATTGCGGCGAAAGGCTTATGTCAAGCGGTTGATACGCGTTTTCTTATTCAAAACCCTCCATGCGACCATTTAAATGAAGATGAAATGGATGCAAACTCCAATCTGCCTTTTACAAGAGAGTTACATCCTTACTATGCAAAAATGGGAAAAGTAAAGTGTTTGGAGACGATTAAATTTTCTATCATGACACATCACGGCTGTTGGGGAGAGTGTAACTTCTGTGCCATCGGTGTACATCAAGGCAGAACTATTCGCACTCGTTCAGAGAGTAATATTTTAAAAGAAGCGGCAGATTTTAACAAGTACAAAGACTATAAAGGAATTATTGCTGATGTCGGTGGACCGACGGCGAATATGTACGGTTATGAATGTAATAAAAAACTCAAACTCGGCACCTGTGACCATCAGCGTTGCGTCGATGCAAGCCATTTGTGTAAGTCGATGAAAGTTGACCATAGCCGCAATATAAATCTTTTACGTCAGGTGAGAGAAGTTCCGGGAGTAAGAAAAGCTTTTGTTGCTTCCGGGGTTCGTTACGATTTGATAAACGCAGACAAAAAACATGGCTATGAGTACCTCAAGGAGATGGTAAAACACCATATTTCTGGACAGATGAAAGTAGCACCGGAACATACACAACAGCACGTTTTAGAACTTATGGGAAAACCCGGAAAACAGGAACTCATAGACTTCAAACATTTGTATGACAAGCTCAACAAAGAAGAAGGGAAAAATCAGTTTCTTACCTACTACCTCATCGCCGCACACCCGGGTTGTGATGAAAAAGATATGCATGAGCTCAAGCGTTTTACGCGAGACGAGTTGCAGATGAATCCGGAGCAGGCTCAGGTTTTCACACCTACACCCGGAACGTACTCTGCCGTTATGTATTACACTGAGATGGATCCAATCTCACGCAAAAAAATCTTTGTGGAAAAAGACACGAAACGCAAAGAGAAACAAAAACAGATAGTTGTTGCAAAAGACAACTTTTCCAGCGGTTTTGCTTCATAAAATATAAGTTTTAAGATACATACATATATAATATTGTAACTCAGTTAGAAAAAAAAGGTCTTTCCTGAAAAGTTTTAACACAATATATAGTGATGATAATTCTTTAGCTTGGTATATAAGTTTAAATAGTATTGCGCATTCAAAGAACGTACTAGTGCAAATATTTTCCGGTGTGGTTGATGAAAAAAAAGTGCTGTCTATTTGTGCATTTATAAAAGAGTTACTGCCTCATGCTAATATTATTGGGACAACTACAGCCGGCGAAATTCACAACGGAGAGATGTATGATGAGACGATTTTACTCTCTTTTAGTATGTTCGACTCTACTCTTGTAAAATCAAAATTATTTAATTTAGATGCACCTTTATATATTGAAGAAGTTATTGAAACATTAGTAACAGACAAAACAAAAGCTTTAATCGTCTTTAGCGATGGACTCAGAAGCAACGCAGAAGAGTTGCTGAACAAACTCTCAATTATAAGACCAAATATAGTTATAGCCGGCGGAAGAGCTGCAGACCCTAATAAATTTGAAAAAACATTTGTATTTGACGAAAAAGAGTGTTTTGAAAATGGCTTTGTTGTTGCTAGCCTCAGTGGTGATGATCTTATAGTGAATAACGACTATATGTTAAATTGGAATCCTATCGGAAATAAAATGATAGTGACAAAAGCAGAAGCCAATAGGGTTTATGAGCTAGATGGAATGCCGATACAAGCACTTTATGAAAAATATTTAGGTCCGGATATATCTAATCATTTGCCCTCGGCCGGAGCTGAGTTTCCTTTGATTATAAGCAGAAATGGAATTAAAATAGCCAGGGCTCCTGTTGCGGTTTTAGAAGATGAATCCTTACTTTTTGCAGGTAACTTGAATGTGGGAGACAGTGTTCAGTTTTCTTACGGAAACTTGCATGATATTAAAAACTCCATTTATGATAATAATAAAAAATATCAAAATTTCCCCTCAGAATCTATTTTTATATACTCTTGCAGCGGTAGAAAAACATTAATGGGTAAAGAGTTGGAAGCTGAATTCAAAATGTTGAATTCTTTGGCTCCAAGCGCTGGCTTTTTTACCTATGGGGAGTACTTTCACTCATCAAAAATCAATGAAGTCTTAAATATTACAACAACATTTTTATCTTTGTCTGAAGTAAATATTGTTAGAAAAAAAGAGATTAATAAAAGTGAATATAGTAGTGATAACAGAATTTTAAAAGCGCTTAATCATCTTACAAATGTTGCAATTAAAGAAGTGGAATATAAAAATGCAGAGTTGGAAAGAATTAGCGATATGATGAGCAAGACGGTTCTTTATAGCACGTCTGATTTGAATGGATATATATTATCGGTATCAAAGGCTTTTGCAGAATTTACCGCTTATACAGAAGAAGAACTGATTGGTGAAAATTATAGCATTTTCAGGCATCCCGATACACCAAATGAATTTTATGATGATATGTGGTCTAAGATTGAAAACGATGAGAAATTTGTTGGTGACATTAAAAATATTAGAAAAGACGGAAGCGTTTACTGGTTTAGAATGACTATCGATATACTTCTGGATGCAGACGGCAAGAAAATCGGATATGCTTCCTATAGACAGGACATTACCAATAAAAAAAAGTTAGAGTACATATCGTCCCATGATGTCTTGACTTCTCTCTATAACCGTAGAGAATTCGAAAGAATATTTCAGGCCAAAATAAAATCTGCACAAAGACATGAAGAAACATTTGGTTTGGCAATATTTGACATAGATAATTTCAAGCTTGTAAACGATACATATGGACATCAAGCGGGTGATGATATTTTAGTAACACTAAGCGAGTATATTTCTCTAAATATTAGAGATGATGACTTTGTTGCAAGATGGGGTGGAGAAGAGTTTGTGATTATGGCAAACAAATCAAATATAAAAGAGCTTGAAGCATTGGTAATAAAGTTGCAAAAAGGATTGACACAAATTTCGTTTTTACCGATTGAGCAGCTTACTCTCTCTTTTGGCTTAACAGAGTATAGAACGGGTGATAGTAAAGACACACTTTTAAGAAGGGCAGACGAAGCCCTTTATAAAGCCAAAAGAAATGGCAAAAACAGATATGAGGTTGTATAGTTAAGTTCTGAAATACTCCAATTTCGCATTGAGTTCTTCAGATGAGCTGTAGAGTTTGTCAGCAATATCTGAAAGTTCTTTCATACTGAGATCGTTCTCGTGTGAGATAGTGCTGATGCTTTGTATTTTAACGAGCATATCACTTGTGTGTGTGGCTATTTCTTGTGAACTTTTAGCGCTTTTTTGGGTAAGTTCGTTTGTTTTATCCATTGTCTCAACTGTGGTGTTGATGTTTTTTTCAACATGTTTTGAAATATCAGAGAGAGACTCTATATTGTTTGCGTTATTTTTCATCTGCTCACTTGCATCTGAAACAGACTGAACTATAATATTTATGGTCGTATTTATCTCAGTAAGACTTTTTTGGGTTCTCTCAGCCAATTTACGTACCTCATCAGCAACAACAGCAAAACCGCGTCCATGCTCACCTGCACGCGCCGCTTCTATGGCTGCGTTGAGTGCCAGTAAATTTGTTTGGTCTGCAATATCGCCAATAACTACTAAAACACTTTTAATCTGCTGCGTTTCACTCGAGAGTTGCTCGAGTTTCGCATTCATTTCATGCTCTAAATGAACACTGTGATGCACGCTTTCTATAAGTCTGTAAATCTCACTTCTCGCATCATTAAGAAGAGCATTGGACTCTTGCATATTAAGTTTAGTATCGCTGAAGTTTTGGTTTGAAATTTCGACTAAAGATTGAATGGAATGTGCCTGCTTTATTGTTTGGCTTGCAATTTCAAACTCATCATGAACTCTTTTTTCTGTTGTTTTTGTAATGTCTTTCATTGAAACAGCATGATTTTGATTGATTTTGGAAGAATTTTTTGCATCGGATATAGTGGACTTTAATTCAGAGATGAACATATTGATACAGCGTGCCATAATTCCTGTTTCATCTCTTGCGTCTATTTTAATGACCTTGTTTAAGTCATTGTGTTCACTTGCAACTGCGTTTGTAATGCCAATGACAGAAAGTTTAATCTGACGAACCAACAGGTAAATATTAAGAGTAGAAACACTCAGACCGACAAATGCTATGATGGAATTTTTAAGAATTAAATCACTTAAAGTCAGTTGCGGATGGGTAATAAAAAGCGTGACATTAAATAGAACAAGAAGAAAAATATTTCCCAAAAGAGTGTTGAATATAACGGAGATTATTTTTTTGCCAAAAGATATAAAAGGATATTCGTCTGAAACAACAAGTTTTTTTGTCCAAGTCTCCAATGTGGTTACAAAAGAGATAAATACAGGAATAACAAAGAGCAATATGAGAGGAATAGTAAAAAGTTGAGCTAACCAAAACTGCTCAGTTGTGACAAAATCCAAAGAGCTTAAAACTACTAACGGTCCAAAAGATGTGTATAAAAACTGTGCCATAAGAAACCATAGAGGAAGAAGGGACAGTGTTTTGTCACTTTGTGAAGAACTATGGTTTCGCTCTACTGCATTTTGAACTTTCTCAAGCTGCGTTTTGAAAAAAAGTAAACCGACGGCTGTAGCTACGATAATATAAACAATCATTGTAAAAGAGAGTACAACTGAGATAAGCGCATCAAAAGTAAATATTTGAGAATAGAAAACTATGAGAATCCACGCTATAGGAGGAATCATAAAACCTAAAAGAACATAGAGAAGAAGTTTCGAGTTTGTTTGCATGATAAACCTTTAACATAAATAATATGCTAAATTCTATCTCTATGTATATTTAAGATATATTAAAAAAAACAATAGTTTAGATTTTATTCTTTTCGTATGGAAGTTGCTGTTAGAAAAATATAGTCTTTACCGGTAACCGTGACTCTGTATTTTTTTTGCTGCAGATACTTTTTACAGAAGATGACATCTTTGTAGATAAGTCCAAGTTCTGAGAAAGGGTAATTTTTTACTCTGGCTCCGTAAATCATCTCGCCATCGACCCAGCGGCAGTTTGGAAAACCAAGAATCATCGCTCCCTCTTTTTTTAAGTGATTTTGCACTATGGACATAAAAAGCGGATTGAAATCAAGGTTTGAGCTTTGAAGTGTCCCTATGCTGATAATAAGGTCAAACTCTCCAAGCTCTAAAGAAGCCAAGTCGTTAATGTCATGAGTGTAAAACGCAATGTTTTTGTGTTCTTTAAACTTCTCTTTGGCTGCGTTTATAGCTGAGGGACAGAAGTCTATGCCAACGAGTTCCAAGTCATCAAAGTTTCCTGTAATTTTTTGTATAAGCTCAAACTCATCACCGCTGTTGACTCCAAGGTTTAAAATACGCTTGCGTTTGCTTATTCCTGCGTTTTGAAGCGCTTGCAAATAGTAAGTGACAAAAGCGGGTTCTTCATTTTTGTGTATCTCAGAGAAGATAGACTCCGTGCCGTATTTTTCCTCTTTGTCCACAATGCTTGTGTGAAAACTAATATCTGCGTTTAACTTCTCAAAACGCAAAGATACAAAATGTTCTGAAATAATACGGGGCGTAAGCATACGGCAGTGAAGCAGTTGCGCCAAGTCTACCCAGCTTTTGTATCCGCGGTAGATATATTCTTCGTTGTTAAGTGTGACTGCATTTCCGGCGTAAGTAGAAGTTTCCAAATCAGGATTAAGGACTTGAAATTCTATAATCTCTTTGCAAGCCAAACTTTCGAGCGTATTTTTTAAGAGAGTAATAATTTCAAGCATCGGCTTGTTTGAGAAATTTTGCATAGTAGGATGTGAGAGATTATTTGAGGGCATATATATAACCTTTATCCGTTGCAACCAAAAGCAGACCGCTTTTGCTAAGTGCCGGCGCGCCCAAAACATCGCCTTGAAGGCCTACTCCCCAGAGAATCGCTCCATCTTTGTCAAAGGCATAGAAATAATCGTTTCTTGAACCTACATAAAGGATACCTCTGCTATCAAGGAGTGCGTCACCTGAAATATAAGTCGCATAATAGCCGATGTTTGTTTTCCAGCGCTGTGAACCGTCTAGTGTGGAGAGTGCATGCATATTCCAATCCCACGAACCTACATAGAGAGTATTGTCAAAGCCAAGCACAGGTGTTGCCGTTATATGCCAAGCTGTTTTGTAGCTGTATTTTAATTTTCCCTGCGTATCGAGAGCATAAAGAGACCAGTCCGTAGAGCTTACATAGACGGTTCCCTCTCTGTCGATTGCGGGAGCGCTTTTGATGAGATTTTTTGTTTTGTACCGCCACCGTATTTTTCCATGGGAATTCAGGGAGAAGAGGGTGCCGAGTTGATTGCCGACATAGATATACCCGGTTGCGTCAATAGCGCAAGCCCCTAAAATAGGAGCGGACAAGTTAATTTTCCAGAGCAGTTTGCCATTTTTGTTTAGAGCGTAAAAAAAACTGTTTTTTGCTCCAAAATAGATGTTTCCCTCTTGGTCTAAAACCGGAGTGGCGTCTATTCTTCCTTTGGCGTCAAATTTCCATAAGAGAGTTCCATTTTTGTCCAGAGCATAAAGATTGCTGTCGCTAGAGCCAAATAAAATACTTTCATCTTCACGTATAATTGGAGAAGAGTGTATAGCCCCCTTGGCTTTAAATTTCCACTTAAGCTTGCCGAAAATATCCAAAGCATAGAGATAGCTATCGTTGGAACCAAAATAGATTATCTCATCCCTTGAGATTGCCGGTGCTGTTTTTATCGCTGAAGGTGAACCTCGATATTGCCAGAAAATACTTGGCTTACCAGATGGACCTTCGTAGGGGTAGGTTCTTGTCGTATTGTAAGGTGTGGGAGAGGAAGCGTTTGTGTCGTAATCCCCTTCTAAAAAACCGCCGCAAGGGTAGTTTTGACTAAATAAAGCGTCCGCCTCAAGATATGGCGTACATACAAAGAGTAAAGATAAAATAGTTTTCAAAGCGCTTTTAATCATCTTGAAATAGTATCTAATTTTATTGGCTTCGTGAATAGAGTTTGAATATTTGTTACATTTTTTACAACGGCGCTTATTAATGCAAAAAATGTTCCAACTTTACTAATCTCTTACATTTCTTTCAGTTTGATTACTCTACAATAAGCCAAAATAATTTTATAAAGTTAAAGCATGAGAATAGATAAATTTTTAAATTCAGTAAACATAACAAAACGCCGTTCAGTCTCTCAGGATATGATAGCAAACGGTGTCGTACTTATTAACGGTGTGGTCGCAAAAGCGAGTAAGAACATTGAAGTTGGAAGCATTATAACAATCAACTATCTTGAACATCCAAAAAAGTACGAGGTACTTCAAATACCTACAACAAAGTCAACGCCTAAATCTCTGCAAAACGAGTATATAAAGGAAATCTTATGAATTATGATGAAGCAAAATCAGCCTTTACTTCACTCTTTAAGCATGAGATGAGTGATGAGGTGATGCGAGAGTTTTTGGTGAGTATGAAACTTGATGCAGATACAAGTGTTAGTGCCATTGCCGCTGCCGCTGAGGTGATGAGAAGTTTTGCCATTCCTTTGCCTATCTCAGAAGAGCTGCGTTTGCAAGCCATTGACATCGTAGGCACGGGCGGAGATAAAATAGGCTCTTTTAACATCTCTTCAACTGTTGCAATTTTAGTCGCATCATGCGGGTGTACCGTAGCAAAACACGGAAGCCGTTCTGTGACTTCAAAGTCTGGCAGTGCCGACATGTTTGAAGCTCTTGGCGTGAGACTAGACCTGAGTATAGAAAAAAGCGCGAGGCTGCTTGAAGAGAGCGGTTTTACTTTTATGTTTGCACAAAACCACCATCCGGCTATGAAATTTATTATGCCTGTGAGAAAAAGCATTCCTGACAAAACAATCTTCAATATTTTAGGCCCGCTTACAAACCCTGCAGGTGTTACAAAATCTATGCTGGGTGTTTTCAGTAAAGATTTTGTTCCAAAAATGGCAGAAGCTTTAAAAATGAACGGTGCGACTTCGACTATGGTCGTGAGTTCAAAAGAGGGAATGGATGAGATAAGTATCAGCGACATTAGCTATGCTTCACAGCTCAAAGACGGAGTCGTTAAAGAGTTTGAAATTGACCCGCAAATCTACGGCATCAAAAAAGCGCCGCTTGAAGCGATTATGGGAGGAGAGGGCAAAGAAAACGCAAAGATACTATTTAATATCTTTGATGCAAACGCAACAGATGCACAAAGAGATATTGTCCTTATAAACGCAGCCGCAGCCCTTATGGTCGATGGTCTTGCCCGTGATATGCAAGATGGTTTGGAGATGGCAAGAGAAGCCATTAAAAATGCAAGAGCTAAAAAGAAACTTCGACAGATTATAGAGATATCAAACAAGTTATGAAAACATATAAACTAAAATTAGACGAGCTTGATGTGCTCGTAGACGATATCTTAAAGAGTTTTAAAAATGGCGTGGTGATTTTAAGAGGCGACTTAGCCGCAGGAAAAACAACGCTTGTTAAAGCAATGGCAAAAAAACTCGGCTACAACGAGGATGTTACGTCACCTACTTTTTCTCTGCAGCAGTGCTACGGCGAGAAGATTTTTCATTACGATATTTACAACCACGGCTTGGAGCATTTTATTGCTTTAGGGATGCTTGAAGAGTTGGATAGAGAAGGGCTTCATTTTGTAGAGTGGGGCGATGAAAAACTGAGTGAAATCTTGCAGAACGCAGGTATAGACGTAATAACTATAGAGATAGAAAAAATTTCAAACGAGATGAGAGAATACAAAATATGCACACACTAAAAGCGGTCAATTTACAGAAGAAAATAAAAAATTTAGAAATAGTCCGCGGTATGAGTTTAGAAGTATCAAGCGGTGAAGTTGTCGGACTTTTAGGACCAAACGGTGCCGGAAAGACGACGACTTTTTATATGATTTGCGGACTTGTAGAGTCAAGCGGCGGCGAGGTCTTTTTTGATGGTGAAAACATCTCGAAAATGCCTTTGCATGAACGCGCTCTTAAAGGCATCGGTTATTTGCCTCAGGAAGCTTCAATCTTTAAAGATTTAAGTGTGGAAGATAACCTTATGGTTGCCGCACAGGTAGGCATAAAAGACAAGGCAAAACAAGAGGCGAGAATATTAGAACTTCTGGATATGTTTAATATTGAACCTATCCGCTACCGCAAGGGAATCAGTCTCAGCGGTGGAGAACGTCGTCGTGTTGAGATTGCCAGAGCGCTTGTAAACTCACCGAAATTTTTGCTGCTTGATGAACCTTTTGCAGGAGTTGACCCTATTGCGGTTATGGATATTCAGGGTGTTATTAAGCAATTAGTCTCTTATGACATCGGTGTTTTAATCACAGACCATAATGTCCGTGAAACGCTCGACGTTTGTGACAGAGCCTATGTTATTAAAGCAGGAGAACTGCTTGCAAGCGGAACAAGTGCCGAAATAGGACAAAACGCAGATGTAAGAACGCATTATCTTGGTGAGAGTTTTAAACTTTAATAGATGGCAGCATTACGACAGACTCAGAGTGTTGAGAATAAGCATAAACTCTCCAACACTCTACGCAATTGGCTCCCGATTTTACACTCAAGTCTTGGGGATTTGGGTGAAGCAATGGCACCTTTTGTGGAGTCAAATCCGCTTATAGAAGTAAGTTCGGGCTATGAAGAAGAGTTTGCAAAAAAGATTCCAAAAAAAGTGCTCTCGGGCGCGGTAAGCAACTCTAGAACCGAGCAGATAGAAGCACTTACCGTTCAAAACAGAACGCTTTATGATGTCTTGGATGAGCAACTTGAAGCACCTCTTTTTCCGACACCGATTTCTCAAGAAATTGCTGCGTTTGTTGTGGCCAACTTGGATGAAAACGGCTATTACGAAGGGGACAGCGAAGAATTTTGCGCAAAAAAAGGCATACTGGAGAGTGAGTTTGAGAAGGTGAGGTTGCGTTTTGCTCATGTGGAGCCAATTGGAATCTGTGCTAAAAATCTCTCTGAGTCATTTTTGTTTCAACTTGAGAGCTCTGAAATCAGTGATGCGGCTTACTCCTTGGCGCTTGAAGTTATCAATAATATGCAAAATATCCATGATTACTCCGGTAAAGAAAATTTTCACGAAGTTATGCGTGTGATCGGCAAGTTTAAAAATCCTCCTTCAATTGACTTTCAGGAAGAATCAGCACAGATTGTGGCTGATTTGATGATTTATTTTAATGATGAAGACGGCATTGAAGTCAAACTCAACGACGATTATTACCCAACCATCAACATCAACACAAATTACGGTGTAGAACACGAATATGTTACACAGAAATTTAAAGAGGCAAAAAGTCTTGTAGATGCTCTTGACATGAGAAAAGCGACACTCTACAAGGTCGGGCTGATGATAGTGGAATACCAATACGAGTTTTTTACAGGCGGAGCAATTATGCCTCTGACACTCAAAACTTTGGCAGATGAGTTTGGACACAACCCCTCAACTATTTCCCGTGCTATTGCAAACAAGTACATTGCCTGTGACAGAGGTGTTTTGGCTATGAAAGAATTTTTTACCACAGCCATTGACGATGATGTTTCAAACGCAGCCATTAAAGAGTATTTAATAGGCATTGTAAAAGCAGAAAATCATAAAAAACCTCTGAGTGACATGAAGCTTCTTGAGATGATACAAGACAAATTTAAAGTCACAATGGTCAGACGTACCATTGCAAAGTACAGAAAACAGCTCAATATTGCAGGTTCGAGCGAGAGAAAAAAACTCTACAATCTTCATTAAGATTCCGCAATGAAAAAAATCCAAAAAATGCTCGATGCAGAGGTGCAAAAACGCAATGCTTCTGATGAAGTATCTCTAGAAAAGCTCGACCCTATTTTAGTCGCTCATCGTTACAAAGAACCGACGATTTCGCTCATTTGCGCACTTTTTTCTTATGGAAATGTAGGACAAATAGTCAAGTTTTTAGACTCTCTTGATTTTTCTCTTCTTCAACAAAGTGATGAAGCCATAAACGCAGCCTTGCAAAACCACTACTACCGGTTTCAAAAGAGCGAAGATGTTATTGCTCTTTTTATTGCACTCAAAAGACTACTTCAAACAACTACTTTAGAAGAAGTTTTTAAGTCGGGTTATGTAAAAAACGCAAGTGTCATAGAAGGCATAAACGCAGTCATAGAAATGTTAAATTTTTTATACCCGCACAAAACGCAGGGTTACACCTTTTTACTCTCGCAAGTTACGACTAAAACAAAAGGAGTAGGGGCACTCAAGCGCTGGATGATGTTTTTGCGCTGGATGGTACGAGATGACAACATTGACATGGGGCTTTGGAAGGGCATAAATAAAGCAGATTTAATCATGCCTCTGGATACACATACGTTTAAAGTTTCAACAAAACTTGGACTTTTACAAAGAAAAACGTATGACCTTCAAGCCGCCATAGAACTCACGCAAGCTCTCAAAAGATTTGATAAAAACGACCCGCTCAAATATGACTTTGCACTCTACCGTTTGGGGCAGGAAAAGAGAGAGCTTTAGAGTAAGTTTATGACAAAAACTTGATAAGAAAGAATAAATAATTTATGTGATAAGATTATCACAATTTATTATATAAGCGGTAGAAATGAATTTTTTAAATAACTTTACTATAAAGTCAAGAACGTATGCTCTTGTCGCTCTGAGTGTTGTTGTCGCTCTTACACTCTCTTTAGTTTCTCATAACGGATTTAACATCATACAAACGCAGCTTGATGAACTCATTAAAGCAAATACGATTGAACGCGATACATACAGAGCGATTTTGGAAGAAAAAAACTATCTTTTAAACTCAAACGGTTCTGTAAGAAATCATGAAAATGCAAACCAAGCTTTCATTAATGCAGGCGTTGCCATACAAAATATTCATAAAACGCTGGATACTTTAAATAAAACCAATGAAGGGATGCAGCAAACAATTAAAGGTCTTAAAACTGCTATTGCAGAGTATGATGTTTACTACAACAGAGGGGTTTACCTTCTCAATGAACTTGAACTCGAACGCGATAACCTGCAAATGCAAGGAGATACGATTACCTTGCTTATTCAGCAGTATGTTGAAGCAAAACGTGAAGATGTAAACAAAGAACTCTCTAAAGCAATAATGGAAAAAATTAATACGGGTTCAAATATATGGCAATATACTTATGTCATGCGAGCTGATGAAAAACTTTATATTTTAAGCCCTCAAGATTCTGTTTATAAACAGCTTCAAAAAGATTATAAAATCATCATAAAAGAGCTGGAGCATCTTAAAGCAATTTCCAATCAAGAGTTTGAAAAGCAAAAAATAGAAACTTTTTACATTGCATTGCAAAACTATGACGAGGCGATGAAAAACTGGGTGCAATATAACAAAGAACTTGTCACGATTATTCTTCCAAAAACTAAAGAACTTGGTGACATTATTGTAGTCAGAACTCTTGAAATTGCACAAAATACACTCCATTCCATAGACAAAAAACGTGAGAACGTGATGCATACTCTTTTGATTGTAACATTTATGGCAATTGTTTTGGGTCTTATATTTGGAAGTATGATTTCTCGCTCCATCTCTTCAGTTTTGCTCCATTTTCAAACAGGTTTGCTAGACTTTTTTTCTTATCTTGACAGACATAAAAACAGCTCAAGTCAGATAAAAATCAATAGTAAAGATGAGATAGGTTTGATGGCACAGGTTGTTAACGAGCATATTGTAAAGATTGAAGATGTGATGGAAAAGAAACTTGAGCAACTTAAAGAAAAAGATGAACAGATGCTTCAGCAGTCGCGTTTAGCTCAAATGGGTGAGATGATTTCTATGATAGCACATCAGTGGAGACAGCCTTTAAACGCTATTGCAGCAACTAGCGGCGATATTGAAGTAAAACTTTTTCAAAGACGCATGTTTGATTTGAATGTTGAGCTCCAAAGAGAAGAGATGCAGGCATATACGCTTGAAAGTTTACATAAAATCAACTCTTTTGTGCAGTATCTCTCTAAAACCATAGATGATTTTAGAAACTTTTTTAAACCGGACAAGAAGGAAAGTTATTTTAGACTTGAAGACCTGATGGGTAAAACGCTTAATTTAAGTGCACACTTAATTCGTACTCATGGGATTATAGTGATAAAGAATTACGATTCAAATCTGCAAAAGATGAAAAATTACGATAATGAGATAACTCAGGTTCTTCTTAACATCCTCAAAAATGCTATTGATGCCATAGTTGAAAACCAAATCCAAAAACCGCGTCTCTATATTACTATCAAAAAAAATAGAGTCGGTAATCAGTCTATAAGTATTGAAGATAACGCCGGTGGAATAAATGAAAGTATAATCGAGAAAATATTTAATCCCTATTTTTCTACAAAAGACAAAAATGGAACAGGGCTTGGTCTATATATGTCTAAAATTATTATTCATGAGCATTGTCATGGAGAATTGAGTGTAGTCAATAGTGAGTTTGGCGCATGTTTTACTATAGAGTTTTTACCGCAAGAGGAAAACACAAATGAAGTTTGAAGATGTATATAAATACACAAAAAATTTATCTCTTTTGTATGTTGAAGATGAGGCGGACGTAAGAGATTCTACTGCTTCACTTTTGCAAAATTATTTTCATGAAGTGATTTTGGCCAAGAACGGTGAAGAGGGACTTTTGCTCTATGAAGAATCTCTTAAGAGTAAACCTTTCGACATAGTTATTACAGATATCAATATGCCGCGTTTATCGGGTATTGATATGGTTAAGCAGATTAGAGCTTTGTGTGCACAGCAAAGTGTAATTTTTATCAGTGCACATCATGAAAAAGATTTTTTGCTCGAGGCCATTAAGCTTGGTGTAAATTATTACATCATAAAACCCATTGATTTACAGGAACTTTCAACTGTTCTTTACCAAGTCGCACAAAATATTTCAAACAAGTGCAGCGTAGAAAAGCAGTTAGAAGAAGAAAAAAAAAGAGTGCAAAAAAATGAGCGTTACAAAAAAGCACTTGAATATTGGTCGAGCGTAGATTTAAAGCACAATGAATCTTCGCTCAAAGAAGCTACAAAGCTCTCGGCCCAAACTTTGGATATTGAAAGAGTGAGCGTCTGGATTTTCGACACACAAAAAGAAACACTCGTTTGTCAAGACCTCTATTCTCTTAAAGACGACACCCATACAAGCGGTATGAGTTTAGAAAAAAGTTTGTATCCTAACTACTTTGATGCGGTGAGTTCAAATACTATTGTTGCCATAGAAGACGCACTTAATGATGCGCGAACCATGGAGTTTAAACACTCTTATCTTGAGCCGCTTGGAATTTGCGCAATGCTCGAAATTCCTCTTCTTCAAGATAACCAGCTCATAGGTATTGTCTGCCACGAAGACACTAAGGGTGTGAGGCAATGGGATGTTGATGAGCAGAAATTTTGTTTGAGTTTGGCAAATAATATCAGTCTCTCTCTTGAAATTAAAAAACGCTATGAAATACAAGAGATGCTTGATTATCAGGCACATCATGACCAACTCACGGGATTGCCAAACCGTACACTCTTTTTGGACAGACTTTTTCAGTCTATAAAACAGAATAAACGCAACCAGACAAAACTCGCACTTTTGTTTATAGATTTAGATAATTTTAAGCAGATAAACGACTCTCTGGGACATGACGCAGGTGATGAAGTTCTTAAAATAATAGCAAAGCGTTTACTCGCAAAAATACGTGATAGTGACACTTTGGCCCGCCTTGGCGGTGATGAGTTTACTCTTATATTGAATGATATTATAGATGATGAAACTGTTGTTGATATTGTTGAAAACCTCTTGCACGTAACGCAGGAAGTTATGGAAATAGCTTCTCAACAGTTTTATGTAACGCTAAGTGTCGGCATAAGTATTTATCCTAATGATGGGGAGAGCGTTGAAGATTTACTTAAAAACGCAGATGCCGCGATGTATAAATCTAAAGAAAGCGGCAGAAATACCTACCAGTATTACACACAAGAGATGACGCAAAAAGCAATGCGAAGAATAAAAATAGAGGCGGATTTGAGAAAAGCGATTGAAAATGAAGAATTTCTTGTCTATTATCAGCCTCAGGTAGAAGCTTCAACTGGCGCTATAATAGGGATGGAAGCTCTCGTACGATGGAATCATCCTCAAAATGGCCTTATTTCTCCTATTGACTTTATACCGCTTGCCGAGGAGACGGGTTTTATTATTGAAATTGACAAGTATGTTATGAAGCGCGCCATAAAACAAGTTTTTGAGTGGCGTAAAGAAGGCCTTTATAATGGTAAATTGTCTTTAAACCTTTCTACGGTTATGCTTGAATGTGACACTTTTGTAGAGGGAATCCAAACTCTTTTGCGAGAGATGGAATTTGATTCTACATGGTTAGAACTTGAAATTACAGAGGGTCACATCATGAAAAATCCTCAAAAATCGATAAATAAACTTCACCAAATCAGCCAGCTGGGAATTTCAATAGCCATAGATGATTTTGGAACAGGTTACTCCTCCTTAGCTTACTTGAAAAAATTGCCAGTAAGTAAACTTAAAATTGACAAATCCTTTGTTGACGGTCTTCCTTTAGACGAGGACGATGCTGCCATTACAAGAACGATTATCGATCTTGCAAAAAACTTAAAACTTGACCTTATCGCCGAGGGTGTTGAAAACGCAGCACAAAAAGATTTTTTGCTTCAAAACTCCTGCTCAAAAATACAGGGATATTTTTATTCTAAACCTCTGTGTGTGGAAGATATGAACAAGAAACTCCTCGGGCTGGAATAATAGAAAGGATTTTGATATAATCCCTTAAAACTTAATATAATAAGGGCTTGTCATGGAATGTGAATTTCCTTCAATTAACTCAAATAAACAAGAAATTAAAGAAATTTTTGAGAGTATTAAAACTATTGCTGTTTTAGGACTCTCTCCGGATGAGACAAAAGATTCTCACAGAGTTGCAAAATATTTGCAAGAAGCAGGGTATAAAATTGTTCCTGTTTATCCGAAAGAGGAAACAATTTTGGGTGAAAAAGTTTATAACTCACTTGCAGAAATACCATTCCCTGTTGATATGGTGAATATTTTTAGAAAACCAAATGCACTTGATGCAATTGCCGATGCATGTATAGCCAAGGGTGGAGTGAAAGTATTCTGGGCCCAAAAAGGGATTGTAAACAATGAAGCAGCGCACAAAGCCAAAGACGCTGGCATGAAAGTTGTTCAAAACATGTGCAGCATGGTAGAGCATCGCTCACTATAAATAAAAGGTCACTTATTGTTAGATTTACAGAAGATTTATGAAGCCAAAGAACGAATAAAAGATGTCATTGTAGATACGCCTTTTTCCTATGCACCATATTTGAGTGAGTTGGCTGAGTGTGAAGTCTATCTCAAAAAAGAGAACCTTCAGGCGACAGGCGCGTTTAAAATCCGTGGAGCATATAACAAAATAGCAACACTCAGCGACGCACAGCGTGCATGTGGTGTTGTGGCTGCGAGTGCAGGTAATCATGCTCAGGGCGTGGCTATGTCTGCATCTAAATTCGGTATCAAAGCCGTTATCATTATGCCCGAATCTACACCTCTTACAAAAATAAACGGTGTGAAATATTTTGGGGCAGAAGTTATTCTTGCAGGTGCAAACTACGATGAGGCATATGCTTATGCGAAAAAATACGGAGAAGAAAATTCTTTAACTTTTGTACATCCTTTTGAAGACGACGAGGTTATGGCCGGGCAGGGAACTGTAGCTCTTGAAATTTTAGATAAATGCCCAGATCTTGATGCTGTCATTATTCCCGCAGGCGGCGGTGGGCTTATTTCTGGAATGGCTACTGCGTTTAAAGCAATTAATCCAAATATAGAAGTTATAGCTGTAAGCGCGGCTGGTGCTCCGGCACTCAAAAATTCTTATGATTTGGGCCGTGCAGTTGACAGTATGAGCGTAAGAACAATAGCTGATGGAATTGCGGTTCGTGATACATCAGAAATTACCCTGGGCTACATGCTAAAAACCGTAGATAAATTTCTAAGTGTGGATGATTCAGAGATAGCAAGCGGGATTTTATTTCTGCTTGAAAAACAAAAACTAGTGGTTGAAGGTGCCGGAGCAGTCGGTGTTGCGGCACTTTTACACCATAAACTTGACCATCTTAAGGGCAAAAAAGTGGCTGTTGTTCTAAGCGGCGGAAACATGGATGTTACCTTGTTGTCAGTAATTATTGAAAAAGGTCTCTTAAAGTCCGGAAGAAAAATGAACATTACCGTCACACTCATTGACAAGCCGGGTTCACTTATGCGATTTACTGAGATACTTAAAGAGCTGACTGCAAATATTGTGCATATTTCTTACGACAGAACTTCTGTCTCTCTGGATTACGGCGATGCGAACGTAACGGTGCATATGGAAACAAAAGGTGAAGAACACCAGGAACAGATAAAAAGTGTGCTAAAAAAAGAGGGATATTTAAGAGACTAATAGATGACCCCAATCAAAAAAATAAAACTTAATGATGCCATTATACTCACCAAAATTCTTGATGACGGAAGTCTTTTGGTTGTTGATGAATATACTACTTGTAAATATTATAACCTAGAGAACTTAGACGTGATTGGCGGGTTTAAAGCAAATATAACACATCTTAGATATAAAACAGATGTTGTTGCGTTTAGCAGTGACGGTGAGTATTTTGCTGCCATAAGCAGTGATTGTCATGATTCCAAACTTTACAATACAAGTACAAAAAAAACCATTGCTAAAATGGACAGACATCATGGAGAAGTCTCTTGTGTTGGGATTGATCCAAAGAATAGATATATGTTCTCCTGCGGAGACGACGGGAAAACTTTTGCCATAGATATACATAGCGGTAAACTTGCGTTTACACTGCCAATTCATGTTGATACCATTAATGATATAGCTTTTAGTTCAAACGGCAATTGGGTTGCCACAGCAAGTTATGACAAAAATATTTCTCTCTTTAATATAGCGACAATGACGCCAAAAAATAAATTAAAACTTCACGACTCCCCTGTAATGAAGCTAAAGTTTATCGCAAACAACAGATTGATAAGTGTTGATAAAAACTCTGTTGTATTCGTCTGGAATGCATTAAGCGGAAAAATATTGGCAAAGCTGCAAGGGGTGCATGACGATGTGACACAAATTACTCTCAGTGAAGACAATAATTTTTTGTTTTTGGGCACGTTGCTCGGTTATGTTCTTGCATATGATTTGAAAACATATGAGCTTATCTCACGAAATTTTGTTAAATTAAGTTCCGCAATTACTGCTATGGAATTTCGTCCTCAGAATAATGAACTTATTCTAGGTACTGCAAACGGTGAGTTATTGTTTTACAATATATATGAAGGCGAAGAGTACCTGCGAGAGCTTTTAAGCCAAAAAAAGTATGATGAAATTCAAAAACAATCTGAGGTAAATCCATTTTTAGTTTATACACAAATATACGAATTGGTATCAAATTTGTGGGAAAAAACACTTGCTCAGGCAAAACTTTATCTGGAAAAGAGTGATAAAAAAACGGCAATAAAGCTGTTTAATAATTTTAAAGACATCCCTGCAAAAAAAAATATTATACAAAAAGTACTTCTTGAATATGCCGATTTTGATAAATTTTTACTCTTTGCAAAACAGGAAAAATATACACTCGCATACAGTCTTGCTAACGCACACCCTATGTACAAAGATTCAAAAATTTATAAGATTCTTGAGTCCAGATGGAAAAAAGCTTTTGCTTTGGCGCAGCAATACACTTTAGACCCAAAAGGTGCTGACAAGGCAAGAGAAATTTTAGCGCCATACAGAGGCATCAGTGAGAAAACAAGGCTTATACAAGAACTCTTAACGCAAAGTGAAGTATATAAGCGTTTTCGCGTTGCCTTGGGTCAAAAAGATTTCAAAGTAGCCTTTGAACTCATTAAATTAAATCCTTTTTTAATGGAGTTTGAGGAGTATGAGACTTTAATGCGATATGCAGATACACTCTATATTAAATCTCAAGAATTTATTCAAAATGGAGATACGCATTCAGCTATAAAATTGTTAAGGGTATTAAGTGATTTTAGCGATTTTGCCCAGGAAGTAAAAGAACTCATTTTAAATATAGAAGCCAAACAAAAGTTTTTTAACGCAATAAAAGAAGAGGATATTATTCTTGCGTATAATCTTTTGGACAAGAATGAGGACTTGCAAGAAACGCCAGATGGACAAAAACTTCAAATGGCGTGGAATTCAGATTTATCAAAAGCAAGTGAATTCGCAGCAAAAGGTGATGTGGACGGGATTATATCTGTCATTAACCCTTATATGAAGGTAAGTTCAAAACATATGTCTTTTGGAACACTATTTGGATGGTGTTATATGGTTCAACTCGAAAATGCAATTAAAATGAAAAAAGAGAAAGCGCAAATTGAAAACGGAATCAAAAATTATATTCTCAATTTTGGGCTTCAAGATCAGATTGAGAATATCTTTAATGTATTTAAAGAGTACTATCCTGATTCAAAACTCACCCTTGAGTTACAAACCAAAGGTTCTCTTGCGATGTGGCGGCCTTCTATGATAGTTAAATCAATATTAGAATAATAATTTATCTCACCTTTTAACCTCAAATATAGCTCCTTTTTTATATAATCAGCAAATTTTTAAATTTAACATTTATATTGAGGAGACTTTTCATGCAAATTAGTGGTGCACAGATGGTCATTGAAGCTTTTATTGCAGAAGGTGTAGACACAGTTTTTGGCTACCCTGGCGGGGCAATAATGAATGTATATGATGAAATATACAAGCAAGACGGATTTAAACATATTTTGAATCGTCATGAACAAGCATCTATCCATGCTGCTGAGGGTTATGCAAAAGCAAGCGGAAAAGTCGGCGTCGCCATGATTACGAGTGGACCGGGTTTTACAAACGCAGTTACTGGTTTGGCTGATGCCTACATGGATTCGATTCCTTTGGTTGTTATCAGCGGTCAGGTTCCTATGAGCCTTATCGGAACAGATGGTTTTCAAGAGATTGATGCTGTCGGAATCAGCCGTCCATGTACAAAACACAACTATCTTGTAACCGATGCTGCAGATTTGCCTCGTATACTTAAAGAAGCGTTTTATATTGCAAACTCTGGCCGTCCAGGTCCGGTGCATGTCGATATTCCTAAAGATGTCACTGCTCAGATTGCAGAATTTAATTACGATATTGAGCTTGATTTAGAGACATATAAACCGCATACAAGAGGGAACCCTCGTCAAATTAAAAAAGCTATGGAAGCTATTGCAAACGCAAAGCGCCCACTTTTTTATCTTGGTGGCGGTATTGTAAATTCAAACGCAGCATACGAAGTACGTGACTTAGTTCATGCCACTCAAATTCCTGCTGTTGAGACTTTTATGGCTCGCGGCGTTTTAGCGCATGATGATGCACTTCTTATCTCAATGCTCGGTATGCATGGCTCTTATGCGGCAAATATGGCAATGAGTGAAACAGATTTGGTTATAGCTCTTGGTGCGAGATTTGATGACCGTGTAACAGGAAAGCTCTCAGAGTTTGCTAAAAACGCAGATGTTATTCACGTAGATATTGACCCGGCGAGTATTTCTAAGCTTGTAAACGCAGACTATCCGATAGTTGGCGATGTTAAAAATGTTGTTATTCAGATGCTTGAGCTTACATCTCAGATTGACCCGGATAAATACGAGT
>Ga0180732_1000878_pt1 | contig 21392 bp, 24 predicted proteins | sample KR11_01MetaG_FD_148674 | JGI IMG/M metagenome (GOLD analysis project Ga0180732, IMG submission 148674) | Groundwater microbial communities from the Olkiluoto Island deep subsurface site, Finland - KR11_0.1 MetaG | ecosystem: Environmental > Aquatic > Deep subsurface > Groundwater | place... | reverse complement strand
CTTTTTCCCGCTTTCTTTTCGATCAACTCATCCATCTCAATATGCTCCATATTTAGCTTCCGCGCGATAAGTGGAGCAACCGAACTCTTCCCCGTCCCCATAAAACCAATCAATACAATATTCATAATGTTTTTTCTGTCATTGCAAGGAGGCTAAAACCGACGAAGCAATCCCGTGGGATTAGGCTATACTCAACCGGATTGCCGCGTCGTTCGTTCCTCACTTCTCGCAATGACGACTCCAATCTCCTCCATTTTCTTCCAAAACCCTGGAAACGACTTACTTACCACACCGGGATCATTGATAACTACCCCCGGAATTCTTGCCCCTGCTATAGCAAAAGCCATTGCCATACGATGATCCCAATACGTATCAATGACTGCGCCATGTGGCCTGCATCCGTTTATTATCAAAGAATCATCACCGGATTCAACACGTACACCCATTTTCTCAAGCTCTTTCTTAGGCGCTTCAATTCTATCAGTTTCCTTAACTTTAAGATTGCCAAGTCCGGCAATTTCAGTCCTCCCCTGAGCAAAAGCAGCCGTAACCGCAAGCGTCTGGACAGTATCAGGCATGTCTCTCATATCCACACTAATCCCGCGCAATATATCTGTTCCCTCCACCTCGATCCACTGCTCCTCCGCATTTTTTCTCACAACACACCCCATTTGCCCCAAAATATCAGCAAATTTCACATCTCCCTGCACAGACTTTGGACTCAAATGAAGTATTTTTATACGGCTCTGCGTCAATGCGGCAATACCCCAAAAATAACTTGCCGATATAGCATCAGGTTCGACATAATATATTTTCCCTACGTACGATTGCCCAACTGCGACAAAATATTCCCGGTAATTATTATTTATAACGCGGACACCAAAAGACTTCATGGCTTCAATCGTCATATCAATAAATGGCTTTGATACCTGGGATCCAACGACCTCAATTTCTATCTCTCCGACGAGCGGCGCGATCATGAGAATTGCCGAAACGAACTGGCTGCTTATTTCTCCTCTTAGTTTTATTTTCCCGCCGTGAAGTTTTGACGAAATTATTTTTACAGGAAGATACCCTTCTTTTTCCAAATATTCAATTCTTGCACCCATCTGCAAAAGACCATCCACCAAGTCGCCAACCGGCCTTTTTTTAAATCCTTCCTCGCATGTCAAAATCTTCGTTCCCGGCACAATACAAAGCATCGCAATTAGCATCCGCCCGCTCCTGCCGGAAAGACCAACATTAATCTCATAATTTGCCTCTTTTACATTCTGTAAATTCCCCTCTATCACAAAAAAATCATGTCCCTCTTCACACAATATTCCAAGCTTTTTTAACGCATTGAACATCACATAAGTATCATCGCTTTTCAAAGCATTGGCTATTTTTACTTTCCCATCAGTCATAGCTCCCAAAGCCATAGCGCGGATTGTATAACTCAAACAACCATGAAGCGTAATTTCTCTGTCAATCGGATGTTCTAAAGGTAAAATTTTTACTGATTTCATATTACATCTCCCTGCGAGGGGTGGCGAGCGTAGGGCTCCCAGTCGAGCGCCCACAAAGAGCAAAGCGACTGAGGACGTCGGACTGGGAAAACGCGAAACAGGACCCCGAGCAATAGAAAATTGAGAAAAAATTTAGTTCCGAGCGAAAAATCAACCACCATACTTTACTACTGTTTTTAATGCTTGTTCCACGATCTTGTCATCTACCTTCTGGTTATAAATTGCCCGTCCTATTGAATTTAACAAAGTCCAATTCACTTGTCCCTTAACCACTTTCTTATCTGTCTTAATTTTTTTAATGATGTCCTCAACTTTAATTTTACCAACATTTAGCGGAAGACCCAACCGCGAAAGCCGCTCATAGATAATAGCCGCGTCCTCCGCCGGCAATAAATCCGTCAATTCTGATATCTTCGTCTCAACGATCATACCCAAAAGCACAGCCTCGCCGTGCAAGAATGGCGTGTCTGTCTCAAAACTAAGCGATTCAATCGCGTGCCCGATAGTGTGTCCGAAATTAACTATTTTCCTGATACCCCGCTCTTTCTGGTCTTCCTCAACGATCTTCCTCTTGATCTCATTGGATTTCGCCAACATCTGGGTTAGCTCTGATGTATTAAAATCCTTTGGCTTTTTAGAAGTCACGAAATCAAAATAAACGCGGTCTGCGATAAGTCCATGCTTAATTATCTCCGCAAAACCCTGAATATATACTCTCTCAGGAAGTGTAGAAAGTGTATTCACATCAATAACTACACCTATTGGCTGTTGGAAAGCTCCGATATAATTTTTGATATTATTAAAATTTATCCCTGTCTTTCCTCCCACGCTCGCATCAACCTGTGCCAGGATTGTTGTAGGTATCTGAAGAAAATCAATTCCGCGCAAATATGTACTGGCCGCAAATCCTCCCATATCACAAATAACTCCTCCGCCCAAATTTATCACCAATGATTTTCTATCCATCCCCAATTTCTGAAATTGGTTCCAAATATTGATAACCGTATCAATAGTCTTTCCCTTTTCGCTTGAAGGAACAAGAATATGAAACGATTCAAAAGGCAGCGATTTCTGCAATTCCGTAAGCCATTTTTTGGGTATATTTTTGCCGGTTATAATCGCGATTTTTGAATATTTACCAAAATCAAAAAGCGAATCAACCGTTGCTATAAGATCCTCTCCTATAATGATCGGATACACCTGCGGCTTTTCTTGAATACTAACAAGTAACTTTTTCATATTTAATTTACCTTTAACTTCTTACTTCTTTTATTATACAGCAATTTCAACAACTTGTGAAACTCCTTCCAGGTCAACTGTTGATGCGCGTCCGATAAAGCCGCTTTCGGATTCGGATGTACCTCCACAATATATCCGTCAAATTCATGCTCAAGAGCTTCCTGCGCGATTTTAAATACTTTCTCAACACTCCCGCCTGTATGAGAAGGATCAAAGATCATTGATAACTTCGTCTTCTCTTTCATACGCAAAGTCATATCATAATCAGGAACATTACGATATCCTTCCGGATTCGCGCCGCCTGGTGCAAAACCCCTGTGGCAAAGCAAAAGCCGTGATGGCTTTATACCCCCATCCAGAACATGCTCCACAATTCCCTCCCAATGCTTCTCATTTGACCAAACCTGATTCTTTACCATGAGGTATATCCGCTCGTCTTGTGCGGCAATTTTTGCTATTTCGCGCTGGATTATATGATTTTGATTCCGCGCACCGATCCACAAAAGAAGTTTGGCTTTTGGCGCTCTTGTGAGCACAGCCTGTGCGACTTTTGCAGCATGCTCCGGTATTATCGGCTCGACCGCGGGATTCACGCCCATATTTGCTGCCTCCACAACCCAATCAATTCCCGCCTCCCCCACTCCCTCAAACCCTGGCTTCGTCCTCGGCTTCCAAAGACTCAAACGCACGAAATCCACCCCAAACTCGCGCGAATTCTTGGCCGTCTCCATAACCATCTCCCGATTCTCAACCGCGCACGGCCCTACAATAAATATTTGATTTGGCAATTTTTGTATTGTCATAATATATATTTTCCTCTCCTTTTAGAGCCTGTCCCCGACCTGATCGGGGAAGAGGGTTAGGGTGAGGTCTTCGCCGGAGCAAGTTTGTAACTTGCTCCAAAACATCTCCTGGTCATTGGTTCTCAACCATAAAAAAACTCCCCTTTTCTGGGAGTTGTATGTCTGCTTTCGTGCTTACTTCACACCAGCCTACACACCCCTCCCGGGGATAGTAAACCATGTAAAATAAAAATATCTGCTCCTCCTCGAATTCATATTCAATATAAACATTCTAACCTATCCCATTTCCACTGTCAATCTCAAAAAAATTATTGTCATTGCGGGCAAGTTTCCAACTTAATATCCTATTTAATATTACCTGCACAAAATGTTTTTCTGTCTGAGCTTATCGAAAACAAATCCCTTATCAAATCCTTAACGCCTTCTTGACCCTGAAAATTATTTTAAATTCCTTAATAATTTTCTGAATACTTCTCCGTTCACGCCTACAGGCTTTTTTGGTACTTTTTCTCCATCCAACCTCCCAAATAACTCTGATGTCCTTCTGAATACTTCTCCGCTCACGTCTACATGTCCATCTTGTCTTCCCCCTACAGACGAGGACGATACACCACCTACAGTTTTACTACAAACTGTTTCATCTAATATTTCTTTTGGACTCGCCATAAATTCATTCCTTTCTTCTATTTCTTAAATGCTCTATAATTATCACTTCTCACCATTTGCCTGACCCGGTGTCGCTACACTTTCTTTATCCAATTCACGTCCAATTCCTAAAAATGTCATACCTGCATATTTATCACGATTCAAATTCGTTGCCTCTTTTAAAAAAATTTTTCTAACAACAGTCTCCTTATAAGCATAACGATTATTAGAAGGATCAAATTTTATTCTCTCTTTTTCATCAAGAGGCCTTTTAGTTTGTATTAAATCTATCACATCCGGAACCCTGCCCATACGCGCACTTTTTACTGCAATTTCCTCAATCAGTGTCTTTCCTTTATCGGGAATTGTCTTTTTTCCACTATCCCCTGAACTGGATTTTAAAATCGTCAATTTTTTCTTCCACTCCAATTCAATATTATAAATTATAATATTCTTGTCATCTTTATAAACTCTTCCTGGCACCTTTCTAAGTGCCTGCTTTAATTTCCATATTCTTATTTTAGGATTTTCTTTAAATCCTCTACGGCTTAATACTTCTCCCATCATAAATTCATTCCCCCTTTTTCTATAGGCTATTATACCTAAAAATTCCAAAATTGCAAGGCTTTACATGAGGTTTCAAGGGGATTTACAGCTTGTTTTTTTCGCCAATTCCGCAAAAGTAGCCTCTCTTTTGATTCTTTCTCCGTTTTTGAAGATCGGGTAGAATATCCCTCTTTTATCAATTTCTCGCTCTTACCCTCTGCAAATCTACCTCTACCTTATCAAGCCTACTTCTCAACTCATCAACCTGTTTTCTTAAAATTTTCGTTTCGTCCAACTTATCCTCAAGCCGTTTGATATCATCTTTGGTTGCCATATTCTTGATATCATCTTTGGTTGCCATATTCTTGATATCATCTTTGGTTGCCATATTCTTGATATCATCTTTGGTTGCCATATTCTTGATATCATCTTTGGTTGCCATATTCTTGATATCATCTTTGGTTGCCAAACTCTTTATTTTCGCGTTTGTACGATCCTCTGAAGCCCTAACAACGGCATCTGTATGAGCGTTTATATTAACTTCAAGAGTCTTAGCCCTCGCATCAAAGAGAGTTCCTATATCTTCAAAAAGTCTTTTTCTTTCTTCGTCGGTTTTTCTTGGCATAATAAAAAATATTATAGAAGTTCTTAAGAGGCTTTACAAGTAGTTCTTTTCGCCAATTCCGCAAAAGTAGCCTCTCTTTTGATTCTTTCTCCGTTCTTGAAAATCCAGGTAGGATACGCTTTTATTTTTTTCTCCTGACACTTTTTTACATCCTTCGTGCATTCAACATAGGTAACATATTTAAATGAGTCGCCGAATAATTTTTTTTGTCTTTGGCAGTGCGAACACCAATACGCACCGTACATCACAACGCCCTTTTCAGTCAAACACTTCGCGAACGCGTCAAGCTTTGCCGGATCGAGTTTTGGTGTATTTCCAGTATTTCTTACAAAACCAAACCAAAGTCCACCGGCAGCAATTATCACAACAATTAAAATACCAATAATGATCTTATATTTTGATTTCATATTTAATAACGATGCAGCAATTTAACAATTCAGCAATATAACAATTAAAAAATTATTGTCATTTTGTATTTTGAACATTTGAATTTGTTTCGGATTTCGTGCTTTGATATTCGAATTTAAATTATTATTCACGACAGCAATCCACTAATTTTGCGACAATATCATCTTCGCTCCACGCTTTTTCCTTCTTGTTTTTCAAATCCCCAAGATCAACCAATTTCAACCGGATCGCGAAAAAAAGATTATACAATGCGTACGCGTCATCAAAAACTTCTTTTGCTTTCTCCGGCTTTTTCATTGTTTGGTATTTTGTTCCTACTTCAATCAGTCTCATTGCCGCGGCCAAAAGATGCTTGCTGATACACCAAGTCTCTCCCTCATTTTGAGGGATCATTTTAGCAAGCATCCTCTTCCTGATCTCGCGAATCTGCTCAACATATTGGAAATATTTATCTTTTTTCGTTTTTTGGCCGGTAAAATAAAAATGCTCCTCCAAGCTGATTAAATTCATTATTGCTATACTCAGGTCTTCCTCCATTGAAAGATCCGCGCCTTTTTTATTCTTAAATTCTTCAATTTTTTTAAGTAAATCTTCCATATCAAGCCGTCAAAAATATTATAACCGATAATACCATCATTAGTATAGAAGAAACAATATCAACGCGCTTTGTATACTTTTTCCTCCAATCGCCTACTTTCCCCAATACTATTTTTGAATTTGCCATTATAAGTATAATGATAAGAGGAGATACAAAAATTATATTATAATACAATAAATATAAAAGTCCTGAATTAAACGACGCCTTGTCATGAAGAAGGGAAAGAATTGTCAGATATGGTCCTCCCGTACAGGGAAATTCAAATAACCCGACAAGTATTCCCAATACGAACATCGACGGGTAAGTCGATTTTTTCATATATCGGGCGAGAATAGGATGAGCGGCATTCGGAATTTTAAGTTTTATCGGAAAATGAGGAATTAGATCTCCAAGTAAATTAATTAACCCTGTACCAAATAAAATAAATGCTCCGACTTTTGCGAGCATATGAGGAAATCCAAAAAATACCAAAGCCTGTAATACTCCCAAACCGATAAATAAATACGTCAAATACAAAGAGCCGATATAGATAAAGCCTATCTTATTAATTTCACTCCTCGCCTTATTCAGGCTTAGTAAAAATCCAATTGTCAATAAAAGAACCGAAATCGCGCAGGGATTGATGCTATCCAATAACGCCGCGGAGGTAACAATAAATACATTCAAATCCATAAAAAGTACGTGTTAAAGATATCATTAACCTCCTGCATTTTCAAGAGGATCTATAAAAAAATTAAATCCAAGTGAGGAATACGTTTTTTTCGTAGGAATGAATGATAGGAAAAACCCAATTATAAAAATAAGAGTTACTCGTGACCTAGGCATTGCTAACTCTAACAGAATCAGGTGCGATGACGAGAAAAAAACGTATACCGAGCGTTAACACTAAACTAAGCAAGCAAACTCTTAATAAAATCCCTCACCTTCCTTCCAATCTCATCCCTCTTAGATTTACAAATTATATCGATAACCGCGCTTCCCACAACCGCCATATCAGCATAGCCCTTAATTGCTTGAACATGTTCTTTTTTTGATATACCAAATCCAACCGCCGCCGGAACATCAAAAACCCGCCTTACTCTTTTCAAATAATTTACGAGTTCCGGATCAAGGTCTCTTTTTGCGCCGGTTATTCCTTGTCTTGCCATACAATAAACAAAGCCCTCAGCCACAGCCGCGTTCTTTTCAAGCCTTTCATTCGTAGACGCAGGCGAAACAACACGGATAGCATATAGGTTATTCTTCCTCGCGCTTTTTATAAAACCCTCTTCCTTCTCTTCTTCCAGAGGAATATCCGGCACAATTAGTCCGCTCGCCCCGGCATCTCTCGCGTCTTTACAAAACCTCCCTGTTCCATACTTAAAAACAGTATTAAAATACCCCATAAACAAAAGTGGTATTTTTACTTGGGAAGACAACTTCCTCATCAATACGAATGAATCTTTTACCCTTATCCCGCTCCGCAGCGCCTCCTCCGACGCCTTCATAATAGTCGGACCGTCCGCCAACGGATCTGAAAAAGGAATTTGCAACTCTATAAAATCAGCTCCATTCTCAGCCATAACCCGCACAACCTCCTCAGTCACATCCAAACTCGGATATCCCACCACTACATGCATCATAAGCCCCATTCTCTTCTCTTTCTTAATCTTTTCAAACTGTCCATCAATCAAATTCATATAATTTATAAATTATTTCTGCAAGGGGTGGCGAGCGTAGGGCTCCCAGTCGAGCGCCCGCATCCGCCTCAGGCGGAGAGGACGTCGGACTGGGAAAACGCGAGACAGGACCCCGAGCAAACTATTGTAAATAAATTTCAATATATTTCACTTTTTAATATAACTTTCCAAAAACTCATAAAACTTCTTGTCCTCGAAAGCCTCAGCCAGTATGAATAAATCCTTATCTCCCCTCCCCGAAAGATTTACCACCACGACTTTATCTTTCGACAAAGTTGGCGCGAGTTTCATACAATACGCGAATGCATGCGCTGACTCAAGCGCCGGTATGATTCCCTCGTTTTTGGCAAGTGCCTGAAAAGCTCTCAAGACCTCCGCATCGGTAGCGCTGACAAATTCCACACGTCCTTTATCACGTAGATATGCCAGCTCCGGCCCGATACCCGGATAATCCAACCCCGCGGAAATGCTATGCGTTTTTTGCAGCTGCCCATCACTATCCTGTAGGAAATATGACTTATATCCCTCAACCACCCCGACACTCCCGCCGGGAAATCGTGTCGCGTGTTCTCCTGCCTTTTTCCCTCTTCCTCCCGCCTCAACTCCGACAAGCTTAACTTCTTTGTTTCTCAAAAAATCAGCAAACGCCCCCATTGCGTTACTTCCCCCGCCAACGCAAGCAATCACATAATCAGGCAATCTCCCTTCCCGCGCTCGTACTTGCCGCTTGATCTCCCATCCTACAACCGATTGAAAATCACGATTCATTGTCGGGTATGGATGTGGCCCCACAACCGACCCAAGTAAATAATGCGTGTCCTTCACATTCTCTATCCAATCCTTTATCGCCGCATTCACCGCGTCCTTCAAAGTTTTAGTCCCTGTCTCAACCGGTATCACTCTCGCTCCCAACTGTTCCATCAGAAAAACATTCGGCCTCTGTCTCGCCACATCTACCTCTCCCATGTATACATCGCAGGAAAATCCCAATTTAGCAGCCACTGTCGCGGTTGCGACCCCATGCATTCCGGCGCCTGTCTCGGCGATAAGACGAGTCTTCCCAAGTCTCTTCGCGACCAATGCCTGGCCAATACAATGCGTAATTTTATGGGCGCCGGTATGGTTCAGCCCCTCATTTTTGAGGTAAATTTTTGCTCCTCCTAATTTCTCCGTTAAATTTTTTGCAAATACCAGCGGTGTTGGCCTGCCGGCATAGTTTTTCAAAAGATCCTGTAGTTCTCCTTTAAATTTTATATCTTTCTTCGCCGCGAGATACTCCCGCTCCAATTCCTCAAGCGCCGGTATCAACGCCTCAGGCACATATCTCCCGCCGTACTTTCCAAAACGACTTTTCATAATAAACCCACCTCACGCATTGTCATTCCCGCGAAAGCGGGAATCCAGAATATTATTTATATAAATTTCCGTATTCATAAAAATGACATAATAAAGTATTCTATAACACAAATTATAAAACCTCCCCCTTCGCTCTCTTGATAAACAATTCCATCTTTCTATAATCTTTAAATCCATTCTTGCCCTTCGTTCCCGTATTTACATCCACCCCATACGGTCTGACAAATTTTATCGCATCCGAGACATTATCAGAGGTCAATCCTCCTGCCAATATAATTGGTATATTATACTCCTCAACAATCTTTTTACTTATCTTCCAATTATGTATTTTACCTGTCCCCCCGATTTGTCTTGTTGCCTTATCAAAAGTATCAAGAAGAATTGCATCGGCAACGCCTATAAACTTTTTACCGATTTCAATACTCGTATCATCAATTATATGTAATGATTTAATAATTTTAAGATACGGCAATTTCTTTTTTATTTGAATAATATCTTCAGGTGTACTATCTCCATGAAGTTGCAGAGCATTTACACCGATAAAATTAGCAAGCTGTAAAACTTCCTTCACACTGTTTATATGAGTAGCAAGCACTATGGCACAAAAAGGTGGAAGTTGTCTTGCAATAGAAGCAGCCAAAGCAGGTGTGATAAAATCACGCGAAGCGTGCTCTTGTCCGACAAGAAGGCCGATAGCATCCGCTCCAAGCCTTACCGCCTGCAATGCGTCTTCTACTCTCTTATTCCCGCAAATCTTCACTCGCACGCTCTTATCTTTCATAAATTTTCAAAACCCATTTAATGTCATTGCGAGGAAAGCACGATAGTGCATGACGAAGCAATCCCGTTGGTTTACAAATTAAGTACCGGATTGCTTCGTCGTTCCTCCTCGCAATGACAAAATAAAATCACCTATCTTCTTAGTCCTCATAAGAGCCGTCCCGACCAAAACTCCCTTTGCGCCCGCATTTTTATAGTTTTGCACCTCAACCGCTGACTGTATCCCTGAAAAACCAAGCCTAATAAACCTCTCCGGAATTTTCTTCATCAACCTGCATGCCTTCTCCACATTCACCTCAAATGTATCCAAATCCCTGCTATTCACAGCAACAAATCTTGCCTCAGTTGTGACCGCTTTCTCCAAATCTTTTTCATCATTTATTTCAACTACCGGTTCAATACCAAACTGTTTTGTCAAAAAAACAAACCTCCGCAACATCTCCCCATCCACCAAACGCGCGATTAAAAGTAAAGCGTCAGAACCGATATGCTTGGCCTCATAAATTTGATACTCATCAATTACAAAATCTTTCTGCAGGATCGGCAGAGCAACCGCATTCTTTACTATCGTCACAAAAGACGGATCACCTTTGAAAAAATGCTGTTCCGTAATAATCGAAATTGCCTCAGCCCCGGCTGATTCATACTCTTTTACTCTTTTCACCAAATCTTTAGACATATCAAAAATACTCAACTCATTTCCCTCTCCTTTTAGGGCCTGTCCCCGACCTGATCGGGGAAGAGGATTAGGGTGAGGTCTGATTGATAAATCTATATCCCCCATAGACGGACTGGCAAACTTCACTTCCGCGATCACAGCAATGTCATTCTGAGCGACTGATAAGGAGTCGAAGAATCTCATACCACTATACTTCTCATTCCACAAACCCTTCACGCCCTCCTTTAATTTTTCCAAAGAAATCTTCTTTTTCTTCTTCCTCAAATCCTCCCGTCTTTTTGCAATAATTTTTTCTAACATCTTATTCATAACTCACCTTACACGTTGTCATTCCCGCGAACGCGGGAATCCAGAAAGCTATTTGTATAGATTCCCATTTTCATGGGAATGACAAAGAAAAAATTGCGCAACATGAATTTACAATTCTATTATAATTGAAAATTATTTTCCCTGGCTTACTCGTATCACTTCCCTCACCTTCCTCTCCGCTCTTCCGCTATCGATCATCTCCTCAGCAAGCAGCATTCCCTCCTTTACGTTTTTAACCTTATCTGCAACCAAAAATCCAAAAGCGCTGTTGACCACAACCATATTCCGCTGCTCGCCTTTTTTACCTGCGAATATATCTCTAAGAATCTGTGCATTCATCAATACGTCCCCTCCGACAATTTGTTCAAATTTTCCTCCCATTCCGTATTTTTTCGGGTTGAATTTATATTTTTGTGTTGTCCGTCCTCGTACCTCAAAAATAATCGTCGGTGCAAAAATACTCACCTCGTCAAGTCCATCTTGACTGCTCACTATTATAAGATGAGTATAATTAAGCTTCTCGGCAACCTCCGCGAGTTTTGCGGCCATATCTCTATTTGAAACCCCAATCAGTTGCCGCTTCACTGATGCCGGATTGATAAAAGGCCCCAGAAAATTGAAAACCGTCGGGATCTTCAACTCTTTCCTGACAATCGCAACCGGCTTATATGCAGGATGATATAAAGGAGCGAAAAGAAAAACCATTCCTGTTTTTTCCAAAACTCTCTTAGCTTGTTCAGGACTCAAGTCGATCTTCATTTCCATCGCCTCAAGCACGTCCGCGCTCCCGCAAAGGCTGCTCGCCGCCCGATTCCCATGCTTTACCACTCTCACGCCCGCGCTTGCCAACACGAAAGCAACAGCTGTTGAAATATTAAAAGTTCCTAGATTATCTCCTCCTGTCCCACAAACATCCACCCCACCCTGAACCCTAATACGCACCATCTTCGACCGCAATACTTCAATAAAACCGGCAATTTCCTCAACTGTTTCTCCCTTCATCCGCAAAGCGGTCAAAACCATCGCGATGCGCACGGATGACAATTCTCCCTTCATAATTCCCGCAAGCAACTCCCCCGCCTCCTCCTTGCTTAAATTATTTTTATTTATTAATTTATTTATCAAATCTTGCATAATTTTCATCCATTTCTTACATCTTAAGTCTTACGTCATACGTCTAATTAGAAAGTTTTCTACCATCTTCTTCCCTCCCTCAGTCCCGAAAGACTCAGGATGAAATTGAATCCCCTCAATCGGATATTTCTTATGCCGGAGCCCCATAATTTCAACATCTTCCAGCCTCATTTTTGATCTTTGCTTGCCCCGCGACTCGTCCAGCGAAGCCTTGGCGAAGTGGGGATTTTTAATCTTTGATTTTTGATTAGTATTCGAAACAGTCGCTGTTATTTCCAAAACCTCCGGAAGCGTACCGGCGTCTACTATCAAGCTATGGTACCGCATGACCTCCAAATCCTGAGGCAAACCTGCAAAAACTCCTTTTCCGTCATGTTCGATAATACTTTTCTTCCCATGCATTGGCTTTTTTGCACGCACCACCTTACCTCCAAAATAATAAGCCATTCCTTGCATCCCCAGACATACTCCGAGTACCGGTATTTCTTTTCCAACCGTTGTCAGAACCTCCCCACAAACTCCAAAATATGCATGCTTTTCCGGCCTTCCGGGACCGGGAGAAATAATTATTCTGTTGTAATTTCTTTTTCGTATTTCCACCACTGTTATCTCATTATTCCGAACGACATCCACAACAAAATTCTGCTCGGGACTCGTATTTTGCAGAATCTCCCCGACATATTGGTATAGATTATATGTAAAAGAATCAAAATTATCTATAATCAACACTTTCATATTTTTTTCTCATTTTTTGTCATTCCCGCGACTTTGTCCTTCCGTAGCCTTGTGCGAAGGAGGAAAGCGGGCGACCCCACAAAGTGGGTAGTACCCTTGTGGTGAATCCAGTATCATTAAATTTTTAAATATTATTTCCTATTCCCAATTTCTCACTTCTCATTTCCAAACTCTTCTAGCACTTGTTTCATCGCCGCTAGCTTCCCCTGTACCTCCTCATATTCCTTTTCCGCTACCGAATCATACACTATCCCGCCGCTGGTCTGAGCGTATGCCTTCTCCCCGCTAACAAAAAACGACCTGATAGCCATTGCGAATGTACAATCCCCGTTAAATCCAAAATGCCCCACCGCACCTCCATATGGACCCCGTGCCTCCGGTTCATTAGCATCAATTATCTTCATCGCCTCAATTTTCGGCGCACCCGTGAGTGTACCAGCCGGGAAATTTGCCGCGAAAGTCGAAAACATATCTTCTCCGCTTGCTGTCAGCCCGGAAATTTCGCTCGAAATATGCTGAACATGACTAAACTTTTCGATACTTAGTAAATCCCGGATCCGCACCGTACCAAACCGCGCAACCTTCCCTATATCATTCCTATACAGATCAACAAGCATCGTGTGTTCCGCTATCTCTTTTTTATCGTGCAGCAGCATTCTTGCCAACTGCCTATCTTCTGCATCGTCTTTTCCCCGTCTGATTGTTCCGGCCAAAGGCCTCACCGTCATCTCACCATCTTGGAGAGAAAAAGCGAGCTCCGGACTCGCCCCGACAATTTTCTTTCCCCCAAATTTTAAATAATACATAAATGGCGAAGGATTGACCTTTCTCAGATCCTCATAAATTCTCAGGACATCCCCCTCCACCCGAAAATTTGTTTTAAACCCAACCTCGCATTGAAAAATATTCCCCTCGATTATTTGCGCGCGAACTCGCTCAACAATTTTCCTATGCTCTTCTCTAGTCAAGGTATCTTCCCCGAAAGAAACACTCAGGAACTCCTTGCAATTTTTCTCATCGGCAAGCGCCAAACGCAACGCTTCACTTCTGTCACGCTCAAAATAAAAATAAAAGAGCTCGTTAGTAAGCTTATCCAGGATCAACCCGTCGGTATAAACGCCAAAAAGAAATTGGTCAAAATCTTTATTTACTTTCACTTTTACTGCCGACTCAAAATAATTAACCGCGTCATAACTAAAATAACCAACCAATCCTCCCGCGTAATTCTTTGAAAATGTTCTATCCGGCATTATCTCTCGAAGCGCGAAATAAGGATTATCAACAAGATATTTTCTACCGTCAATAATCAGCGTCTTCCCTCTCGCCGAAATAATATGCTCCGGATCAAAACCCAGAATCGAATACCTCGCGAATTTTCCTGCCTCACCAAGCGATTCAAAAATAAAACACGTATCGAAAACCCGCTCAATTTTCTTAAAATACGTGAAAAAATCAACATCCTGGGCAAATTTTATATACTTCGGCTTACCATTTATCCTAATCTTCGGCAACTTTTTCATTTTAAAAATTGAATCATTGGAATTTCATTGAAAATTAGGAGTTACGCATTTATTCTTCGAGCGAGCGTAGCGAGTCGAGAAGTAATAGTTCTCGACAAGCTCGAACAATAATATTTTGCGTAAGTCCTGAAAATTGAAAATTAAAAATTATTTTTGATCTTTGATTTTTGATTTTTGATCTTTTTTAAACCTTCCCCTCTTCACTTCCTTCGATCCTCTCGTCACTGTCGCTATGCCTACTCCCAGCCTCACCGCAATTTCCTTCTGCAGCACTCCCGCTTTCAAAAGCTTAATAATCTGAAGCCGTTTAGGAATTTCATCTATCTCCGAGGGTGTCAAAATCCCGCGCAAAAAATCAGCCATATCCTCCGGCTTATCAATCCTCAAAAACTCATCTACCAACTCCTGAAAATATTTCCTATCTTTCACAAATACTAGTATACTAGTATGGTAGTACTTATGTCAAGACTCTTGACAAAAATATTAGTGTATACTATCATTATATACATAAGCGTTTCAAAATGAAAACATGGCCAAACAAATTATTAATCTTAAAAATGTAGTAAATTTTGAATGGAATAAAGGTAACAGAGAAAAGAATACATTAAAACATAAAGTAGAAAATAGTGAATGCGAAGAGGCCTTTTTTAATAATCCGGTATTTTTACCGGACAGATTGCATTCACAAACAGAAAATAGATATCACGCTTTTGGCGTTACAAATAATGAAAGATTTTTATTAATAGCATTTACAATAAGAAAGAATAAAATTAGAATAATCTCAGCAAGAAATCAGGATAAAAAAGAAAAACAATATTATCTAAAAAATAAACAGGAAACAAAATGAATATGAATAAAATAAAAAAAATACCGCAATTTAAAAATGAGGAGGAAGAAAGAGCGTTTTGGTCTGTTAATTCGCCGCTGGATTTTTTCAACAATCCGGAACCTATTGAGTTGCAGTTCCCGAACCTGAAGCCTACCACAAAAACAATCAGTATTCGCTTACCCGAGTGGATGATATTACAATTAAAAAATCTTGCCAATAAGAAAGATGTCCCTTACCAATCTCTTGTCAAAATCTTCTTAGGCGAAAAAATTAAAGAAGAATCTATAAAACCCGCCTGAAAAATATTCTTAAATTTACAAACCTCTTGGAAATTAGTATAATCAAACCATGCCAAACGAACAAAAATTTAAAAAAACGACGGAAAATTTTAAAAAAATATAGATAACTATACATAATCCTTATATCTCTAAGAATCCCAAATAATTATCCTTGTTGATCAATTCCATGCTGCTGTTTTCGTACGTTTCCAAAAAATCTTTTGGTTTTGTAAATCTACCGTTCCCCCAATTTATTAAATTTAGGCGAATCCATTCCCCTAATTTCATACTATTTAGGCGAATAGTCAATCTACGCATTTAAAAACATGGTTCTCGTAGGGGCGAACCCTTGTGGTCGCCCAAAAAAACCGAAAATCAATTTTCTTCAAGCATACAATCTATTAAAACTCTACAATCTCATTAAGTATGGGAAGCACAACATCTTTCAGCCCAATTTCTTCCTTTATCTTCTCCCCCAGCGCACGTCTCGCCTCATCCTCCCCATGCGTCAAAAAAACCAGCTGTACATCTTTTATCTGCCCAAGCCAATGTAATAATTTCTTCTGATCCGCGTGGCAGCTCATCGTCTCAACCTCCCTGACGTTCGCCGCGACCACAATCTCCTGGTTATAAATCATTACCTTTTTCTCCCCGTCCAAAAGTCTTCGCCCTAACGTCCCCGGAGCCTGATAACCGACAAGAAGCAAACGGGTTTTAGTATCAGCCAAATAATTTATCGCGTGATGCAGGACTCTCCCCCCATGCATCATCCCGCTTCCTGAAATAATTACCTTTGGCGCTGAACTCAAAAGTATTCCGCGGCTCTCCTCTGCGCTCGCGGTCATTGCAAGGCCGGGAAAACCAAAAGGATCATCCGTTTTCAGTTCTTTTGTCAACTCACTATTATATAATTCCGGTGACCTGCGAAAAATCTCAGTCGCCCTGATAGCCATCGGACTATCCAGAAAAACCTTTGTCCCCTCATCTATCTTTTTCTCATTCTTCAGATGATTGATCCTATGCAGGAGTTCCTGTGCCCGTTCTATAGAAAATGACGGTATCAATAATACTCCGCCGTTCTTTTCGACCTCGTTGATTTCCTCCCGAAGGACTACCGAAGGATCCTCCTCTCTATGCAGCCTGTCCCCATAAGTTGACTCCATAACTACATACTCTGCCTTCTTGACCTGCTCGGTCGGCCGGATCATATCCTCAGGCGTATTTCCCAAATCTCCGCTGAAAACAATTTTCTTACACGCAGCATCACTCACCTCAATACTTCCCGACCCCAAAATATGCCCCGCGTCCCGAAAAACAACAGTAAAACCTCCTATTGAAAAAGGCTGATCGTACTCTACAATATCAATCTTCTCAAGCAATTTATCCACATCCTCCTCGGTATATAAAACCCCACCTTCGTTTATGTCATTGCGAGGAGGTTCGCTTTTGGCGACCGACGAAGCAATCCCGTTGTTATGACTTGTCTCCACTGCTACTTTTGCCGCGTCAGCCAAAACCAATGCTGTCAACATACGGGTCGCTTTCGTCATATAAATTTTTCCTTTGTACCCGCTCTTAACGAGCATTGGCAATCGCCCTGTATGATCCAAATGCGCGTGAGTCACCAAAACTCCGGCAATTTTTGCGCTGTCAAACAAAAACGGTTCATAATTCAATTTACTTAAGTCTTCTCTCTCCTGAAACATACCCAAATCCACAAGAATCTGCTCGCCTGTATCTCCGGTAAGTAAATAACACGACCCCGTAACCATCCCGCACGCTCCCAAAAATTGAATTGATTTCATAATCCCAAACTGCTAATATTGTAAAAAATTTACGTCACCTTAGCAAGATGACAAATAAGCACTTGAATTATCTATCCTTAGCTGATATTATCATATAAAATGACTCTCAAAAAAATCCGTCAAAGTTGCATAAAAGCACGCGGACTAATGGCACGCGCCCGGAAAGAACACTTCGCGGTTGGAGCATTCAACGTCGACAACCAGGAAACCCTCGTAGCCATCTGCAAAGCAGCACAAAAACTCTCCTCCCCCGTATTAGTAGAACTCAGTCACGGAGAAGTCAAAGCCATTGGACTCAACAACATGCGGGATATGGTCAACAATTACAAAAAAGAATTTGATCTGGAAATGTTTCTAAATCTCGACCACAGCCCTAGTGTGCAAGCCTCCAAAGCAGCTATTGACGCGGGATTTGAATTCATCCACATTGACATCTCACAAGCCGATCACAATGCGACAGACAAAGAAATCATAGCCCAAACCAAAGAGGTCGTTGAATATGCCAAAAAAACAGGAGCATTAGTCGAAAGCGAACCGCATTATTTCGGTGGATCAAGCAATGTGCATACAGAAAAAATAGATTACGAAGAAATTAAAAAAACCTTCAGTACTCCGGAAGATGCAAAATCATTTGTAGATGCGACGGGTATCGATACGTTCGCCGCCGCTATCGGCAATCTCCACGGAAAATACCCCGTCCCAAAAATATTGAACATCGATCTGCTTAAAAAAATCAGAAAAGCCATTGATTGCAATATCAGTCTTCACGGAGGCAGCGGCACCCCTTCGCATTATTTTGAGAAAGCAGTCAAAATTGGCGTCAGCAAAGTCAACATTAACTCAGACATGCGCTATGCATACCGCATCACACTTGAAAAAGTACTCAAAGACAATCCCAAACAATTCGCGCTCATCAAGCTCATGCCTCCAATAATTGATGCTGTTACTGCCGTCGTAGAAGAAAAAATTCAAGCCTTCGGCTCAGCCAACAAAGCCAAACTCTAACCCTCTCTCACCCTTTTCTCCAAAACATCCATCTGTAAAAGCCCTGTATTCGCGCCAACCTTCTCAACCACACTCGCCGCGTCCACAGCGCCCCATAACATTGCCTCCTTCACCGGCTTACCATATATTGTCGCGGCCAAAAAACCCGTTGTATACGCATCCCCGGCTCCCGTCCTTTCCACCACTATACTTTCGCAAAGTCCCTGAAAATACAAATTCCCTTGTTCGTCAATTGCGTGCGAACCGCGGCGTCCGTTTGTTATAACAACTAATTTTGGCCCCATCCTTTTCAGCTTTACCAATAATTCATGGATATAATCTCGCTCATTATCTATTTTGCGCCTCTCATGTCCCAAGGCCAATGTTTCCGCCTCCTCTTTATTCACAAACAAAATATCCGTACACCCCAAGGTCTGCAACGCAACATCTCTTCCTTCCTCCTGCAATTGTGTCGTACCGGGATTATAAATAAGCTTTCCGCCTTTTTTTTCAATATAAGAAAGTGCTCTCTTATATGATTTTTGCCACTCCTTTTCAAGGCTCGTCAGAAATACATACCTTGACGAAATATCATCTAAGTGAAAATCATTCTCCCTTTGCATTCTAAGACAAAAAATAGTCCGTTCCCCTTTATAATCGATAACCACTGAAAAAGAAGATTGAGTATTTTTTGCCTGAACCACGTGTGACCTGTCAATATTATCCCGAGCCAATTCATGAAAAATTTTATCCGAAAATTCATCATCTCCTATTTCCGTAAACAAGGCTGCCGATAATCCCAACCGCGACAATCCAATCGCGACATTCGTTGCGTTACCACCGAGACAAAACTTAAATCCATCAACATCGATCTTCTCTCCATGCTTGAATGAAAGATAGCCTGTTTTTGTATCCAAATGATACTTTACCGTGGTTTGGTTAAGAGTCAAAAACTGATCGATTGTTGTCTTACCGACACAAATAACATCCACTTTCTTTTCCATATTCACATATTACAGAATAATCCTTAAAAATGCAAAAGTAAATAAAATCAATAATACTACTTTTTTATAACCAGAACCCAAAATAGTAGCGCCAACACAATTCTATAAATTCCAAATGGAACAAGTGTATGATTTTCAACAAATCGCAAAAAAAACTTAACTGCAATTAACGCTGTCACAAAAGCCCCGACAAAACCCACAGCCAATATTCCCCACTCGGCGTTACTGAAATGGAAATTACTCCTAACCAAATCCAAACCCGTTGCCGCCATCATAGTTGGCACTGCCAACAGGAAAGAAAACTCAACCGCTGACTTCCGATTGAGCCCTACCGTCATTGCGCCTACAATTGTAGCTCCCGCACGTGATACTCCCGGAATGACCGAAAAAGATTGGAAAAGCCCAATAATAAAAGCTTTTTTATAACTCAACTCACTTACTGTCATCCCGACCGAGTCCGCAGACGAGCGGAGGGATCTCATACCACTGAGCGGCTTTGTAGCGTGAGATTCCTCGGCTACGCTAACGCTTCGCTCGGAATGACAAATGTTACGTAACATGATCTGATAATATTTTTCCCAAACGATCAATATCACGCCACCAATAAATAAAGACCACAATACAACAACCGTATTACCGAGTAAATAATCTTTGATAAATTTATACAATACCAATCCTATTATGCCTGTCGGAACAAAAGCCGCTAAAAGTCTTGTCAAAATAGCTCTTTTTGTCAGCAAAATCTTTATATATATCAAAACAATAGCCAAAATAGCTCCTGATTGGATAATCACCTCAAAACTTTTCAAAAATTCAGTCTGCGGTATACGAAGTATATCCGAAGCAAGTATCAAATGCCCCGTCGAAGATACAGGCAAAAATTCAGTCACACCCTCAACAACAGATAAAATCAATACTTGTAAAATATTCATAACATAAAACAATTGAAAATTAAATCATTGTAAATTCAATAAAAATTGTAAATTGAAAATTGAAAATTCTATTGCAGTCCTTTCAAAGTCTCCATCAGTACGGAATCAATTGATCCGGTATTAATTGTTCCTGTATCAATAAGTAACGGCGAATTCAATAATTGCTTAAAATAATCCATAGAAACATAAAAAAAATATATATTCAACATAAGAAAAATTCCGCTCAAAAGAAGCGTCACTATTCCAACCGACTTAGAGATGCTGTCTGACTGGCGAATGTATCTGATCCCCGGAATAATTGAAAAAAAAGGAAAAAAAATAGCAAGAAGATATATGCCAATTTGCTTACCTACGGAAGTAGACAAAGGTGGCCGTCGTAATTTTCGACCGCAATATGGGCAAAAGAAATACGTCGGACTGACCGGATTCTGACACGACTTACACACCAAATCCATATCACTATTGTAACACCTATTTTCGAATAACTGTCAATAAATTTTTAAAAACATTTAAACGGGCGGAAGAACCACGAGCGATAAAAATTGAGAAACATTTAGCTTCGAGCAACTCCTATCTTCCAAATCTCCTCTCCCGCCTCCCATATTCTTCCAATACCAAATCAAAAGCTTTCTCATCAAAATCCGGCCAGTACTTATCGGTAAAATATAATTCACTATATACTCCTTGCCAAGGTAAAAACCCGCTGAGCCGCCTCTCCCCGCCCGTCCGAACGATCATATCCGGATCCGGTAAATCCGAAGTATACAAATACGAAGCAAAAATAGATTCATCAACAAATCTTCCGCCTTCATCTCCCCCTTTATTAAAGGGGGTTGGGGGGATTTCTTTCAAAATCTTATTTACTGCCAACAATATCTCCTTCCTTCCTCCATAATTGAGGGCAAAAGTCGCTGTAATAGTAGTATTATTCCGGCTTCGATCAACAATCTCATTAACTCCTTTTATAATATCTTTAGGAAAAGACTCTATGTCACC
>Ga0180732_1000877_pt1 | contig 21421 bp, 23 predicted proteins | sample KR11_01MetaG_FD_148674 | JGI IMG/M metagenome (GOLD analysis project Ga0180732, IMG submission 148674) | Groundwater microbial communities from the Olkiluoto Island deep subsurface site, Finland - KR11_0.1 MetaG | ecosystem: Environmental > Aquatic > Deep subsurface > Groundwater | place... | reverse complement strand
TATAGTTTCCGGATCAGCAAGAGCTAAAATACCCATTCCCGCTTTCGGTCCGATTCCTGAAATGGAAATCAGAAGTTCAAACAGTTCGAGTTCTTTGTACTCCGCAAATCCATATAAAGCAAGCAAATCTTCCCGCACATTCAAATAAGTGAATAACTCAATCTCCTCGCCAACTTCTCCGAAACTAGACATAACAAAAACTTTATACCCGACATTTCCCGTGGATATTATTATAAATTTTTCTTTCTTTAAAATTGTTTTTCCTTTAAGATAAGAGATCATAGAAATTGGAATTATGAATTTAATGAATTTAATAACTTTATAACTTATACATCATTGACATTTTATTTATTTCAGGCAATATTATAAGTAGATATTTAATAAAACTTCAAATAATTATTATGCGGAAAATCAAACTAGGAATAATCTTAATCCCCCTTTCATGGCTCGCTTTATCAGTATTCACTTTTTTCGTATTTTACACGGGAAACGATAATTTCAGATGGATTGATATTCCAACTCATCTTGCGGGAGGAATGCTCGTGGCGCTGATCATAAACGGCAAAGGCTCTATAACTAATTTGAAAAAAACATTTATTCTTTCATTTCTGGTTCTTTTAAGCTGGGAACTTTTTGAAATTATAACCTCTACTGTTTCTCACAGAGAATTTATTGTTGATATCTTTCAAGAAACAGCGAAAAACAAAACGCAAGATGTGGCAATGGGAATTATTGGTTTTTTGAGTTTCGTAGCAATCAGAAGATAGAAATAAATTAGGCTTTCAGCGCAGACGCAAAGCGCTTTCTGCAGGCGACATTCGCGAATGTCGCCTTCGCTTGACATAAATATTAAAATTCATACGACAAATCCCAAATTACCATTTACAAATTACCAATTACCATTCTCAATCCAAATGAATTTTCTTTATCTTTCTTAATAAACAAAATAGACGCTTGCTGGAATATTTTCTCAGGACCGTCTTGGGAATTGGCGATGGAATATATCGGAATGATAAAAACATCCGCGACATCAAAATCAAATCGCAAATTAATTTTTTTAAATCGGTCGGAAATTTCCAGAGTATTTATTTTCTTAAATGCTCTTTTTTTATTTAAGATTATTTCTTTTTGAGAAACATAAAATGCCACATCGCGAAAAGATTGAAAAAACAAATTAAACTCCGCGCCAAAATTATATTTTTTCAAAAGCTCGTCTTTCGTAAAATTATATTCAGTTATTATTTCCGCGGAATTAGATAATAATATTTTTTTCGTAAATTCCAGCTTATCGCTTTTATATTGATAATTAAGCGCTATTGATTTTTCTTTTTCAGCGATATTTAAATCATAAATATCGCTAGATAAAGTTTTAAATTTTTGCTGATTACTGAAATTACTTAAAGTTATTTTTTTGCCTAAGAGATGGTCAACCAAACTCAATCGCTCGTATTTATCATATATAATTTCTTGAGTTTTAAGTTTTAAGTTTTTAGTTTTAAGTTTTTTATGATACGATTCCTCTCTTCTTGTTATAGTATTAAGCAAGTTGAAATTTTTGTCTTTATAACTTAACTCCAAAATCGTTCCGCCGCGCCGGGAAAAGGCTGTGATCAAATGCTTGTTTTTAATTATAACTTCCGGTAGTCCGTCAAAATCAAAATCGGCTTTTTGGATTGTTAAAGACTTTTTTTCATATTTTCTGTCCAGTTCTTTTTCCGCCTTAATCAGATTTTCATAAACAGCCGATCTGATATTTCCCAGATAAAATCCTCCGAATAAGCCATGCCAATATCCGCAATTGCACTGGGCTTTATATAAATTTTCAAAAATATTTTTATCTTTTTTATAATTAGTTTTTTTATTGATGCTCTCGCTCAGATAGAGCATTTTTTTGTGCATATAATTCGCGCGCGGATATTTGCGGAAAAAATTTCTGAAAAATCCCGCTCTGATATAATTTCTCAATTTCCGGTAATCGGGATATTTTCGAAGGCGATCTTTGAATTCTTTATAATCCCAAAACTCTTTCGGATCCATCGCCCACTCGTCCATTTCTCTATACGAAGCAGTCGGCAGATAGACAAGTTCTTTTGAGTTAAATTTATTTAACGCTTCGGAGGCTGTAATAGTTTCAATATATTTATTATTTTTCACAAGCAAGCTGAAAAATTTCTTCAGCCATCCTTTTGCATAAATCCAATCATAGGTCGTCGGCCACAAACCGAATTTTTCTCCATCATCAAAAAGCGTAATTAGAACATCTTTATTATTTTGAGAAAAACTTTTGATTATCTTTATGGATTCCTCCGCTTTGGAGAATGGTATCTTAAATCGCAAAGTTTTGCTAATCGGAAATATCGCCAAAGGTTTTGCGGAATTTTCAGTCGTATAATAGCCCGTGAGCTCTTTATCCGTTATTCCCGCCAAGCGAAAATGCGCGTCGTCCAGAAAAGTGTATTTCAGTTTTGCCTCCGAAATTACGCTCGCCAATTGCGGTTCCCAAATCCTTTCCGCCAGCCACATTCCCTTTGCCGTTTTATTGAATTTATTTTTAATAAAATCATTCATAATTTGCAATTGCGCTTTTTTATCCTTATCAGAAATTATAGAAAGTATCGGCTCATAATACGCCCCGCCCACAATTTCAACCTGTCCCCTATCTGACATTTCTTTCAAGTCTTTTATGTAGCTTGGCTTATTCTCCAGCGCCCAATCATAAAGCGGCCCGCTAATATGAATATTGCATTTTATCTCCGGAAAGTTTTTCAGAATATCAAGAAACGGCGCATAGCAATCTTCAAGCGCCTTATTAAAAACAAACGGATCATTCCCAACCGGCTGATGATTGTGAATTCCAAATAAAAAATATACTTTGGACATGGTTAGTTATTTTATTATTTACCGTACAATATCATTATAATATATTATATAAAATATTGCGATGGCGTTGTAATGTTTTGTAAATAAATTAGATTATCTTGTCGTTTTTCTTCTTAAAATTATCTATCGCCCTCTCATACGCTTTTTCGTATTCATCCGCCATTTTCTCCACCGAAAAATTTTTCTCAATATGAGCTCGGCAGTCTTCTCTTTTTATTTCATCTATTTTCTTGATCGCCCTTGCCATTTCTTTATAGTCTTCCACGATAAATCCAGTTTTCCCATCTTTGACAATTTCAGAAACAGCCGCGCGATTGAAACCGATGACAGGAGTTCCGCAAGCCATCGCTTCAATCATTACCAATCCAAACGGCTCTTCCCAGTCCACTGGAACTAAGATCGCCTTGGCGCCTCCTAATAATTTATTTCTTCGAGCCGAATTGACGACTCCGACATATTCAATTTTTCCTTTTTTCAAATGCGGTTTTATTTCTTCTTTAAAATATTCTTCGCAATATTTATAGCTCCCGGCCAATTTTAATTTTACTCGCGCTCTTCTCGCGGCTCTGACCGCCAAATGAGCGCCTTTTTCGGGAGTGATATATCCCAAATAAACGAAATAGTCTTGCGCTTCTTTTTCAAATTTAAACTTTCCGAAATCAATGCCATTGTGGATAACGACATTATTATTTTTGAAAAAAGCATTGCTCTTTTGATTCTTGCTTACGAATATATGATATGATTTATTATGCCTTCTGATTTTGTCTTTCAGATATTTATTTTGAATATTTTTTTTAAGCAGGCATTTCTTAGGCACTTTATAAACTGGACTATGAATAGTTTCAATTATTGGAGTTTTAATTAAGCCGGCAAAATAAAAAGCGACTGATCCTATGTGAGAATGAATGATATCAAATTCATCAGCCATCTCCACAGCCTTTGTCATCGCCGCCAAAGAATAGTCTGTGGCATTCCAATCAAAAATTCTTCTCTTCGCCGCGGGATACGGCAAAACATCAACGAGCTTTGCACTAGTTTTAGAATTTTTAGTGGCAAATAAAGTTACTTTATGTCCGCGCTTAACTAATTCCTCCGTTAAATAGTGAACGACATATTCCAGCCCATTTTTCCCTTTCGGCGGCACGCTTTCCTGAAGCGAAACAACTTGCGCGATTTTAAGTTTTTTCATATATAAATAAATTAAGTTTTACAAACGCATACCTGCCTGACGGCAGACAGGCGCAAAGCGCGATTTGGAGTCCTGACGAAAGTCAGGATGTGAGTCCAAGTCTCATCAGCCTTGGACTGAAAGTTTCATAAAATTTATAAGTTTCAAAAGAATCGCTGATGTTTCTTCCTGACTTTCGTCAGGACTCCGTGATATTGAAATTCTTTTGCAATAAATTAGGTTTGCTATTATTATACTTATTAAAAACACATTAAGCAAATAAACAGACTCGAATAAATATTATTATATTTATATTTCCTAAAACTCGGTTTTAGAAAATAAAATATCACAAACTATCATAACTCACCGCGTTTTCGATGTGGTTTATTTTCGCTTTTGTTTTATCTTGATTGATTGTAATGGCAATTACATCAATTTGCCAGATTGCATCATCGGAAAGTTTATGCTCCGCCAAATAAAAAAGAGCTGTTCTGATCAGCTTCTTTTTCTTTTGAAAACTCACCGCTTCCTGCGGAAGCCCGAATATATTAGCGCTTGATTCCGTTCTTGTTTTAACCTCAATAAAATGAATTGTTTTCTCTGATTTAGCGATTACATCTATCTCGCCGATTCTTTTTTGATAATTAACTTCCAAAACCGCGTAGCCGTTATTTTTCAAAAACTTGCTCGCCAGCTTCTCTCCTAAATCCCCGAATTTTCTTTTTTGAGTAGACATAAAATTTATATAGATTAAAAAGATGCGATTAGCTGGCTCCATTGTGGCATCAGCCCTGTGGAGCCTTTTTGCGGTTTTAATTTTCAATTTCTAATTTTCAATTTTCAATAAATTTTTAATGACTTAATTTCTAAACTTTTATTTTCTAAATAAATAATATTTATTTTAGCCCAGCATCTTCATCAACTGTTCCGTGACAATTGCCAAGATATTGCTTTGCCGGTCATAATAATAAAGCCCGACCAGCGCTCCGATAAAAATAGCGAAAATAATTCCCAAACTCAAAAAATCCGATTTCATATCATATTCTTTTTCTTTTTTATTTTCTTTTTTCTCTATTTCCTTTGGCTTTTCTTGGCTTATAACATTGCTAATAACATTTTCAGAAACATTCCCTCTATTTTTTCTAAACTTATTAAACCTGTTTTTCTTGCTCATAGTTGTTTGGTTATGGATTATTATTTACTTTAAATTATTTGCCTGCCAATAAATTCCTTATGTCCCTTCCTGCCAGCTTCCGAGATATTTCTTTTGTTCAGGAGTTAAAACATCTATCTTAATTCCCATAGATTTCAGCTTCAGCTTGGAAACATATTCTTCAATCTCATTGGAAACATTATAAACTTTTGGCAAAAGATTTTTGCGATTTTTCGCCACCCATTCGCTGGCCAGAGCCTGTGTTGAAAAACTCATATCCATTACTGACGCGGGATGCCCTTCGGCGGCGGCAAGATTTATCAATCTTCCTTCGGCCAAAACATAAATTCTTTTTTCTTTCTTATTTTTGATTATATATTCATCAACGAAATTTCTGACATTTCTTCTGACATCTTTTGCCATTTTCTGCAGACTTTTTAGGTTTATTTCACAGTCAAAATGTCCTGAGTTGCAGACCATGGCGCCGTCTTTCATTAATTTAAAATGCTTTTCGTCAATTACATTTATGTCTCCGGTGAGGGTGCAGAATAAATCTCCTTTTTTTGCCGCATCCATCATAGGAGCAACTTCAAAACCGTCCATAGTTGCTTCAAGAGCCTTAATCGGATCAATCTCCGTCACGATTACTTTCGCGCCCATCCCTCTCGCTCTTGACGCGAACCCCCTTCCGCACCATCCATATCCCGCGACCACGATATTTTTCCCCGCAATCAGCATATCAGTAGCTCTGATAATTCCGTCCAGCGTTGATTGTCCTGTTCCATAGCGATTGTCAAACATATTTTTTGTTTTAGCGTCATTGACAGCAATCACAGGAATTTTCAAAGCGCCATCTTTTTCCATCGCTCGCAGGCGAATGACTCCAGTTGTCGTTTCTTCCATGCTTCCGATAATCTGTTTTGTGAGATGCGGATAATCTTTGTGAATCGTCGTGATGAGATCCGCGCCATCGTCCATAGTGATGTTCGGATTATGAGAGATCGTGTCTTGCAGATGCCTGAAAAATTTATTCTTATTTTCCCATTTGATCGCATGCACAGAAATTTTATAATCAAGAACTAAACTTGCCGCGACATCATCTTGAGTGGAGAGAGGATTGGAAGCGCACAGAACAACATCCGCTCCTCCTTCTTTTAGGGTGCGTACTAAATTAGCGGTTTCAGCAGTGACATGGAGGCACGCTGACATTTTCAATCCCTTCAATGGTTTTTCTTTGGCAAATTTTTCCCGCACTTGCCTTAGAACAGGCATATCATTATCCGCCCATTCAATCCTTTTTTTTCCTTGAGGAGCTAAATTTTTGTCTTTAATGTCATAGTTCATATTTTTTTGTTAGGTAACTTTTTATTAAAATTTTTCTCGTATCTTTTTTTGGCTTCCTTGAAATTGAATTTGTGATTTTGAGTGCCATAGTTTTCAACGGCATAACAAGCGATCGTTCCCGCAAATTCTCCCGCCGTCTGAAGTGGCCAATCCTCAATCAGCCCTTTGATAAATCCCGCCCGATAAGCATCTCCCGCGCCCGTCGGATCAACTATTTTTTTAGGCTTTGCCGGTTTGATTTTAAAACTGCTATTTTTAGTTTTAATCATTGAGCCATATGCGCCAAGAGTCGTGACCAATATTTCAACATGATCTAAAATTTCTTTCTCGCTCCATCCCGTTTTTTTTGAAACCATGCTCAGCTCATAGTCATTGGAAATAAATATTCTTGCTCCCTCTATGCATTTCTTTAATTCTTCTTTAGTCAGCACCGGGATTTGCTGGCCCGGATCGAAAATATAGGGAATATTATTTTTTGCGTAAAGCTTGGATAAATTTACCATATCTTCCATATTGCCGGGAGAAATTATCGCCATTGAATTTTTCAGCGCTTTGCTATATTTAATCGGACATGGCTTAAGTATAGCTCCCGGGCAAAAGGACGCAATCTGATTATCCGCTTTATCCGTGATCATCGTTGCTATTGCAGTTCGAGCATCTTTAATTATTTTTATTTTAGTTAAATCAACTCCGATGCTTTCAAGCCATTTTTTATATTCGCCAAAGTCATTCCCGGCTGTAGAAAAAATTATCGGTTTCTCGCCAAGAAGCCCAAGATTATATGAAATGTTTCCGGCCGGACCTCCGAAATTTTCATTTAATTTTTCTATATAAAAACTAACATTTATATTGTGAATTTTATCGGGCAAAATGTGGTCTTTAAAATACCCCGGAAAATTCATAATCTTGTCAAAAGCCAAAGCGCCTGAAACTAAAATTTTCATAAATGATTTAGATATTGCTTAAGTCTTATTTAATAATTAAACGGCGGATCAAGATAAATCAAAACTTTCATCTTTAATTTTCTTGCGTAAAATTTCTAGGTTATCGCCGAAGTAGAAGGTGCGGTTTTGCATGATTTGAAATTATTTTTTAATTTGATTTTCCCACATCATATCATTTCTTTTTTCTAGTATTTCCATTCTTATTTTTAGTTCGTCTACATCCTTTGAATATTTTTCATATCGTCTATGTTTTTTATCATTAACTTATAAACCCTACCCCCACTCTACCACTCCCCGCCCAATAAATCAAGCCTTCTCAGCTTTCGACCGCTACTATTAAATTTATTAAAACGCAAAAAAACAGGCTTGCTCTGCCTGTTTTTTTATAAACTCCGCCATTATTCCTCTTGTTTTGGCCTTCTCCAAAGCTGGCGGCATCGTGCTTGATCCTTTCGCCGGCTCCGGCACCATTGCCGCGGCCGCGCAAGATCTGGGCAGAAAATATATCGGGATTGAAATAAATCAACGATACTGCGATCTGGCGCGCGAGCGATTGCTAAAGCAAAAGCGAGAATGATATTCTCGCTTTTTTTGTTTCTAATTTTTTAATGTAATTTCTGCGCCAAGAGCGCAAGGAGTTTTTTTTCCTTAAAAAGCTACGAAGTCAGAAAAAAACCTCATAAAAGACATAGCACAAAACACAGGCGATACGCCTGTGTTATCTGAAAATTAAATTGTATTTTATACAAATATGCAAATGCTGTGTGCTAGCTCCTGTCCAATAAATTTTCATTTTTTTTTCTAAGCCTCTCGCGAATACCTCGAGGTATAATTCCTGCCAAAGCGCCAAAAAAATAAACTACTCCGCAAAACGGAATAAAATAAATTGAACCAATTAAATCGACTTGGGCTTGGCTATCAATGCTAGATGCAAATAAATCAAAAATCAAAACGAATAAAAAACCAAAAAATAACGAATTCAAAAATATTACTTTTATATAATAAGCAAGTAAACTTTCCTTAACAAAAAAACTTGCGGTAAAACCAGCGCAAGCAATCAAAAATATTATATTCTCAAATCCCGAAATTATGCCGATTTTGAAAACCAAAATCCAGATCAAAGCGGATGTGATCAAATTCAGAAAAATAATTTTTGAGTAATTGATTGTCATATGATTGTGAAAATTAAAATTTGATTAAATTTAAAAAAATATCTCTGCTGTCTCATAATTTTAATAACAAGACAGCAGAGATTGGTTTTGGCAAAGCGATTTTATCTATGCCATAGATAAATTAATTCTATATCAGATCCCAATGCTTGGCCTAATCGTCCCATGCAAACTCTGGTTGTTGTTGTGCTAAGACCATTAGCATCAAGACCGCTGGAATATACTCTGCTGATATATGACCTTACCCACCACAAATCAGAACTCCATCTGACATTATCAGGATTTACCCTGGGGCCCCAATATGTGTTGTATTGGAGAATGACATCGTCAGTGTCTGAACCGCATTCGCCTGGATAGGGCACGCGCAATACGGGGTAAACTCTTTCCGTTCCAGTTCCAAGCTCAACTTTCTGACTGCTTGAACCTGCCAATACTGGCATTGCCATGGCGCCTACCATTGCTAGCAGCATTATTGCTACTAACCCTATACTGATTTTTGTTTTCATTTTCTTTGTCTCCAAATATTTGGGGCTATCCAAAATCGTCAGAATACAAAGATTCTTTCTCTTCAGAATAGCCAAGCCAGTTACTAAACAAAAATAATAACCAGATCGGCTATTCCAAAGATTCTTTTTTTATGTGTATTTTATAAAGAGCAATTTTTCCCTCCTTATTATTTTAGAAACTCTCACTTGTAAAAAATAACACGAAAATAGAAACCTATCAATACACTTTTCATTTTATGTCGAAAAAATGATTATAGAAATAAAAACTTTTGCCGTTTTCATTTCTTTTTTTCAATCAGATAAACAGCAAGGCAAGTGAAAAGATAAAATTTTACAAAAAATAGAATCAAAGATAAAACTTGAAAAATATTATAATATTCTAGGCTTTCAGAACTAGCCTTGATAACTGCTCTATATAAAATTCCCGTAACGCTTCCCCAAACAAAAGATAACGCTAAAAAAACAAGAAAAATACTTATTTTAGCTTTAGTGATTTTTAGAAATTGTCTCATATTTTTTTATATAAAAATTACAACTCTGACTAGCGCAATCCATTATTTTATAGAACTAACCCTTTTTTTCTTTGCTGACAAAATAAATTGCCAAACATGCATATAGATAAAGTTCCAAAGCAGATAAAACAAAAGATGGAACTGGCAAAACATATTGAATCAAAAAATATAACTCTTCTTCGCTGGTATTGCTAATAAGAGCTCTATTGATAATCAAAAACAACACGGAAAATAAAAAAGACAATATAATAAAATATATCGTTATCTTTATCTTGGTTTTTGTCAGTTTGAAAAATTGATTCATATTTTTAATATGATAAACAAAATTGTAGAATTTATGCTCCATTCTCATTATTTTTTATATCTATCCATAAAAAAATCACAGTGGCAAATTCTAATCGCAATACAAAAATTCACCTCTTGCGTGAAACTCTTCAATACTTCCTCTTCCAAAGTTTTCAGGATTTTCCCGAAGACGATCACAAGTTTCTTGAAACTGTTCACAGGTTAGTGTATATCTGTAATTGTAATCACTTGTGAAAACCGCGAGGAACATTAAAAATAACACAGATAAAATGAGAAAATTACGCAGTGTGTTTTTTGATTGCGCTTTTTTTGTTATTAGAAGAATCTTATATACTATAACAGAAATAAACGAAAGTATAAATGTTATTAAGGAAAAAAGGAAGATTTCACCGCTTACCCGTGAAACTTCGCGTGGAAAAAATTCAAATTCTTTACAAACTAATCCTCTCTCAAGTTCCCCGTTTCTATATCCAACAATGTTTTCAATACTATATCCTGTTCTGTAACTTACATATAAATCAGGAAAAAATAAATAGATTAAACTGGATAGCAAAAAAAGAGTTAATAATAAGTAGGTAGCGATTTTTGAGATTTTTAGAATATTTGTCATGATTTTTTTGTTTAGTTTATATAAAATCTAATTATATTTTATACTTTAGCAAGTTGATAAAAAATAGAGAGATAGGCTATGTCTTTAAAAAAAACCTCCTGTCAGCGACGGCTCTTTCAAGCAAAAACCGCTCGCGTAGCGCCGATCAGAAGATCGCTTTTATATATCATTTCCTGTCAACATAGTATCATTTTAGACGAAAAAGTCAAAGCTTAAAAACAAAATATAGCATCTTTTGGACGACCGTTTAAAAGATACTATATTTTATTATATGTTAAAATTGCTTGAAGAAATTTAACAAAAGGCTCCAGTCGGGCATGTCCGCCTTGGGCGGGAGACTGAAGCCAACACTGGAGCTGATAAATTGTTTTTCTTATTTACAATCGCAAAACTGACAGCCGTCGGTTGTCTTTTCTTTGCCGAATTTCTTGTCATATCTTTTAACTAAATCCCGCTGATCTTTGTTTGCCTTAGCGGCAATTCCGCTTAATATGTCTTGCTGTTCTTTAACCGGCAATTTAAAAAAACTATTCAAATCTAATTTTTTATTATTTTTCATTTTCATATTTCGTCTTTTAATAAATTATTTAATCTTGTTTCAGAATACTTTATTTTCAGATAACTGTCAATGTGAACATCAAGGTAAGATTCTTTGATATTATTGCTATAATCCTTAATTATCAAATAAACCTTTATCTTGTCTTTAAAAATATCCTTGATTTTCACAACATTATTTTTGGCGTTGAAAAATGATTCAATAAATATTTTTCTAGGCACCATTCTGCCTTCTAATTTTTCCCGCTTCTTTGTAAACTCCCAAGCGACCAGCGGGTCTTGATAAACATAATGTATCGCCACCTCTCTATTCTTATTAATTGATCTTTCAATATTGCGATAAGCGATATTGAATTTGGCGAAAGTGCCGTCTAATAATAAATTATATTTATTTTTCAAAGAATAATTATAAAGTATATCAACAGCAATAGAAGCAGCGCCCTGAACAACATCCGAATTGGCGCCATTATATTGCGGAATTATTTCTCTTATTTCATCAGCATCAATTCTTACTATATTGCTGTCAAATTTTTCAATAAACCTTTTGGAATATTCCGTCTTTCTCGCTCCCGGCGAACCAGCCATAAACAACGAGATGGGATTTTCGTTCGGCTGATAAATTTTGCCGCTGGCGAATTTTTCAAACAATAAGCGCTTATTCTTTTTTATAAATTCTTTAGTGTCTTCGCTGTCCTTAGATAATTTATTCATTATCTTGATATTTATTTTAAATAAATTTTATAAATCTATTTCTGCCTTATCACTTCTCATTCGAAAAATCAAGGGCATTTAAATCATTCCCTCAAATCTCACCCCTTTTTCAACACCGACAGAAACGCCTCCTGCGGAATCTCAACTTTCCCGAAGGATTTCATTTTCTTCTTCCCTTTTTTCTGTTTTTCCAAAAGCTTTCTTTTTCGAGAAACATCTCCGCCGTATAATTTAGCCGTCACATCTTTGCGGAAAGGGCGGATTGTTTCGCGTGCGATTATTTTTCCGGAAATCGCGGCTTGGATGGCGACGGCAAAATTTTGGCGCGGGATTATGTCCTTGAGCTTGGCGGCAATTCTCTTTCCCTCTTCCTGGCTTTCTTCTCGCGGAACAATTCTTGAAAAAGCTTCTACTCTTTCTTCGGCAACCAGAATATCAAGCTTGATTAAATCGCCGGACACAAATCCGATAAGCTCATAATTCATAGAAGCAAATCCGCTGGAAATGCTTTTGAGATTATCATAAAAATCAACAATGATGTTGATGAGCGGAATTTCATAGATCAAAACGACTCGGCCCTCTGAAAGATAATTCGTGCTTTTATAAATCGCGCGGGATTTTTCGGCAAGCTTCATAACCGCGCCGATTCTGTCTTTAGGAGAGACGATTTCCAATCTTGCCCACGGCTCTTGAATTTCTTCAATCGTTCCCGGATCAGGCATATCAGCGGGAGAAAAAATGGTAATTTCCTCCCCGTTCCGCTTTTTGATTTTATACGAAACTGAAGGCGTGGTCACCACCAAATTCATATCGTATTCTCTGGTCAATCTTTCGCCCACAATTTCCAAATGAAGCATTCCCAAGAATCCGCACCTGAATCCCCTGCCAAGCGCCGTTGAGCTTTCCGGCTCAAAAGACAGCGACGCGTCATTCAGTTTCAATTTTTCCAAAGCGTCCCTGAGCCCCGGATAGTCATCTCCGTCAACCGGATAAATGCTGGCAAAAACAGCCGGCCTTACTTCTTTGTATCCTGGCAATGGCTTAATTGTTATGTTTTTATTATCATAAATATTTTTATCCGTGCTTGATACTTGATACTTGATACTTGATACTTTAGTTATCGTATCTCCCACCCGGCACTTCCCGACTTCCTTGAGCCCCGTGGCGATATATCCGATGTCACCAGCTTCCAAAAATTCTGTTTTTTCAAGCTGAGGCTTCATAACGCCCAGCTCCAAAACTTCCGATTTTGCCTTGGCGCTCATAAAATATATTTCTTCTCCTTTATTTATTTTCCCGTCCACAATTCGGACTTGAGCGACAACGCCTTTATAGGAATCAAAATAGGAATCAAAAATCAAAGCGCGCAGAGGCTTGTCCTTTTCTCCGGAAGGCGCGGGAACTCTTTTGACAATTTCTTCCAAAACCTTCTCAACATTCTCTCCTGTCTTCGCGGAAATTTTTATTATTTCATTTTCATCAGTGCCAATCAAATCTTTTATCTCTTTTGCCGTTTCCGGAACCATAGCGTTCGGCATATCAATTTTGTTTATAACCGGAATGATTTCCAAATTCTGCTCCATCGCCAAATACAAATTCGCCAAAGTCTGCGCCTGAATTCCCTGTGTCGCATCCACTAAAAGTATCGCTCCTTCCACCGCCGCCAGACTTCGCGAAACCTCATAAGCAAAATCAACATGCCCGGGAGTATCGATCAGATTAAGAACATATTCTGAATCTGCAATTTTCAATTCACAATTTTCAATTTTCAATTTTTGGTCATTTGAGTTTTGGGATTTGATTGGGATTTGAGTTTTGGGATTTGGGATTTTATACATCATTCTCGCCGGCTGTAGCTTGATCGTTATCCCCCGTTCCCTCTCTAAATCCATTTGATCTAAAAGCTGGGCCTTCATCTTTCTCGTCTCCACGGTTTTCGTCAACTCCAAAAGCCGATCAGCCAGCGTCGATTTCCCGTGATCTATATGCGCGATTATGCAGAAATTTCGAGTGTTTTGTTGGGACATGGTTTTGGGATATAGAATTTAATTGGGCTAAAATAAACAAGCAGGACATATTTGCTTGCTGTATCCATCCTATCACGAAACTCCTTCGCTTTCAAGGGCTATATTAAACTACCACCGACCATGTCGGTGGAATTAAGACAGGAGAACGGACAATGTCCTCTTGCTAATTCCACGCTTCGCAAATTGTCATTCTGAACTTGTTTCAGAATCTTTTGGATTATAGGTTTTGTCCGTGGTTTATTTCACAAGCATGGGTGTAACAGATAGAAGATCCTGAAATAAATTCAGGATGACAAATTACATTATTTGTTTATTCTACAATGATAAACTGACTTCGTCCGCAAAAGGAAACCGCAGACGACCGACTTCGTCGGTGGATTTCTGAAAAATTAAAACATCTAAAAATCAAAAACTTCAAAAAATCCCGCTTCCGATAAAGCAGGATTTTGCGCGCTTTCCTTATTCGCCTATTCCCGCCCTAGGCGGACAGACGCGCGCCTGCCTGCCACAGGTAGGAATTAGAGATAGGTAGAAACATGTCTATCTTAAAATTCTAGCCATAGCAATTATTTTAAGATAGCGGAGAAAGCTATACAATATTTTTTTCTAAATTTATTATTTGGCGCGATTTACTTTTACAACTGATCCAATTTCCTGCTCAACATTATTTCAATTTTTTCCTGATCTTCCATTTCTTCCATTTTTACTTTTTCTTTCTTTGTAAATAGGTTATTATATCCTTCTTTGCTTAATTCCATGATTTTTTCCATCTCGTCTTCTTTTAAATCATCAACGCTGTTCAACCCTCTCTCTGCAATATATCGGTCAGTTACCATCTCATTGAACAAATAGCTTACATCAAACATTCTCCTGCGATGAGCTGCTGCCGCTTTTCTGCTCTTAAAATTATGCTCTTCTTTGTATATATCAATCGTACAGTCCTCGCATAAGAACCGGGGATTATCCAAATATGCATCAATCAACGAACCAATACTGATATTTCTCCTCTTGCAAAGATCGCAAATTGCATCGGGATGCTTTGGAGCTTCGTCTTTTTCTCCTCTTTAATAATATTTTAGCTTTATTTGAGATAGTATTTTTTCTCGTTTCTTGGATAGTTTCATATAATTAATTTCGTATTAATATTAAGCATGGTACTATTCGCGCGAATTAGAGATAGGTAAAATATGCCTATCTTAAAATTCTAGCCATAGCAATTATTTTAAGATAGCGGGAAGTGGAAGTAATAACAGAGAACGGAAAAAGAAATAGTGGATTTTGTTTTTTGTTTTTTGGGATTTGATTTTATTCAATATGGTAATATGCATTACCATGCTGTTATTTATTTATATCGCTGGCTCCATGGTCCCTCGTGGCCGTGGAGCCTGATTGCAAGCCGTTATTATTCAAATCATTCTCCTATTCCCTCCTCCGGCGGACAGGCGCGCGAATGAGAGATATGAAGATTTGATAAAATAAATCAAATCTTAAGTCATAGCAAGCGCTATATTATAAAAAAATCTAAACATTGCAAACTGTTTAAATGTATTTATAAACTTTTTAATTAATCACAAACAACATAATGCAAATATTCCATTGTTTTATTTGGCAACCTCATGTAAATATTTAGATTTCTCTGCAATAGCATCAATATTTTTCAAAATTTCTTCAATTTGTTTTCTGGCAGATATTTTATTTTCCATCTTTTAGAAAAAATTATTTTATTATTTTTATCTCAACGCTGGTTTCCCGAACCCGCAATTTTCACAAACTAAATGCTCCTCTAAATTAGTTCCGTCAATATCAAAAGTTTTATAATCTAATTCCTCGTTACAATTTTGACACAAAGGAATTGCGTCAGTTCTTTCATAGTCTATTACCTCTAAATCGTCATCAACGCCGTCAAGTTTTGAATATTGATTTTCCACATCGTATAATGCGATAACCAACTGGCTTTTTAGTTTTTCTTCTGATAAGTTGCTTTTTATCTGAGCCTTGATATTAATGTTGTAAAACATAAATTTATTTTAATAAAAATTCTAAAATACCTTTTTCAAGCATCGTTAAATTAAAAAGGTAATCATTGTGATTAAAAGTTTCTCGTAATGGTTTCGAGGTGGTTTTCCAGCCTATTCCGTCAGTAATCCAAAAGAATTTATATTTCCCGTTCAAAACATCAAATAAATTCCTATATTCTCCAGCTGTGGATTTTAGTTTTGAACCGCCACCGCCGTAAAAGTTAGTTTCAATAATAAATAGTTCTTTCTTGTTATCAATTACAAAATCATATCTTCTTGAAGATTTATCAACCGGGACATCATAGCCTAATTCATTTTTAATTTTTTCAGCATTAGCTTCTTTCAAATATCTAAAATTATTTTTCTCGCAAACATCTTTAATGAATACTTCAACTATATTTTCCATCGCTCGGCCGCCGCGATTTTTTCTTCCATTGCTGTCAAGTCCGGCTTCAACGCCGATCACATAATCAACCAAGTTTTTGATTTTTTTGTTCGTAATCAAATTTTTTAATCCTGTTTCAGCTACAAATCTTAAATATTTTTCAATATCATCATCGGAGATTTCTTTTTTGGAAAAATCATAATCCTCATAAACAAGTTTCTTATTTTTATAATCAACCAGAATTTTAAATTTCTTGGCATTGCTTCCGTTCCTTACGACTAACGCGGGAATAACTTTCACAATGTTCGGATTTTCTTTAAGCAAAAACCTAAATTCATCGTCAAAATTGTCCTTGCCGATCAAATAGTTCAAACTGTTGAGAGCAAGCTCAATTTGTTTCGTATTCGTAAAAACTTTCTCCCAATTTACAAAATAAGACCAAATCGTATTGCTTGGCTTTAGATATTTAAAGAAAAATTATAAGTTTTCTCAGATAATAATTCCTGACACAATATATCATCAAAATTAAAATTTTTTACAAATTGATTTTCTTTTTTAAAATTCTTAAAAGCATTATCGGGACTTACACCGCTTGACCATCCTAAAATTTGGCAATTTTCAACCTCATTTTCGCTTGAATCTTGGGTAAAACCATCAGCTGTATAAAATATATATTTTTTCATTTTTTAAAAATTAAAATTATTCTCCAATTTGGACACTTCAAAACTTTTTGTATGCCAATTAGATAAACTTTCGTAATCAATAAAATTAACTCTATCTTGAATAGGACTAAATATACTTAAACTTTTTTTATCTTCATATTCCCGTTTTTTAGCAATATCAGCCACAATATAAAATTTTGTATAAAAATCTTGCAACTCAACAAATTTACTAAGAGAATTTTTAATGCCCGTAGAATGTTCTATTTCAAAAAAATAACTTGGCATTTTTCTTTTGTTAAACCAACTTACATCAATTGTTATAGCTTGCCTTAATAAATTTTTATGAGTAAAATCATAAAATTTTTCAATAGTTGTTATTTCAGATAAACTTTTCTCTAAATATTTTTTATTTTTATCTTGATATGGGACGAAAGTTTCTTGCTTTTTAAGATTGCCTATTTCGACAAGCAATCCTTGATAATACGAATGATTAAATTCTTCTTGTTTTATTTCAGGAATCTTTTCTGCGGTAAAAACATTTTCAGGCAATTTATCTTTATAAGATTTTAACGCCCAAAGTCCTGGCCTTATTTTAAAGAAAAATCTGTCATTTTGAACTATGCGCCTAATAGTCGCGAACGGGGTTTTTGTTTTCCAACTGGAAACATCAACGCTTTGATTTAAGAAACCGAGTGTGGCATATCCACCGTGCTCTTCCATTGTTTTTATAACCGCTTCGTGTTGTTGCATATTTTTAAAAATTAAATAAATTGAAACTCAAAATCCTTTTTCAACCCGTTGCTTAAATCCCAGTTCCCTTTTTTCACGCTTACCATTTTTCCGTTCTGGCAGCTGAAAGTTCCGGATGAAAGAAAATAAGGCGGATCCGCGAAAATCATATCAATTGAATTTTCAGGGATTTGCTCTAAAATTTTAAGGCAATCGCTTTTATAAAGCACAAAACTATTATTTGTAAAATAGGGTTTATCTTTTATGTTTCCTAAAATTTTATTTTTTGGCGGCATATTGCTCAAAATTTTTTATTTAAGAATAATCAATTTTTCACTTCCCCGCTATTTCCAATATAAGCTATTTTAGCCGTTTTATCAACACGAGCAATTCAAAAAACAGTATAATACTGCCCGATATAATACTGTTTTGGTTTTTTGATGTTTTGATAAAGAATTATTTTAATTTTTTATCTATTTCTATTCAAGATAAACACCTCGCCAAAAAATTATCCACACCCCACCCTCTTGCATCAACCGCTTAATATGTTATACTAATTTTGTAGGAGAAATTCCTACTAATCACGCGGTCCCGCCCAAAGCGGGATTTTCGCTTTTTATATAAACCCTTTTGCCAGTATAAAACTTGCCGAAGTCAATATATTTATCTTTTATATTATGTAACTCTCCCGCGACTTTCCCCCTCACGCCAATAACACTGATTTTTTTACCTTTCACTTTTAAGCGCTCCAGCGGCGCAACCAAGTCAGAATCACCAGAAAAAAGCATAATCGCCGTTACCTTTTCCGCGTCATCCAACATGTCCATTGTTATTTCTACATCAAAATTACATTTTGGTTCTTCAATAGCTATTCCCGATCTTTGCAATTCATCTATAAATTTATAAATTTTTCTTTTGACATCTCCGTCAAACAGTGTCATCGTCCGACGCTGAAAAAATAGACCCTCATTTATGCTTTTTGTAATAAACTTCATCGGCTTAGTTTCCAAAATCGCTCCAGTCTTTTTAATGCGATTATGAAAAGCTTCCGAATTTTTCTTGTCTCTCTCGTTTAATCCGTAATACACTTTTATTTCTTTGACATTCGGAAAAGTGAAAAGCTGCCCAATAACATCTTCTATTCTGAATTTCCATCCTAAAACATCTTGCCAATGAAACATATTTGTCAAATCTAAATACGCAAAAATAGATGTTTCTTCGCCAATCCATTCTAAATAATCTTTTCTAACTATAAATTTATTCAAAATATCTTGAGGTATGTCCATAATTTAATTATTAGTATTAGTAATCAAGGGTGGTTTTGTTTTAATACCCGCTTATGCAAATACCATCTTATCTGCTTTTCGCCAAAACAAACTATCTCCATCCTATCACGAAACTCCTTCTCCTTCAAGGGCTAATTTAGATATCCTAAAACCAAAAAATAGACTAGCAAAAACAGACTTATTAATTAGCCTGTTTTTGTTTTATTTAGTTTTATTTAGTTTTATTTAGTTTGCTTTCTCCTGTTCCTTCTCTTTGTCTATATTCCTGAAATAACCGGTTCCGGACGGGATCAGCCTGCCGATAATGACATTTTCTTTGAGTCCTCGCAATTTGTCTTCTTTGCCCGTGGTGGCGGCGCCGATCAGGACGCGCGCGGTTTCTTGGAAGGAAGCGGCGGACAAGAAGCTTTCGGTCGTGAGAGACGCTTTGGTAATTCCCAAAAGCATCTGTTCGCCTGAAGCTTGTCTTTTAATTTTGTCTGTTATGTCCTTCTTCTCCTTATTCCCTTTCTCAATCTCCATATTAGCTTCCGTCAGCTGGGCTTTTTCAATAATATCCCCGATCAATAAATTCGTATCACCCGTGTCTTTCACTCTCACTCTGGAAAGCATCTGTCTGATAATAATTTCAATATGCTTATCGTCGATTCCTTCTCCTTGGGAAGTATAAACTTGCTGGACTTCTTTGATAATGTATCTTTGGATTTCCTCAATCCCTTTCAGTTCAAATAACTCGTGGATGTCAACATGCCCCTCAACCAGCTGCTGTCCTTTAATTATAAGCTCGCCTTTTTTAACCAGAATCAGAGTGTCTTTGTCGATTATATAACTTTTTATATCGTCAATTTTTTCCTTGTCGGCGATCTCTTCCATATTCGGCTTGAATTTTATATGGATAATTTTCGCGTCCGCGGTTTCTTCAATATCGGAAACAGCGCCGTCAACTTCCGAGATTATCGCTTTTCCTTTCGGCAATCTCGCTTCAAAAATTTCTTCCACGCGCGGAAGCCCTTGGGTGATATCTTTTCCAACGACTCCTCCGCTGCGGAATGTCCTCATTGTAAGCTGAGTTCCAGGCTCTCCAATAGCTTGCGCGGTAACAATTCCCACCGCCTGACCGATTTCAACCAATCTATTTTTTCCAAGATCATATCCATAACATTTCTGGCATACTCCTCTTTTGGCTTTGCAATTGACAATGCCCCTGACCCAAATTTTTTCCACTCCCACTTTTTCAATCTTTTCCGCATCGTCTTTAGTGATTTGGTCTCCAGCGCTAACAATATTTTTTTTGGTTTTTGGATCTTTAACATCTTTCAAGGCAGTTCTCCCTCGCAATCTCATTGAAATTGTTCGGCCGATATCCAAATGTTCGCTGGCAATAACCTCAATTCCTTTAGTGTCAAAACAATCTTTCTCGTGAATGATAACATCTTGCGCGACATCAACAAGCCGTCTGGTGAGATAGCCGGCGGTTGAAGTTCGCAGGGCTGTATCCGCCATTCCTTTTCTAGTTCCGTGAGTAGAAATAAAATATTCCAAAACATTAAGGCCTTCTTTGAAACTGCTTTTAATTGGAAGTTCAATTGTTTCTCCTGATGGATTTACAACCAAGCCTTTCATTCCGCCCATCTGAGTTATCACCGCCCAATTGCTTCTCGCTCCGGAATTGATCATATACGCCACGGGGCTTTCCTCTCCCGTGGTTTTGGGAATTTCCTGGGCTATTTTGCTTTTAATGTCATTCCAAACTTCTATCGATTTTATTCTTCTTTCATTTTCCGTAAGTAATCCTTCTTCATACTGTTCTCTGATTTCGTCTATCTGTTTGTCTCCCTGTTTGAAAAGTTCTTTCTTTATTTCCGGAATTTTAACATCGTCCATTCCCCAGCTTAATCCTGATTTTGTCGCGTATTTAAACCCAAGGCTTTTAATCGTATCAATTAATTCCACCGTTCTTTCCTCTCCGATTAAATCCAAAGCGTTGGCAATCAAAGCTTTCAAAGCGCCTGAATCCATAACTTTATTTATAAAAACCAGCTCCGGCGGCAATGCTTGATTGAAAATTATTCTTCCAACAGTGGTTTCAATAAAATTTTCCTCTTTTCCCGCGGAAGGTTTGCGCAAACTTTTCTTTTTAGCTGAAATCTCCCATGAATTATTTTTGAGTCTTATTTTTGCTCTAAGATTAATCAAATCAAGTTCATAAGAAACTACCGCTTCATCAAAAGAATCAAAAACCTTCCCCTCTCCTTTCGCTCCGTTAAGAATTCTGGTCATATAGTAGCAGCCGAGAACTATGTCTTGCGAAGGAGTCACGATCGGCTCTCCGGTTGCCGGCTTAAGAAGATTCTTGGATGAAAGCATTATTTCTCTTGATTCTTTTTGAGCTTCTTTAGTGAGCGGAAGATGCACGGCCATCTGGTCTCCGTCAAAATCAGCGTTAAACGCCTTGC
>Ga0180732_1000876_pt1 | contig 21542 bp, 16 predicted proteins | sample KR11_01MetaG_FD_148674 | JGI IMG/M metagenome (GOLD analysis project Ga0180732, IMG submission 148674) | Groundwater microbial communities from the Olkiluoto Island deep subsurface site, Finland - KR11_0.1 MetaG | ecosystem: Environmental > Aquatic > Deep subsurface > Groundwater | place... | reverse complement strand
TTATCCCGATTTATCTTTAGAAACTGATTTCTAATATTTTTTGTCAAAGAACGTTTAAATTTTGTACTGCAAATAATATTACGACACAGTCTGTTCGCCGGAATGACAAAAGTTGAGTTTTCCAGCTTTTTACATGCCCATGAAATCTAAATGCGGTTACCCTGTGTCCCAGGAATACCATAAGATTGACAACAGTATTTTTTCACAGTACAAATAAACAAGATTTTCGGGTCCAAAAATTAATAAATATTGATCTCTTCAGTGACTTCTGATTTCTTGGTATCAACCACATTATATATATCTATGGAAAATACTATGTCATCTAAGTTTTCTTTATCAAAAAAGAAGCTTTCGTCTAATAATGCCAAACTTTACAAATCTTTAGGGGCTCTTCTCAAAGAATACCGGCAATGGCGGGAGATTAGTCAGGAGAAATTAGCAGAATCAATCCGCATCAGCGTTCGTGAATTACAGAATTGGGAAGCCAACCGACGCCGTGCACGAATTGAGAACCTTCACGACCTATCGGAATTAACCGGAATACCTATGCAGGCTTTGGTTGCTCTTAATGCTGACCAACCTATCTGGTATTCACTACGGAAACGGTTTTTTACTTACTCATTAATCGAAAATACGCAGTTTTCCTCTCATGAGCTATTCACATCAGGCAAAAAGTCAGAAGATCAAACTCTGATAAAAACCGTCACCATTACAACAGAAAAACAAATTGATATGATTCTTTCATGCCATCGGGATCTTTACGGCACAAATAGCTACTTGCAAAAAGATGTAATCCGGGCAGCTACCGCCATAGTTCCGGATCTGAATATTATTCTTTTTGATTATTGGGGTCATTATGTGGCTCACCGGATTTGTTTACCTGTAAAAATGTCTGTGTACCAAGAACTGAAAAAACAAAAATCCCTTGAAAATTATCTGACCAGCGAAATGATCAGCGATATTATAACCCAGGGCGAGGGTGTTTTGTTCTTATATTCCACATTCTCCACCAATGTAAGCACGGCATACAGGCTGACATCGGGTGATGTACGGGTTCTTTCCAGGATAAATCCAAAAGAAAAGTACGTGATTGCCAGTCATACTGTTACAAAAGAGTCGGCAATTATACAAAAAAATTTGGATATGAGCTTTGTAAGAGATTTTGCTCATATACATGATGAGGTCTGTCCGGTAATCTATGAAACAAAATTGGATTTTTTGCTAAGACCTGACGGGCCTTTTGGATGGTTGATTGAACCTGTCGCCGACAAGCCGACAAGCAAGAAGGTTTACAGACAAAGACAAAAAAAAAGGACACCGGTAATTTCTGCCAAGAACCCGGATGAATTAAATCACCCTGGAAAAGGTCGACAGCCATCAAAGTTAACAGACAAACGATTACCTGTAATAGTTGACATTAGCCCTTTAATCGTTGATAAAAACGGGCAGAAAAAACACCCCGGAGAGAAGAAATGTATTAAGTCAAAAACAGAAGTTTGTACAAATCCAAAATGCACATTTTATACTGAAAAAGGCAAAGACAATATCGTTTCAAATGGAACATACCAAACAAAGGAAGGAACTCTTCGGCGTCGATTCCTGTGCAGAGAATGCGGTAAATCATTTTGCAGCAGAACAGAAACATTATTTTATGATATCCGTTCATCTGAAGAAAAAGTATTAAATGCTATCATATTTTTGGTTAAAGGAATGTCGGTACAAGGTGTAGCAAAACTTTTGGGAGTAAAGTTTGAAACAATCCGGCGCTGGCTCGACGTTGCCGCAGCTCATAGTGATAAAATAAATAAAATGCTGATAAACGAGCCGGATATCTCCCTGACTGAGTTGGATAATTTATGGACTTTTGTTAAAACAAATACTCTTCGTCAAAGAGCACGTTTTGCAAAAATGGGAAATAAGCCTCACATAATAGAATAGTAAACCCTGGAGAATAATGCATCATTAAGATACTTTATAAAAAGATGCTAAAAGTACCGACTGAAGTTATATATGATTATTTCTCCGGCATGAGACAACCCTTCTGAAGGTCGTATCAACTACTAAGCACTGTCAGGCGCAAGACATGAAACAACAAAAGGGTTGTCTCATGCCGGAGAAATTTTACTGTGTTAAGGTTAATTTGTTATATAATATTTATTACCGCCCTGTAATACACGGCGGTAATAGGATTCAAACAATCATATCACCCTTCCGATATTATAACCTTCATAGATTGCATCTATTGCCTTACGAGGTGCTATGCAATCTCCTGCTTCATATATCTCTTTTACTTTACCTTTCAAACTATGGTAAAGTTGATTATCGGCTTTACTGCCCATCACCGAAACCACAGTATCCACCTCTTCAATCTTTCTTACTGCCTGCGTATAAACATTAAACACTGTCACAGTATTTCCTGAAATCTCTTTTAAGGTTGTGCTGGGACTGAAAATTACCCCCTTGTTAAGAACCCTCCGGGTATAAGCACCCAAATCAGGACTGCTCATTAGTCCCATACCTATAAAGAGCAAAGGAGATATGACCTCTACCTGCTTGCCCATATCAGCCAAATGCTCCGCTACACTGAGCAATTTCCAATGAGCCTCTCCACCATCAAGTATTACTACTTTTTTTCCTATCTCAACCTTACCCAGCAAAGCATCCCGTTCATTGATTACATTAGCCTGCTCCATACCGGGCAGCGGAGGTATAACAGGCTGAGAACCTGTAGCGATAATTACGGCATCCGGCTTTTCCCGTTCAACTATTTCGGCAGTTGCCTCCATACCGGTATTGACTTTTACTCCCAATATCTCCATCTGCTTGGCAAGATATCTTGTAATACCACCGAATTCCGATCTGCCTGAAGCCTTCATGGCAATGCTGACCTGCCCTCCCAATTCCTTCTCCTTTTCATAAAGGATTACTTCATGACCTCTTATACGGGCAACCCTGGCTGCCTCCATCCCGGCAGGACCACCGCCAACCACCAGCACCTTCTTCTTGGGCGAAGCAGGTTCCAGAACACCAATTTCTCTTTCCAGACCTACCACAGGATTCTGTAAACAGGACATGGGTTTTCCCTCAAACAATCTGCCCAGACAACCCTGATTACATGCAATGCAATAACGAATCTCTTCTAGCCTCCCTTCCATGGCCTTATTGGGCCATTCGGGATCAGCTACAAGGCTTCTCACCATACCTACCATGTCGCCCTGACCGTCAGCTAAAATCTTTTCCGCCTGGATTGGATCATTGATCCTGAATGTATTTATAACAGGCAGAGAAACCGCATCCTTGAATTCAGCCGCATAGGCGCTATGAAACCCTAGAGGAACCTGCATGCCACAACCTACCGCAGCCTGGATAATATACGGCGGGTGACCTACGTGAATATAATCTATCTTACCGGTTGCTTCCAGCATCTGGGCAATTTCTTTCCAATTATCCAGATTTAATCCGCCAGGTACCAGATCATCAGCAGGAATTCTTATGCCTACTACAAAATCGTTGCCTACGACTTCCCGTATTGCGTCAATTACTTCCATTGTCATACGCATCCGGTTTTCCAGACTGCCGCCATAATTATCAGTCCGCTTGTTAAAATAAGTAGACATGAATTCGTTAAGCAAATAACCATTGGTGCCATGAATTTCCACCCCGTCCATACCACCTTGTTTGCAGTGAAGCGCCGATATAGCAAAGGCCCTGATCATCTCTTTGATATCTTCAATTTCCATCTCTTTGGGCATTTCACGCATAACGGGACAGGCGATAGCTGATGGAGCTATAACAGGCTGCCGGCTGTGACCGCTTTCCATCTGCCTGCCACAATGACTAAGCTGCATAACTATCTTGGTTCCATATGGTTGCACCGCCTCAGCCAGCCGCTTTAACATCGGCACCGACCTTTCTTCAAATATCTCCTGGATATTCAGCATTCCCCTGGTATTGCGTGCTATAGTCATACCTCCGGCAATAATAAGACCCACTCCGCCTGCAGCTCGAATTCTCATATATTCTATATATCTCTCATCCAGAAGATTGTCTTTGGCAAAAGATGTGCCGTGAGGGGCAAAACTTATTCTGTTCTTTATTGTTGCCGAGCCTATTTTGATTGGCATAAACAAATACTTATACTCCATTTATGTAACCTCCTTGTTTGCTGCTTATAGCCTCATAAACAAATTGATATTCTATTGGTTTGTTTGATAATTTATGATCTTGTCATTATTTCCGTTGCATTTGACAATCTTGCATGTTGCCCAATGCATAGAGCTGACTTTCGGCTTTAATTCAATTATTCTTGACAGGTCTGTATCGGCTTGGAATTTCTTGTTTCTAAAAAAATTAACTACAGATAAAATTATTTAAAAATTAAGATAGTTTTAATCTATTATGTCATCTTAGCTTTCATTACCACGAAAGAAGTTTTCGTCTGATATTTTCATACTATATTAATACTTGGGTCTTTTAGGAAAGCTTTATAGCAATTGTCATAAATCTGTTCCGATTGGGTATGGATATGTATGCTATCCGCAGGAATAAAATATGCCCTTCGTTAACGGCGGTAATTTCGCTTACAGAAAATCCTTACAGCCCCAAAAGAATTTACTCTCACGAAGTCTTTTATCGTATCCGCCTGTAAAAACTATATTATAATATTTGGGGGCGTCATCGAAGCCCTTTAATAAATTTTCTGCGGTTAGAATACGCACCCATACCCAATTACAACCAAGCAATCGGAATATTATTATGATAAATGCTATATGGCTTTTTCCGAAGCCATAGGATCCATATATTCGTGGGTCTGGATAATAACATCATATTGTACAGTAAAAATTAAGCTATAGATGTTCCTATACACTCTGTCTCCAAAAACAAACCCGAAATCCACAGCTATCCGATTATTAACGCTGCGTGTCAATTATCCGGGACTCTGGCTGGTAGCGGAATCCACGCGATCTTCTTACCAATAAATGAAGACGGTCGTACAAAGCTCACTTCTGCAAGTTGAGCGTTGGTTCCAGTTTCACCAACATCAGGTGGTCCTTCGCTGCGTTGGGGCCGGCAAGGACCAGGCACCAGCGCAGGCTGCGGCGGTGGAAGAGCTTTATCAGCCGAGCATCGAGTTCAGGACCCGCCTTCTGAACGAAAGCCCTCAGGGCCTTGTCCGCCTCTGCCAGATTGGCAGGACGGTGGCCCAGCAATGCGCCGATTTCCCTGAGATCCTCTTCCTCCATCCAGCGGCTGTAATGGGCTTGATTCAGCAGGTAGTCAGCCATGGAAGCGAGATCGCCGCGCTGCCAGTCCTGAAAAATTTCCGAGGTGGGCAGATTGCGGATTTCAGTTGCCAGTTTGCTGATGGCCAAGTCTTCCAGCGGCGTGACATGCGGTTGCGGGAGTCGAATCTCGTCCAATTCCACGCCGACGATTTCTGCCATGGCCTCAAGACTGCGGCGGCCGATAAAGCCAGTTTGCAGGGCGGCTTCCATCCAGGCGCCGCCCGGCTTTTTCTCCTTGATGCCAATTATGGGGGAAATGTACGCCAGCGAAAGAAAGACCACCGTATGATAGGCGATCACGGGCAGATCCAGGTCCTCGCCGGTAACCTTGGCATAGTGGCGCAAAAGGGCATGGACGTCGCCCATATTTTCGGCGGGATGACGACCGCGAAAACAGGCGAGGTCGTGCAGTTTGTCGCCAAGATAGCCGAGTTCCATATCGAGTATCGCGGTGATGTCTTCGCCTTCGGTGAGAAACTGGCCGCAATCTCCAGTGACGAACGCGAACCCGGTACGGTGCTGTGGCACATTGCGCCGCAACCACACCATGAAGAATTCGGTAAGGGCGTCGACGGCATGGTTCTCCTCGGCCATCTGGTAGAAGAGCTCGATTTGCCCGAGTGCCACTTCCTGAGCATCCGCCGGAATTTTCGCCTCGGTTTTACCGACGAACCGCTCCGGTGGAATGCGGTGCATTTGCGCCAGCACTTCCATATATTTGAGGCTTGCCTGCCAACGCTCCGGACTTATGGTGGAGGCATTTTCAATGGCTTCCTGCTGAAGACCTGGATCGCGGCTGCCTTTGACCCAGTCCGTCACGAACGTCTCTGGCGATTCTATCATGCCGTATACATGAGGCACCTTGATGCCGCTCGCTTCGAGCACCTCCATGACGCGCATTTCGTGTTCGAGGGAATAGGGGATGGACTGGAATGGGCGCATACCCTTGACCAGCAAGGAACGGGAGCTGCCTTCTTGTTCGATATCTACTCGCCATACAGCGCGCCAGCGACGCTGCCGCTCTATCCGGATGACGCGCCCGCCGATATTTTTTTCAATCCATTGCGTAATGTTGTGCCGATCCTGCGCGTCCTGCGCCACCAGGTCGGGCGCGTTCAATGGTTGGCTGTTCATTGGGTCACTCCGTTTCACTACTGAACGAGGTGTGGGCATCGTTGGATCGACCCGCAGGATACGACTCCAATCGATGTAGCTGACACGCTTCGTTATGCGCCACTCGCCGTTGAGCCTTTCGAATCGGTCCACGTAGCGGCCACCGGCTAGCCATTGATACTGCTGTCCATCGCGTAGATAGCCCATGGTTCCAACCACGTAACACTCAGTATCAGCCACGTCACCATCGAGCTTGATGTTGATATTGCTGATGGCATGCTGCATAATGTTGAAACCCTTGCGCATTTCCATCATCTTCGGGATGATGTCTTCCATTTGGCCACTGAACATACCAGCGTGTTCGTCAATTGCGCCAGGGTGGAACAACGATCTCATGAGGGCCTCATCCGGCATATCGGCAGCTCGGGCGTAGCGATTGAGAACATCCCGAATCTCGTCTCTATCCCGGAGCGCTCGGCATTCGTCGTCAGTCATTGTCTATTTCTCCTTTTTTAGTGTTATTGGTAGCGGAGATCAGAACGGCGTTGGCATATTGGAATCGACGCGTTCGGTGCGATTCCAGTCCATGTAGCTGGCCCGGTTGAGGATGCGCCACTCGCCGTTGCGCCGTTCGAATCGGTCGACGTAGCGACCGCCAGCGAGCCAGTGATACGTCTGCCCTTCATTTTCAAAGACATGACAGTCGGCCACATAAGACTCGCAATCGGCAAAATCGCCATCAAGCTTTATGACGATGTTGCTGAGGCACATATGGGATAACTTGATATTCTTGCGCATCTTGAAGAAGACGGGCAGCACCTCGTCGATCGTGCCGCTGATAAAGCCGGCGTGATCATCCGTACCGTCCGGATGCCAGCAACTTCTTTTCATTGCTTCATCATTGAGGAAGCTGGCGCGGTGATAACGATGGAGGATATCCTTGATCTCCTCCTTATCCTGCAACTGCCTGCAGATGTCGTTTTTATGCATTTTTTCTCCTTCCGAACGAGTGTTCCGCTGAGGCGGGGTCTTTCTGTAACTCACCGGATCATCGCTTGCCGTTAATCAGCGGACTCTTGAAATCCCGCAAATCCGGGCAGTAGTTGGCAAAGTTATGGGGGTAAACGATCCCTGGTTGGCTCCCGCAAACCACAGGAATGGTCTGGATGATGTTGACGCCGGTTGCATACCAGGCCGGCGCGGTCCGATCTCCTTCGAGGAACCGGATGTTCTTCTCGGCCGAGGCGAGGAGTTCTAACGTGCACTTGACGGAAACCGGCTCCCCTTCGATGGTGATATTGTAGTAGTCGCCAGGCACCATTCCTTTCGGCAGGTCATCATGGTCGACATACCAGATCTCCTCCAATGTGAGGAAACGCTTGCCGTCGACTATGGCGTGATAAAGGAAATCGCATCCTGCACGGGTACCCTCTGGCACAGTGTAGGGAATCAGCTTGATATCTTTGCCGGCAGTGAAATATTTCTTCTCCAGCTCGATGCGGTCCAGTTTGACCCCCATATTAGCACAGGTTAGCGCCAGGCACTCGCTGAAGCCAACATCGCCAGCGTTTTCTATTTTCGGCGTTTCGCTCATGGGCAAGCCAAAGCCGAGAACCCTCATCATGTCGGCGCTCTCGACTCTCATGAGATCCACCACTTCCTGGACATTGATGTGGGAGATACGGGTCGAGGCCCCCGTCAACGTAGTGACGATGCGCTCGTAAAGCCAGCCAGGATTGACACCCGTACCATGCAGGCTGACGCCACCTTTTTCGCAGGCTTTCTGAAGCTTATCCACCAAAGACTGCGAGTGATAGGGCGGGTACCACAAGCCGATAGGAGTAATCACGTTCTTGCCCGACTCCAGTAGTCGACAGATCGTATTGACGGCAACCGAGTCGATTGATACTTCGGCGCTCAAGTGAGGACAAAACAGGACACAGTCGGCTTCGAGGGCATAGATTTCCTCCTGATTGGTGGTCATACGCACACCTACCGGCGCCATACCGTACTGCTCACCGACATCCTTGCCGTTTTTTTCCGGATTGTAGGCAAGCACTCCGACCAACTTCATTTCCTGTTTCTTGAGAATCTCGCGGATCAAGACACTACCTATGATTCCCGGACCCCAAACAATACATCTATATGCTGGTTTCATCTTATCCTCCTTAATGTCTGGCTTCCCTTCATATTTTGGGCTTGTTCTATTCATCGGAAAACTGTTCTCTACGGCGGCTTTCATGGCCGGGTTCCTTCCCATAATTTGTTCGTAGGCAGGGTTTGCTATCGCTCAGGTACAAACGGCATTAACCCGGATGTTTTGCTTAGCATATTACAGCGCCACAGATTTGGTCAGACCCAGCAGGGCATGCTTGGTCGCGCTATAGAGAGGAATCATCCTTGTGCCGGTAAGCCCTGAAGCGGAGGAATTGTTCACGATGCATCCGCCCCCGGACTTAAGTATGTAAGGAACCTCATGCCTATAGAGCTGATTTTCGGCTTTAATTCAATTATTCTTGACTGGTCTGTAACGGCTTGGAATTTCTTGTTTATAGAACAATTAACTACAGATAATATAATTAAAAAATAAGATAGTTTTAATCTATTATGTCATCTTAGCTTTCATTACCACGAAAGAAATTTTCGTCTGATATTTTCAAACCATATTAATACTTGGGTCTTTCATGAAAGCTTAATGGCTTTTTCCGAAGCCCGGGGATCCATATATTCGTGGGCCTGGACAATAACATCATCTTGTACAGTAAATATTAAGCTATAGATGTTCCTGTATACTCTGTCTCCAAAAACAAATTCAGCCTCACATTCGACACATACCCGATCATCTTCTGCTGTGATGGTTTTAATATCGATGCGTCGTTTGCTTGCTGATAAAAGCATTTTTGTGCCGCCAATATATGTATTGCGATCAATATCACCTCGTCCCAAAGTCCAGTATTTGGCATCGGGATGATGGAGTGATTCGATCTTTTCGGCGTCTGCGTTGACGACGGCCCGCAAATAACGACGCACAACCGACTTGTTGGCCTCAATGTTTTTTGACATCTCGATTCTCCTTTTAATTTTACCCTCTTTAACAGGGACAACCTGAATTTCTTCAAATCAGATTATGAAACTATATAGAAAGCAGCATCGAATCTGCTATCAGTGGCAAAATCTGTTATTACAAGATACCGTTTGATTCGAGGAAACGGACAATTTCCGCAGCGGCTTTGTTCGGCTCTTTTTCAACCAGATTACTGCTTTTCTTTGCTGCACCGCCGCTGATTATCTGCAGAGGATTCAGTGATGGATCCGGCAAGGGGGATTTTTTTGTTCTTGGCCGGGGCGGAATATAGTGCATAAATCGTCCGCTGCTACCGGGTTTGACATCTGATGATTTAAGTCCTATTGAAGCAAAGTCCATAACCGGGATTTCAATGCGCTCAGAGGCAAGCAAATCGGAAAGCGAGGCATAGGAAACCTCAGCGCTGCCTTTATCAACAGTGATAACCGCAGGCAGCTTACAAACAACAATCTCACGATCACCGCGGTCAAGCCTGCGATGCAAGGTCAAAGCATCCCTTTGTGGTGAGATTTCCAGATTACTTACACTGCATACCTGAGCAAAATCAAGGTGTTCGGCAAGCGCCGGACCGACGTAGCCGGATGCGCCGCAAAGACCTTTCGAACCACATACGATAAGATCAAATCCAAGAGTGGAAATGGCGGCTGCCAGCACGCGGACAATTATATCTACCCCAAATTTTCCTGCCATGACAGAGCTATCCCAGATCCGTACAGCCTCGTCTGCGCCTAAAGCTACACACGCCCTTAGTGCTTGTTCGGCAGACTTTGGCCCTATATTTATAGCCGTTACTTTGGCAAGACCGGGAGGCAGCGCCTGTTTCACCATTGCTAAAGCTGCCAGATCGGCAGGATTAACGACAGGAACAAGACCCATATTATCCAGTGATTCTGTTTCTTCCATCAGACTCAAAGGGCCTGTCGCATCAAATACCTGCTTTACACACAATGCAATACGCATTTTTATTCTCACTTATTAATTTATAGAATTTTGACTGGGTATAAAACCACGTCCTACCGTCTTTCGTAGGGCGGCATTTTATATGCCGCCACCGCGTTTTATCCGATGCGAAAAGACACGCCGTAGCCGCCTAATGGGTAATCCCACTTAAGCGCTTCGTTGGTACACATGACTCTGCATGTTCCGCATTCAAAACATCCTTCGTAATTGTACTTGATCTCACCGTTGTCCTCTGTAAAACATCCCGCCGGGCAGAAGTAAATACAAGCTTTTTGCTCGCAGGTCTCACATTTTGAACTATCAAGAATTATATGCGGCTCCATGGAAACAACATAACGGACACTAAGAAGCTTTTCTGTGCGGTCTGTCATAATGCTCTCACCCCCATCCATCCATCACGAATAAGATCAAACAATTTAACTTTACCGAATTCATCGCGGGCGGCGCTGTACATGCTCTCGTGCGGTTTTGGCCCAACAGTTACTAAGCGTTGCATAAAATTATTTATTATATCCGGATATTGATCGAAAAGACGCGGTGATCTCATAAATTCCGGAGCCCGCCTATGGGTTTTCATAGAAGAAAGAACTACTCCCTGATTCAAAAGCTTAAGATAGCTGCTAAGCGTTGAGGCTGAGAAATCACCCTGTTTGCAGGCTTTTATCGCTGTCTCACCCGCGCTTTTTCCTGAGGAAATCGCCAGATTCATCCCCATAAGAACAATGCCGGTGTTCACACAAAATCCTGCGGCATCTCCGGCAACAAGTAGGCCGCTTCTGAAAAGCTTCGGTATTCTTTCAAAACCGCCTTCGGGGATAAGGTGACCTGAGTACTCCACCAGCCGACCGCCTTCGATAAGGCGCGCAATCTCAGGCCTTGCTTTAAAACGTTCCAATATCTCATCGGCTGTGACTTTTTGCTGAGCCAGAGCTTTAGGCTGCACAACAACACCGATAGAAACACTGTCCTTATTAGTATAAATAAAGCCTCCGCCGGGAATACCGCGGGCAAAATCACCTAGTACCGTATACACTGCTCCTGCTTCACCGGTAAGCCCGAAACGCTCGTTTATAGTCTTTGCAGGCAGGACAATCAGCTCTTTAACTCCTAAAGCGATATCATGGTACTCAAACTTGTTGCGCAGCCCGGCCTTTTGTGCCAGCAGCGAATTTACTCCATCCGCAAGAATGACTATTTTGGATCGAACATCCCCATCGGGTCGCCGGGTTTTTACTCCCACCACCTGCTCCCCTTCGTAAAGAAGGTCATCCACAACCGTGCTTGTAATGACAAGCGCACCTGCATCCTTTGCCTTGTTCACAAGCCATTCGTCCAACTTCTGACGCAAAACGGTGAATCCGTTGAAAGGCGGGTTAAGAAAGCCGCGGTTGCCAAAGTCAATTTCTAAAAATCTCTCGCCGGAAGTCATCATAATCCTGTGGTGCTCCACAGGACGTTGCAGAGGAGCTTCTTTCCAATAGTCAGGGATCAGCTCCTGCAACACTTGAGCAAGCAGCATACCGCCTGCCATATTCTTTGCTCCGGCATACTCTCCGCGTTCGATCACAAGGACGCTCAAGCCCGATGAAGCAGCGGTAATAGCCGCCGAGGCTCCGGCCGGACCCGCTCCGACAACAATAACATCAAATGTTTCCGGCATCTTTTTCTTTTCCTTCCTGACGTTCGGTAATTTGTCTTGTCACTTCAGGCAACACCTCGTTCAGATCTCCGACAACCGCTAAATCAGCGAGCTTCATTAACGGTGCGCCTTTGTCCGTATTAATTGCAATGATCAGGCGGGAGTCTTTCATTCCTTCAACAAAGTGACTTGAGCCGGAAATGCCTACTCCCACAAACATACGAGGTGACAAACGCCTTCCACTGCTCTGACCCACCAGTCTGCTTCGAGGCAGCCAGCCTTTGTCAACCATAGGTTTGGACCCGCCTACAGCAGCACCTACAGCCTCAGACAGATTCCGGATAAGATCAAGATCGCTGTTTTTCCGAAAGCCGCAACCGGCTGCGACAATGCGCTCGGCCTCGTCCAGTGCGACAACCTTTGGATCAGCCTTCACAACCCCTTTTACCTCTGTCCGTGAAACAGGTATTTCACCAGGATCCATAGCAATGATATCACCTTTTCGCGAACGGACCGCCCGATCCAAACCAACGCTTCCCGGCTTCATGGTTACTACCACTGTGCAGTTTGCTGCAAATGTGAGAACGCCATGGGCCTTGCCCAGGAAAGTAGATCGATTGATTCGCAAACTGCCATCCGGCAAAACGGCAATTGTGATGGTGTCGGCTGAAAATCCACTTTTAAACCGGGCCGCAAGCCTTGGAGCCAGACCGACACCATTTGGCGTTGCAGAAATAAGGATGAGTATAGGGAAATGTTCTTTTTTCAGCATAGAAAAAATATGCATATACAAATCTATGCTGTAATCCTTAAGATGCCGGTCATCAAAAAGATAGACCGAATCAGCTCCATAAGCCACGAGTTCTCCTGCAAGTCCTGAGATGTTTTCACCGGCAAGTATGGCGCATACTTTTGCTTTGAGACGGCCTGCCAATTTGCGGGCCTCTCCAAGCATCTCCAGGCTGGCTTCCCGGATCTCGCCTTGCTCATACTCAGCCCAAACCCAAATCTCCTTATCCATATAAATCCACCACCTTTTCTATAATAAACTATTGGCTTTGTCAGATACGACTTGATGGAAAAATATGAGCCAGTGCGTTTGATGGAGTTGCATCAAAAAGTTTCACATCAAAACCGGCTACTATTTCATGAGTATAGCCTGTAAGAGCCTTGAAATGTTCCGTCTCCATATGAGCAAAAGCACACTCCATATTTTCCCATTGCTCGATTGCGAGAACGCCATCCGGGTCATCCGGCTTCATAGTATATTCGTATTGGATACAACCCTTTTCCTTATGAGTAGCTTCAGCGCATTTTAAAGCAGCCTGGATAAACTTATCTCTCATTCCCGGTTTCATCTTCATCGAAGTAATTGCAATAATCATCTTTCCAACCTCCCTTTATGGTATACTACAATTTTAATTATTATAGCATTTGTCATAAATCTGCTCCAATTGGGCATGCATACGTATCCATGCCCAAATATAACAAAGCGGAATATTATTGTGACAATTGCTATAACAAATCAGAGCAGCACGCCTACACGTTTGCCGTCCTTGATCGCATCATCAATACCGAAGATATTGGCCCGGCTTTCTCTCGCATCGCCTATAAGATGAAGCTCGGGAACCTTTCCAATAAGTGAATGATATAAAGCTTCCACCGGCGGCTTGGATGTAACAAGAATAACAGTGTCAACATTATCGATAGTACTTGGCAAAAATGTGTATTGATTCAAAAGATTAACGGTGTGATCGTCGATCCCTGTGATGGCGCAGTTTGGAATAAATTCAGCCTTGGGAAGTACGCGCATGGCAATGAGTATATCGATACCAAGATGAACCAGAGTTCTGCCCATCTTCGAGTCGATGCTGACAACAGTAACTTCTTTACCCTGATCCGCCAACATCTCAGCCAGACCGGGTCCAACCTCATAACCTGTTGTATCATAAATCACAACACGCTGGCCCACAGGTTTCTTGCTCAAAACCACATCTTCGGGCGTCAGCACATACTCGGCATCAGCCCCTGGAATAGAATATAACTGATATGGAGTGATGCCAAGCCTGGAGTAGTTGGCTCCTGTGGCAACGACAACCGCGTCCGGGTTAAGTGATTCTATAAATTCAGGTGTAGCCTCTGTGCTTAACCGAATGTCAACATTTAGCTTATTAAGTTGCAGCAAGAGCCAGCGGATGATGTCACTGCGATCGGACAAACCGGGAAGCTGTGCTTCCATGTGTACGTGACCGCCGAGCACATCTGATTTTTCGATTAAAGTCACATCATGCCCCCGCTGAGAAGCGATCATAGCGGCTTCCATGCCTGCCACACCGCCGCCTGCGATAACAACCTTTTTCTTTTTTGCAGCCGGTCCAAGCGGAGGTTCATGCTCGTGACTGACTTCCGGGTTTACGGTACAGCCAACAGGCTGCATATGGCAGCTTCGCAGAAAACATCCCTCAACATCTCCGATGCAGGCACGGATCTCTTCCGTTTCGCCCCGTCTTGACTTATTGGGCCATTCCGGATCTGCTATGACCGGACGGGCTACCGAGATCAGATCGCATTTGCCTTCAGCAAGGGCTTGCTCCGCAAACTCAGCGGTATTGATACGACCACCACAGATAATTGTTACGTTGTCAACAACTTCACGGACGGCTGCAGAAGCATAAAGGTTGGTTCCCATAGGCAGGTAAGACGGTGGGTAGTGGAAGTATGTCGTCTGCGGTTTCTGGCCTCGGGCGCCTATACGCAGGTAATCAATTTCTCCGGTATCCGCGAGCATTTTACACATCTTAACTCCTTCTTCAAGCCCGGGTCCTCCCAGAATAGACTCATCCGCATTGACCTGGAACCCAATGACGAAATCGCGTCCGCAGCGTTTCCGGATTGCATTGACGATTTCGAAGATGGCCTTCAGCCTTTTTTCCATGCTGCCGCCATATGCATCCGTTCGCTTGTTATACAAAGGGGAAGCAAAACACTGTAAGCCGGCACCGCCTGCCATGGGAAGATCGACACCATCGGCGCCTGCTTCCATGGCATTTGCTGCTGCCGTTGCATGCATCTCAACGAGTTCCTGGATCTCGTCGACTGTCATTGTGCGGGCTTGGTTCTCTGTCCATAAAGTCTGCGGAACCTCACCGGAAGGCTGAGGTGATCCGGGAGACCCGGTAAGCCAAACTGTTTGAGCAATAGCCTTCGCTCCCGCTTTATGTATGGCGTCAATGAGTCTGGCAAACTTCGGGACATATTCCCGGTCATAAAGTGGGTGCAGGAAAGCCCGGAACTCGTCAGCCGGCACCACGATTCCAAGCGCAATCCCAAGAACCGCTGCACCGCCTTTGGCACGCGCTACAAAGTAGGCTATCTGCTCATCTGAGCTGGGCTTAGGACCCAGAATGCCGTGCGGAGATACAAAAATCCGGTTCCGAACTTCCATTGATCCTATCTTTGTAGGACTGAACAAATACTCAAAATTGCTCATTATTGATTCTCCTTTATAGATTGAATTTAGAATACATTTTATAAATACTCCCGCCAGAAGCAATGTCTTATCAATATATAAGTGCTACCCGCACAACAATCAGTTCATGGAACAAGAACGCTATGCATGCCGAAAAACTCTCGTATCAGTACGATCGGAATCGTGAATGCGAATAGGTAGAGTGCATTTATCATCAATATCCAGATCGCGATACGGGCAAACCCGCGAGATATGCTGTTTTGGATATTCTTGATCGGAAACCAGGATTCAAACTTGACGCGACCGTCGTCGCTACGCTGAGCCAGAACCCAAAGGGCGAAGACACCCCACACAACGAAGAGCAATGCGGGGTAAAGCAAGGGCATATTTCCCCTGCTGGTAACAATTGCCGGACCGACAAAGTCTACGTAACTGTAATGCCCGGAGTAAGCCGATGCTCCCTCAACGAAAAGATCCCAAGCATAAAAGATGGGCAGCCCAACGATCAGTACAGCAGTGCCCAATCCCAAATTCGGATAGGCAGTCCGTAACTTCTTTAGCAACCGGAACATCACAAAAAAAACAAAAGTGAAGAAATATCCATAGGCCGGCAAAGCGTTCCAGGGCTTGTAGGGTGAGGTCCACTTGCTTGGACCCCACGGCATCATAGTCCACTCTGTGTTGTAGAGGAGATACCCTCCCCATGCCGTATAAGTGTCCTGGATGCCCATCGTAGTGCATCCAATAAACAGCAGCAGCCAGAAGGACAGCGTTCGCTCACGCATCGACTGCTTCAAGAAGAAGGCAAACAGGCAGAGCCAAACGATCATGCCGCCGATTTCCACCTGCCGGATTCCAGCTGCATGATTAAATTCCGGTGAAAGTTCTCCGGCGTTGACATGGAAAGCACAGATCGTCATGACAAGTACAGCCGTCAAACTTAGTATTTTTGTCACATCTATTCCTCCACCTCAGGCGAATAGGTTCTTATATAGCAAGTACTTCTCCATGGCGCATACACCTAATCACTCCCTGTAGCCGATCAGCGGGCTTTTGAACTCACGCAAATCCGCACAGTAGTTGGCGAAGTTATTGGCATACACCATTCCCGGTTTGGCGCCACAAACGATTGGAATGGCCTGAATTAAGGGTACTGCCGTAGCATAGTAAGCAGATGACGTACGGTCTCCCTCACGGAAATGGAGATTCTTCTCGGCAGAGGCCAGAAGTTCAAACCTGCCCTTGACAGAGACGGGTTCGCCCTCGATAGTGATGGTGTAAGAGTCTCCAGGCATCAGTCCCTTCGGCAAATCTCGCGGATCGTTATACCAGATCTCCTCAAGTGTGATGAAACGCCTGCCTTTCACAATGGCGTGATACAGCAAATTGACGCCTGACCGGGTGCCCTTGCGGATGGTCATGGGCTTCATTTTAATATCCTCGCGAGCCACGAAATATTTCTTCTCGGATTCAATACGGTCCAGCTTCTCTCCCATGATGTGACACGTCAGCGCCAGTGTTTCACTGTAGCCCCGATCGCCCACATTTTCAACCCAAGGCGTCTCCGAGAGATTCTGACCATAGCCCAACCCACGGCACATATCGGCGCTCTGTGTCTGGCTGGTATCGGACAACTCCTGAACCTTTATATAAGAAATACTGGTGGAAGCTCCGGTGAAGGTGGCGATGATGCGCTCATATAACCAGCCCGGATTTACTCCGCTGGCATGCATGCAGGTGCCGCCCTTTTTGCAGGCATTTTCAAGCTTATCGCTCAGAGCCTGTGAGGTGAACGGCGGATACCACCAGCCGATGGAGGTGACCACGTTCTTGCCGGACTCCAGAATCCGGCAGACAATGTTAGTGGCTTCGGAATCGAGGTCGACCTTTGTGCTCAAATTGGGCGTGAAGACAACTACATCGGCATCTGTTCTGATGATCTTCTCCTGATCGGTGGTTATCTTCACACCCACAGGCGCCATGCCCAGATATTCGCCGGCGTCCTTACCGTTCTTCTCCGGATTGTAGGCCAGCACACCGACCAACTCCAGTTCCGGTTTTCTGATAATCTCCCGAAGTGCTGCGCTCCCTACGGTTCCCGGACCCCAAACAATACATTTATACGCTGGTTTCATCTTATCCTCCTTAATATCTGGTTTCACTTCATATTTTGGGATTGCTTTGTTCAGGGGTACAAAATTTCCAACCCCTGCACATAACATCTACACTATTTGATCCTACTGAGCCGTTCGGCCCCCGTCTACCATCAGCGAAGCCCCTGTAGTAAAGGTTGCATCACGGCAGAGATACAATACTGCCGTGGCCACTTCCTCACAAAGCCCTACCCTGCCAATGGGAAAGCAGCTTTCGACTGCCGCTTTCATGGCCGGATCGCGTCCCATAAACTGCTTATAAGCAGGAGTTGCGATGGCTCCGGGGCAGACTGCGTTGATGCGGATGTTCTGCTTGGCATATTCAAGTGCAATGGATTTGGTTAACCCAATAACAGCATGCTTGGTAGCGCTGTAAAGAGGAATCATCCTCATGCCGGTAAGTCCCGAAGCGGAGGAATTGTTCACGATGCATCCGCCCCCGGACTTGAGCATGTATGGAACCTCATGCTTCATGCACAACCATACGCCTTTAACATTTACATCAAAAACCTCGTAGTATTCCGCTTCCGTCTGATCCGTCAGGGGTTTGGGAAGCTGCTCCACGCCGGCATTGTTAAAGGCGTAGTGGAGGCTGCCGAAGATCTTGAAGGTCTGGGCGAGAGCGTTCTTGATATCATCTTCTTTAGAGACGTCCCCGGTCAGGCAGATGCATTTCCCGCTATAGGATTCGATCTGTACCTTGGCATGCTCATTCTTTTCCGCTCTGCGTCCCATGATAGCCACATTGGCTCCATGCTGTGAAAAAAGCAATGCTGTGGCCAGTCCGATGCCGTCATTGCCGCCGGTGATGAAGATTGTTTTGTCCTTCATGCTATTGTCCTCCTCAGTTTTTAAAATTCATTTCCTGCCAGCTTCCCTTATCCTGATGATAGTAATACTGTTTTGACAAATATCTTCGTGCCGCAGCATCTCAGCCCGGCAAACTATCTTAAATCCGCCAGCCGGCAGCAAACCCGGCATGCACTGCCTTGCCCACCATGGATGGTTTTTGACAATCCCCAACCACATAGACTTCATCCCATTTGGCCTTAACGTGCTTTACCAGCACGTCATCTTTCACCGCGCCGAAGGCTATGATTACGGTATCGGCCTTGACGCGCTTATCCTTCCCGGACGGTCCGACAGCCACCAGACCGTCGGCAACGAATCCCTTCACCCGGTGCCTGGCCAGAATGTTAACCTTCCACAAGGCCAGCTGCCGCATCAGGTTATCCCGAGTGATATTGAACATCTCCAAGGCCACATCATCGAGCATTTCCACAATATTGACCGTCTTTCCTTCCATGGCAAGCTCCAGCGCCGCATCGCAACCCGAAAGCCCTCCCCCTGCGATAACTACGTTCTGCCCCACCACCGGCTTTTTGCCCAGATGATAGTCAATCACTTCGATGATATTGTCGTTATCAATTCCCGGAATGTCGGGACGGCACGGTTTGCCGCCGCAGGCCACCACTACCACATCGGCTCGCTTGCGCTCCAGAATCCCGGGAGTCACCTCGGTATTGAGGCGAACATCCACCTTCAGCTTTCCCAGCTGGGTTTCCCAATATGCAATAAGATCCCGCAGCGGCTTTTTAAACGAAGGTGTAGCAGCAGCCCGCAACTGCCCGCCCAGAGCCCCCTGTTTTTCGATCAGCGTCACCTGATGACCGCGCAGGGCCGCCACCCGGGCCGCTTCCATGCCGGCAGGACCGCCGCCGATGACCAGCACCTTCTTAGGTGTCTCAACTTTGCGCATCTCGAAATAGTGCTCGGAACCGGTGGCAGGGTTGACGCTGCAGGACATCGGCTTGAGCCGAAAGACGTTGCCGATACACATTTCATTACAGCGAATACAGGGACGCACATCCTCCAGATGACCCCGCCGTACTTTCTCGGGCCAGTCTGGATCGGCGATTAACCCACGAGCAACAGCAATAAAATCGATCTTCCCGGCAGCAAGCGCCGCCTCGGCCGCCTCCGGGTTCATGTTGCCTGCCACCATGACAGGGATGTTGACCGCCTTTTTGAGTTCGGCAGCCATATCCACCCAGGGGGCATCACCCAGATAAATCGGCGGCAGGCCGTAATCAAGCGCCCCGTAAGTTCCCACATCAACGCTGAGCAGATCGGCACCGGCCGCTTCCAGAATTTTGCCGATTTCCAAAGATTCCTCAAGTTCCCGACCGCCGGGTATGAAATGTTTGAGAGAATACCGGAATGAGATAGGCACTTTTGAACCGACCTGCGACCGGGCGGACTGAATAAGTTCAACGGCAAAGCGCATTCTTCCTTTAAGATCGCCGCCGTACTGGTCAGTACGCTTGTTCCACAATGGGGTCATGAACTGATCGACAATATACCCCGTGTGTGCGTGGACCTCGATGGCATCGAAGCTGGCCATCATCGCCCGTCTGGCTGCCTGCCCGAAGGCCTCTACGAAAGCCTGTATCTCGTCCACACTCAACGGGTGACAAAAAACTGATGGATCTCTATAGGTGGGAATAGCCGAAGGGGCGACGGGCGGCTTCTTGGGATCGATCTCAGCCGCCTGACGGCCAAAAGCCACAAAAAGCTGCATCATGATCTTGGCTCCGTAAAAATGAACCGCCTCAACCATATCGGCCAGCGAAGGCACCAGGGCATCGGAATCAATGGCAAACGGGGCAAAGGACGCCGGTTTCTCCAGCGCCCTGGAAATTTTTGCCCCTTCGGGGATAATCAGCCCGGTGCCGCCTGCAGCCCGCGCCGCCAGGTAGTCGATCTCCCGTCGCGATGTGCGGCCATCGAGTTCGCACATGAGTGTACCGTGTGGGGCTAACGCGATCCGGTTTTTCAGATCAAGCTGGCCGATGAGACCCGGCTCAAAGAGTTTGGTGAATTTCTTTGCCATATTATATTTCCTGCGAATAATTTCTTAAAAGGTTTTGTATTAATTATTTATCGCGTAAATTATCCTTCGGTTTTAGAAAATACCTGTTTCGTCATGCAGGACCCAATAAGCCTGCCTCAGCAAGCTTTTAGCCGGGGGCATCCAGCAATTTCATTAGGTTCTGGATACCGGGATTCGCCGATATGACGGTCTAGGGACTTTTTACGAAAACGTCAAAATATGCTAATTTAATAAAATTATTACAGAGATTAGGTACACAGGGATAATTCGTAAATATTTCGTTGAATAATTTAATAGCTTATCAATAAATATGTTTGTATAATTATTATGTCATCTGAATGTTCATTGCCACGAAAGAAGTTTTCGCATTATGGTATAGCCTATAACTTACTTTAATATCTTATAATATAATAATAAAATGCATAAAACAAAACGTAAGGCTACTATCAATGATTTTTTGTATCAGCGGTATGTTTACTATTATAAAAGATTATTTGTTTATGCACGACCAGGCTTATCCTTCAACCTACAAGTAAAAAACCGGATCCGAAACCGAGAGCAAACAGGTCTTTGAGATAGATGTTTTAACATGTCAGAGATCATCGGCAGAACCTATCATCAGATGTTTCTTATCGAGGCTCAGACAAATTCAGCCTTACAAAATAAAGAGCTGAGATCATCGAAAATACAAAAACACCTATCTCCTGCAATAGTTGATGCCTCTCCTGCAATAGTTGATGCCTCTCCTGCAATAGTTGATATAACAAAGCGGGTCTCAATAAGAATAAAATCAAAAGAAGGACCAGGGTCATACCTTGACGGGTTGTTGCCCAAACAAATTTGAGTTTATTAAACAATACTTGTTTAAGGCATAGTTTATTTATAATAAAGTACTATTATTATTAATAGTGCTTGCAAGTAAAATATACTTCTGTTATAAATTAT
>Ga0180732_1000875_pt1 | contig 21543 bp, 18 predicted proteins | sample KR11_01MetaG_FD_148674 | JGI IMG/M metagenome (GOLD analysis project Ga0180732, IMG submission 148674) | Groundwater microbial communities from the Olkiluoto Island deep subsurface site, Finland - KR11_0.1 MetaG | ecosystem: Environmental > Aquatic > Deep subsurface > Groundwater | place... | reverse complement strand
CTTCCTGTTAACGGGGGCTTGGTGTTGGTTACCTCAAGAATGAATCGGATTTTAAAAATTGACACGGATAACCTTATGGCCGTTGCTGAACCCGGCGTGGTGACGGGCGATCTGCACAAGGCTGTGGAAAAACAGGGGCTTTTTTATCCTCCGGATCCGGCAAGTTCTGAATATTCAACGCTTGGCGGCAATGTGGCAGAGTGTGCCGGGGGCCCCAGAGCTGTTAAATACGGTGTGACAAGGGATTATGTTTTAGGGCTTGAAGTCGTGATTCCCGACGGGCGGATTATTCGAACCGGCGTTCAGACCGTAAAGGGGGTTGTGGGTTACGACCTCACCCGGCTGATCGTGGGATCTGAAGGTACCCTTGGGGTTATCACTCAAATTATCCTTCGGTTGCTTCCCATGCCTGAAGCGGTTCGCACTCTTACGGCAACTTTCGCGGACATGGAAAAAGCCGCTGAAACAGTGTCTGAAATCATCAGAAACGGGATTATTCCAAGAACGGTTGAATACATGGACCAGGTTTCCATTCGATGTGTTGAAAATTACCTCAAAATCGGTTTGCCCAAGGATGCCGGAGCCATGCTGCTGCTTGAGGTGGATGGAAGAAAAGAAGAAGTCGACCAGGCCGTCACCAGACTGAAATCCCTCTGCATTGGAAAAGGTGCCGTGAATGTAACCTCAGCCACCACCCCCGAGGAGGTTTCACGGCTGTGGCTTGCCAGAAGATCCATCAACCCGGCCTTATTTCAATATGCTCCCCATAAGATCAATGAAGATATTGTGGTGCCGAGAAGCAAAATTCCCCTTATGGTCAGAAGAATAAAACAACTGATCGAACAATTCGATATGATCATCGCAACCTTCGGCCATGCCGGGGATGGCAATATCCACGTCAATATCATGCTGGATAAAAACAATCCGGAGCAGAAAAGAAAAGCAGATCAGATCGTTGAAATTCTCTTTGATGAAACCCTGATGCTTGGGGGAACCCTATCCGGTGAACATGGTGTGGGTATCACCAAACGGTCTTATATTGATAAGGAAGTGGGACCCCATGAGATGGCCTTAATGAAGGGGATTAAAAGTGTTTTTGATCCCAAAGGCTTGATGAATCCCGGCAAGATATTCCCAGAAGGATAACAACATAAAGCCGGCGAGTTTTTATCCACTCAACCGACCCTCCGTCCAAAACAATGGATGACCTGCGACTGGCTCTGATTTCAATTAAATTTCATGATACTCACATTTGCGGATACCATTTCTTCCAGCATCTCAATATTATCCTTGCGGGTGGATTCAATGGCGCAACGCAAATTCAATGAGCAGTATTTTCTGCAGATGGGATCAGATGAATCAAAATCTTCAAAGCAATCCATATACAAATCCAAAATAGCACTTTTCCTCAAATCTTTTTTCATTCAAAAACCTATATTGTAAGAAGCGATACCATTTGAGAATGGATCTTTCCATTGGTTGCAAGTATTTCTTTCTTTTCCACAAAAAACGGTGAATTGGAAAAATCTGTCACCGTGGCTCCGGACTCCTGTGCAATAAGAAATCCAGCAGCCGTGTCCCAGGGTTTGAGGTTCTGCTCAAAATAGCCGTCAAATCTGCCACAAGCCACATAGCACAGGTCCAAAGCCGCAGAACCGAACCTCCTGATTCCCTGGCAAGCCGTGAGGCAGTTTTTAAATCGCGTCATGACCGGATCTAAAATCTCTTTGAAATTATATGGGAATCCTGTGGCAAGAAGGCTCTCTGAAACCGAAGTTGCGGCAGAAACTTCAATGGGAAGATCATTCAGGAAAGCCCCTTGTCCCGAAACCGCCCTGAATAATTCGTTGGTTCCCGGATTGAAGACTACGCCCAACATGATCTTCCCTTCCACGGAAAGAGCAATGGAAATGGCGTAGTGATTCAAGGCATGGGCAAAATTGGTGGTGCCGTCAACGGGATCAATAATCCATTGGTACGGAGAGTCGTTGATCAAAGGGCTGCTTTCTTCGGCCAGAAAGGAATGGTCCGGAAAATGTTCTCTGATTTTTTGAATGATTCTTTTTTCAGATTCCAGATCAGCTTCCGTGAGAAGATCGATGGCGCCCTTTTTTTGTATATGTTTGAGCCTTCCGATGAGGGATCGTGTTACCTCACCGCCTTCCAAGGCTGCTTCGATGGCTGTTTTTAATAATGTATCAAAATCCATACCGGGAAACGATTCAATTTTATAAAGAGAAGTCAAAGCTCAAGGGGTTTGCTTCCGGTTCGGCGTATTTTCATCCAGAACTCGAATGGCAAAACCTCTAATCTCCTCGATTAGCGGATTCAGGGTTGATTCATCTTTCGCGCTTATGGGGATTCCGTTCACCCGGGCGCTAATTTTATCAAGGTCTTCTTCGGATACCCGGTCCATTTTATTTAATAGGCAGATGACCGGGATGTCGTTTAAATTCAGATCCGCTAATATGCCGTTCACCGATTCCATTTGATTGTGGAATTGGGGGTTGCTGATATCGATGACATGAAGCAGCAAATTCGCATTTTCAAGTTCTTCCAAAGTGGCTCGAAAGGCCACCTTGAGTTCATTGGGTAAATCTTTAATAAAACCAACGGTATCGGTGATGATCACTTCCACATCCTTGGGAAATTTCAGCCGTCTGCTCGTGGGATCCAACGTGGCAAAAAGCCTGTTTTCCGATAACACCCTGCTTCGGGTCAGCGTATTCAGCAGGGTGGATTTACCGCTGTTAGTATATCCGACAATGGACAGGATGGGAACCTCTTTTTTATTTCGCATGGCTTTTTGTTGCAGTCGGTTCCGTCTTACATGCTCTATGGACTTTTCAAGCTGTAGAATTCGCTCACGTACTCTCCTCCGGTTGATTTCAAGTTTTGTTTCTCCAGGTCCCCGGCCTCCAATCCCTCCTGTGAGCCGGGACATGGCAGTGTTCTTCAGGACCAGTCTGGGAAGAATATAATTCATTTGAGCCAGTTCAACCTGCAATTTACCTTCCCGGCTTTGGGCGCGCTGGGCGAAAATATCCAGAATCAACTGGGTCCGGTCAATGACTTTAAGGTCCACCTTGTCAGTGATGGTTCGAATCTGGGCGGGGCTGAGCTCCTGGTCGAAAATAATCAGCGATGACCCTTTCTGAAGGGCGGTAATGGTGAGTTCTTTTATTTTGCCCGTTCCGATGAAGGCGTGACTTCCCGAGTCACGTTTTTGTTGAAGAATGGTGCCAACCACATCGATTCCACCCGAAGTCGCCAGGTTTTCAAGCTCCTCCAGAGATTCTTCCGCCATGTGTTTTGATTTTTGGGTTACGCTGACCAGAAGAGCCCGTTCTCGGTCCGTACCCGAATGAAAGGCCTTTTTTGAAAACGCCAGTTCAGATTCAAGGGCGGAGATCAAATCAAGGCAACCGATATTCAACTGATTGGATCGTATGGGGGGAAGAACCACGGAGGGCTTGCCATCGACTTGTTCGGGTAGAATATGACCCATGTGAACCAGGTCGGGTTCACCGTCTTTATTCATGGTAATGACGGCCATAAGGTCCAGTCGAAGCAGGGCGAGATCGGTCAAATCATCTTTTGACAGGGAGTCCTTTTCAAGGTGGGTATGAACACACCTTAGCCCTTTTAATCGATCGGGTGCTGACCGGTAATCATCGGTTTCCGGAAGGATGATTTCGTGATGGTTGCCGACAATGACAAACTCTATTCTGCCTTGACGGTTGATGAGAAGACCGATTTGACGGCGAATCTCATGGGACAGAAGGCTTAACTCCCTTGTGAGTTCGGGCGTGATTAAATACTCGGGGGGAATTCGCCTTCGATAGAGATTCTCAAGTCGGCGGATCTGGTTTTTTTTGAGCCCTTTGGTGTTGCCGAAGAGTTTTTTCATTGAATCATAAAAAGCGATCAGTGAACATTTTTGGAAATATAATTTTCAAATCGCGTATACGTATTCAAAAATGCCAAGGTTGCCGTTCCTGTCGGGCCGTTTCTCTGTTTGGCCAGAATAATTTCAGCCGTCCCTTTGTGCGGGTTGTTTTCTTCTTTGTTATATACTTCATCCCTGTAAATAAATGCAACCACATCCGCATCCTGCTCCAAAGCCCCGGACTCTCTTAGATCTGAAAGTTTGGGGCGTTTGTCATTGCGTTGTTCAAGCATTCTGTTCAGCTGGGAAAGTGCCATGACAGGCAGGTCAAGTTCTTTAGCCAGTGCCTTTAATGAACGGGAAATATCTGAAATCTCCAGGTCTCTTCTTTCCAGGGTTCGGTTTGCCCGCATCAACTGCAGATAGTCTATGATAATCAACCCGATATTTTTATCCATTTTGAGACGTCTGGCCTTGGCCCGGATTTCCATGGCTGAGATGACCGGGGAGTCATCTATAAAAATAGGCGCTTCCGAAAGAACGCCGGCGACCTCGGTAATCGTGTCCCAGTCATCCATACTGAAAAAACCGCTTCGAAGCCGTGAAGAATCGATTCTGGATTCCGCACATAGCATTCTCATGGACAGTTGCTCTTTGGACATTTCAAGGGAAAAAATCGCCACCGGTACGTTGTGCTCAACCGCGGCATTTCTTGCGATATTCAAGGCCAGAGAGGTTTTCCCCATGCTGGGGCGGGCTGCCAGAATAATCAGATCGGATCTTTGAAACCCGGACGTATATCGGTCCAGATCGATAAAATCCGAAGGAACGCCGGTAATCATGGATTTGTTGGCCTGCTTTTCAGCCAGCATTTCAATGTTTATGTCGATAATCTGGCTGATGGGGGTGAAGGCCTGGCGGGATTTGTTTTCTGAAATTTCGAAAATTGCTCTTTCAGCAAAATCCACAACACCTTCAAAGTCACCGGTATCTTCAAAACATTTCTGGATGATGGTGTTGGATTTCTGAATCAGGCTTCTTAAGCAGGATTTTTCATAGACAATATTTGCATAATGTCGAACATTTATGGCCAGAGGAACCGTGTCGATCAAACCGGCAAGATAGGATGCGCCGCCAATTTCCTCCAGTTGGTTCCGGTTTTTCAATTCATTGGAAAGGGTAATTAAATCAACCGGTTCAGATCTTTCAAAAAGCTTTATGATGGCTGCAAATATTTTTTGATGATTCGACCTGTAAAAGTTTTCCGGTGATAGAATTTCAATGATCTCATATAAGGCGGAATTGTCCACCAGGATGGAACTGATCAGGGACTCTTCTGCTTCAATATTTTGAGGAGGAAGCGTCAATGAATTCTGTAAATCGGTTTTTTTACGTTGAGCGGCCATGATTGGATAAAACCAGAAGCGTTAGGGGTGAAAAAAGGAAATGGAACAAAAGCCCTCTTATCAAACCTCAACCAGTTTATCTTCCTGGAGTTGAAGAAGAATCGAGGGCCATAGGCATTCTTTAACCGTTACCGTTAGGATAAAGCGGTGGGCTATGCTTCCGGAACGATTTCAACCTTTATTTTAGGCTCAATATCTTTATAAATACGAATGGGTATTTCAAAGGTGCCCAGGTTTTTGATGGCGTCCTTGAGCAATACCATTCTTTTTTGGACCACAATGCTTTGATCCGCAAGCGCTTTGATGATGTCCCGCACGGTGATGGAGCCATACAACCGTTCTTCATCGCTGACTTTGGCCCGTATAATGCAAACCACCTGTTTAAGCTTTTCAGCCATTTCAGTGGCGATTTGAACCTCTTTGGCAATCTGCAAATCAAATTTTGTTTTTTCCTGCTCCAGGACTTTTCGGTTCTGAACCGTGTCAATAACGGCTTTTTTCTGGGGAAGCAGGTAGTTTCGGGCATAACCGTCTTTCACCTTTACGGCGCTGCCGATAATTCCTAAAGACTCAATGGTTTCTTTTAAAATTACTTTCACTTTAGAACCTCATATTTTAGAGAAAAAATGTTGAATGCAAGTCTACTTAACTTGCTTTATATTATCAACAAGAAATCAAGATGTGCCGGGTTTTTCAGGATTCAACTTCCGGATATCCAGCCAAACATCAAAAAATCCCAAACCAATGACAAAAAAGATCAGGATTTGCTGTATGCCGATCAGGAGGTACAATGCAATTTTCAGAAATTTGGGCAATTTCTTTCTTTCGAAGTAAAACGCCACAATGGCAATTCCCTGAAAGAAATAAATGACCATTAGCACCAGCAAACAATTAAGCCCGATCATTTTCAAAGCCGGGCTTGGCAAAAAAAGAATCATCCCTGACCCAATGGCAAACCATACCAGAATTTCAGGCGCTTTCCATTCCGTTAGAGGGTCGAAATTCAAAGCGGCCAGATTCTTGGCCTTGAAAAGCGTTTTGGCCAATAAGATGTTTATCCAAGCCGTCATCAATGAAAAAACCGCAATAAGTCCCGGTGTCATTCTGACCAGCACGTAGAGGATCTGCTCTCTTGAATCCTGGATAAGCCTTATGGTTGGTTCAGGCATTTTCATTTCTTCATACAGAGCAATGGTGTTTTCTAAATTTCCACTGACATATTCCGATAGAAGCGAATCAATGCCGGACCCTGAAACCAAGCTGAAAAAGAACAAGCTGACAAAAACCAAAGCCAGCGCAATACCGGTTGCATAGGAAACCAATTTTTCAATAGAAAGTTTGTTTTCCGTCAATTCTCCCAGTGAAAAACCGATGACCAGAAGTTCAACGAGAAACAAGGCATCTGCGGACAGGCCGTCTGTCATCAATAGCACAAGAAAGGCCACCGTGCCGGGTATAATAGCACCCACTCTTCTGCCAAGCTTAACCCGGTAAAAATAAGTTGGCAATGGAACGAAAATGACAAAGAATAAACCCATCACAGGCAATAGGGCGGATAGCGTTACCAGTATCCCTGTGATGGCGATGCCATTCAATAAATCCTTGGTCATGTGATTAATACATTTTTTGCCACACCCCTTTGCTTAATTCAGGGGAGTGCGGGAATTGACTTTAAACATCCAGGGTGCCCACGAACGGGAGCAGTGCAATGGTTCGTGCACGTTTTATGGCATGGGTCAAAACCCTCTGATGTTTTGCGCAGGTTCCGGAAATACGCCGGGGTATAATTTTGCCTCTTTCAGTAATAAAATATCGAAGCGTTTTTGAGTTTTTATAATCAATAACGATACTGCTGTCAGCACAAAACCTGCAAACTTTTCTCCGGTGATAGACTCTTTTTTTTGCGGGGCGCCCCCTTTTTGCGTCAGTATTATGCATTATTCAACTCCTCATCTGTTTTGGAAAATTCGGCTTCGTCGGCTTCGTCGGCTTCGTCGGCTTCGTCGGCTTCGTCGGCTTCGTCGGCTTTGTCTTCTAATACCGGCTCTTTGGCGATGGGTTCCGAAGCTGTCGTTTTTTCCTGAGCTGCCTCTTTTGCCGCAGCCTCTGCTTTGGACTGAATTTCAGCAATTTCTGTTTGGAGAGCGTCCTCGTCAACATCCTTGTTCAGTACAACGGTCATATATTTCAGAACACCGTCTTCGATGCGAGAAAATCTTTCAATTTCATCCACAAGAGGTCCCATTCCACAAAAGTCAAAGCGGACATAGTATCCTCTTGTTTTTGATTTTATTTCATAGGCGAGTCTTCTGGATCCCCATTCATCCAGAACCACAAGAATGCCCTTTTGTTGCTCAATAACCTCTTTGATTTTTTCAATAATGGGTTTTCGACCGTCATCCGATAAATCCGGGTCGATAATAATAATTGTTTCGTATCTCCTCATTGAACCTCCTTTTGGCTTTGAAGCCCTGGTTTTGAATTGCACGAAATGTGGAATGCCACCAGAGCAAGGAATATTATAAAAATAGCTCCTTTACCATTCGTTCATAGGCAATGTCAACTTGAAATTGGGTTTCTTTTTCATATCTGGAACTTTCAGATTGAAAATCAGCCTGTCTTCATGCATGATTATTCAACCATTCGGTATTTTGGCCGGCATTCCGGAAGAGGTCTGAATAAACCATTCCATACGAATCCATGGGAGATGATCCCGTTTGTCAGAAGACCTTAACCCACAATCTGATCTTCAGAGTGACATTCTGAACATGCCCGTTCAAAAGGCCATTTTCCATCTGGCCTGGCCCACGATTTTTTCGGGTATTCTTGAAAATCTCACCACCACGGTGGACATGATCATGGTGGGTACGTTGGGGGCTCCGGCCATTGCAGCGGTGGGGTTTTGCGGCATGATCAACTGGACCCTGTCCTCCCTCATGATGGGTCTTAGCATTGCCATCACCGCCATGGTGGCAAGGAGTTACGGTGGCGGGCAAAAAAAAGATGCTGAATTTGCCGTTGCCCAGGCCATGATCTTGGCCCTTATTCTCGCCGCAGGAATTGCTCTGATCATTTTTTTCGGGGCCCCATGGATTTTGCGGTTTTTAGGGGTTCAAAATGATGTGTATGAGCTGGCCGTCCCTTATCTTAAAATTATTTCCTTCAGCGGTTTGTTTTTTGCCGTTCTCATCACCTTGGGTGGTGCTCTGCGTGGAGCCGGAGATACCCGCACCCCTTTGTATATAGGGTTTATTTCGAATATATGCAATGTGGCCCTCAATTATGTGCTGATCTTTGGAAAAATGGGATTTCCCGCCCTGGGGGTCACCGGAGCTGCCATCGGGAGCATGATCTCCCTGTTGGTGGCCACCCTGCTTTTGGTCATTCTATGCCACACCGGCTGGTTAACGCTCCAATTGTCCTTCATGCATTTTCGATGGGATTCCGGCAGAATGCGGGCACTGATTCGCATGGCCATACCGGCGTCCATTGAACAGTTTGTGGTTCAATTGGGGCTTTTGGTTTACGCCAGATTCATTGTGGGGTTCGGCACTGCGGCGTTGTCCGGGTACCAGGTGGGGTCACAGGTTTTGTCTTTATCTTTTATTCCCAACGGGGCCTTTTCCATTGCCGCATCCACGCTTGTGGGCCAGAATCTGGGGGCAGGGCGAAAATCCGAAGCCAAAAGAGCCGCATGGATTTGCCTTGGGCTGGGAACCCTTTCCATGAGTACGGTGGCGGCCATTACCCTTTTCAATGCCGAATTCCTGGCTTCTGTTTTTGTCAAAGAACCGGATGTCATACACCTTGGAGCCAATTTTATCGCCATCGTGGCCTTTTCCCAACCGGCCATGGCCGTATACTTTATTTTGGCTGGTGCGTTGCGGGGGGCAGGCGATACCCGTTCTCCCTTATATGTCACCCTCATCTGCATGTATGGCATTCGCATTCCAGGGGCTTTTCTGGTGAGCCTGTTCATGGACATGGGCATAGAATTGACCTTCGGGCTGTTGATTCTTGATTATATCGCCAGAGCCGTGGGCATTTTGTATTTCTTTCGCAAAGGAAAATGGATGGAATAACAGGGTTCAAGAAGCTTCATCCTGTGCCCCATGGCTCCTTCTCTCCCCCTCACAAGAATTTCGATTCAGGAAAAATAGCTCAAGTTTTATAGTGGAATGACGATGGCTTATATGCAGGGCATTTCAATGCCCGGTTTTTAACCTACTATAAAAAACAACAAAGGAGCTATTTGTGGAGAATCGACCCATACGGAATGTTGCTTTATTTATTTTCTTACCCCTGTTTTTTGTTTTAATCTCAACACCTCCGGTTTTTGCTTCGGAAACCCGGGGAAAACCTGACAAGGAGCTTCTGCAAGAAACCGGTCTGGATGAATGCCTGGAGAAGGCTCTGGAAAACAACCGCCGCCGTCCGGCATCCCGCTTTGCTGTCGAGATGGCCGAGGCTCAGCACCGGCAAGCCATGGCCGGTTACTGGCCGCAAATCGCCATAAAAGGCGGCTACCAGCTCATGGATGAAGCCCCCAATTACATCTTTCCTTCCTCCACCATATCCTTACCCATGGGTGGCACCATCCCCATTACGATTCCGGGTTTGGGGGCCATTGATGTGGGTTCCATCACCGTTCCAGCCCAGGATATCAAACTCATGGACAAGGAATCGTACAGGGGATCTGCCGAGGCCACCTGGCTGCTTTACGACGGTGGGATGCGCAAAGGGTATCGTGAGCAAACCCAAGGGCTTGTGGATATAATGAAGCAGGATTCCCGGCGCACGGACCTGGAAATCGTGGACAGTGTCAAACGATTCTATTACGGGGCTGTTGTGGCCACCCAGCTTCACCAGCTCGGCAAGGATACCCTGGAGCGTATGGGGGCCACCCTCAATCTTACGGAAACCATGTATAAAGAGGGCAGCGGAACCGTAAAGAAAACCGACTGGCTCGACAACAAGATCATGGTCGATTCCCTGCGTTCCATGGTGGCCTTATTGGAGAAAAATGAATTGATGGCCCGGGCCGCTCTGGCCAACACCATGGGCATGCCATGGAATGCCAGTGTAAAACCAAAGGACACGGAAATGCCCTTCACGCCTTTTATGGACCAGCTGGACGGCCTTGTGAGCACCGCCTATCAATTCAACCCGGACTGGTCCAAGGTCGAGGCCGCCATTCGTGCTGCTGAAGGAGCTGTGCTTACGGCCAAAAGCGATTATTACCCAAAACTTGCGGTCGTGGGCGAGCTGCACAAATGGTGGAACGACTATGATGCCGGCATGGCAACCGACCCCAACAAGGAAGGCTGGACGGCTGGCGTGGGGGTTGAGATTCCTATTTTCAGTGGTTTCCTGACCCGAAACAAGGTGGCCGAAACCCGTGCCCGTGTTGCAAAAATCAAAGAGGAGCAGATTCTCCTCAAAGAGGGGATCGGCCTTCAAATCAGGGATACTTTCCTTGCTTTGAGCGCTGCCGAGAAATCCCATCAGGCTACGTTGGACGCCATGAACGCCGCTGTGGAAAACCGGGATCTGAATACCCGGGCGTATCAACAAGAACTGGTGGAAACCGAGGAGGTTATCCGTGCCCAGTTGATGGAAGCGCTCATGTCTGCCCAACATTACAAGGTGCGTTACGACCATATTGCGCTCCAATCCCAACTGAATCTGGTGGTGGGAAACGAAGTGCTCAAGAAACTTGAAGAATGATCCTTAAAAACGTCACAAAGCAGTTTCGGGAAACAAGCATTGTTGTCTGCCCTATAACACGGCGACAGTTTCGTGGATGGTTGAGTGTTATGCTGGTGATGCTCTGCCTTATTCCCGTGGGGGCAAGGGGTGAATCATCGGAATTGTTCCGTGTGGGTTTTTCCAAGTCGACCTTTGAGGAAGTGAACGAAAACGATGCCATTGCTGCCGTTCGCGTATGGTCCCAAGCCCTGGTAAAGGAACGCGGCATTGCTGCAGATCCGCAACCCATTATTTTTTATAGCAATATCGAAATGGCCGAGGCTTTGACCAAGAAAACCGTGGATTGCATCAACCTGACCACGGCTGAGTATGAAGAATTGAGAGGGCAGCTGGTCAAGGATTGTATTGTGTTGGGGGTATTGTCCGAATCCATCACGGAAGAGTATCTGCTGATCGTCCATTCCAAAAGCGGCATCGAAAAACTCAGCGACCTGCGGGGGCGTACTCTGGGGTTTCTTCAGTCTCCCCGTACTTCTTTGGCTGCTGTCTGGGCGGATACCCTGCTGGTTCGGGAGGGACTTCCCCCGGTCGCTGAATTCATGGGAAGGGTTTTTTCTGAAACAAAGATCGGCAAAGTCATTCTACCCGTGTTCTTTCGTCAGAAGGACGCTTGTGTGATCACTCGAAAGGGTTTTGACACCATGATCGAACTCAATCCCCAAACGGGACAGGAACTCAAGGTTTTGGCCACCTCACCGCCTGTTGTACCCATGGTCTTCTGTTTTCGGAACGACTTCAGCCTTTCCTTTCGGGAAAAAATCCTGGGCGAGATTACCAGCTGGCATCAATCTCCCTCCGGCCGGCAGATCCTGACGCTCTTCCAGTCAGACAGGATTGAAAAACACCCGGTGAGTTGTCTGGACAGCGCGTTGGAAATTCTTACGGCGCATAAAAAGTTGTCCGGAAAGACAGCGCCAGGCCAAGGGGTCAGGGCCTCAAGGGATGCCATGAGAGGAAGCCAATAAGCGCAAATGGAACGTCGCAAATCTATCGTCCAACACCTGGCAAAATCCATTGAATCCTTGGATCACAAAGCAGAAATTGCAAAGCCTGCATCCATGCAGTTGACGGATCTGTGGCCATGGTTTTGCGCGCGGTTGGTCTTCTTGTTCGTGCTTGGGGCGCCTCTTATTCGAATCGTTGCTGAAGAACCGGTTTCCCCTCCCTTTCGAATTGGTTTTTCCAGCAGTATGCTCACGGATGTAAACGAAAACGAAGCCAGGGCTTCGGTAAAGGGTTGGGGCGAACTGATCGCCAAGGAACAGAACGTCCCCATGGACCCAGATCCCGCCTGCCTTGAGTCGTCCCTGGAATTGATTGCAACCCACCGCCGGTTGTTCTGAAGGAGTAAACCTGTGAAAATCCTTATCCCTGTCCTGTGTCTATTCTGCTTCCTGGTCACGGAAGGAGCCCACAGCGCTGAAAACGCAAAGGTCATTCCTTTCCGCATCGGTATTTCATCTCAGACCATGGGGGATGTCAATCGGAATGATTACATGGCTGCCTTCAAATCCTGGGCCGTCACAGTGGGCAGAGAGCAGGACTTGTCCATGGAGGTTGAGGGGGAAGTGTTTGAAGAAATGGAAGGATTGGGCAATGCCTTTAAGGAAGACCGGTTGGACGGCTTAATTCTTGGTGTAAAGGATCTCATGGGTATGGTCATGATACCCGGGAGTGTTTTTTTAAGTTGCAGTGAAAAGGGGTTGTATGTCCATTATGCGGTCATCGTGCATCGTGACAGTCCTATCAAGGATGCAGGCGGGCTCATGGGTTGCAAGGTGGTCACGAACAATGGCCATTTGATGGGACTGGCTCGACCCTGGTTTGAGGTTTTACAGGCCGGTCAAACCCAAGGGATTACCAAATGGCCGGGCAGCCTGATCTTCAAGGAGAATTCGGCCAAGTGCATCCTGCAAGTGTTTTTTCGCCAGGCCGATGCGGCTTTGGTTACTGAAGATGCATTTGATCTGGCCTGTGAACTTAATCCCCAGCTGCGAAAGGAGCTCAAAGTATTGACCGTGTCACCGCCCTTCATCCCCGGCCTTTTTATCATACGACCCGGCTTTAAGGAAAGAGAGAGGCTGGAGATGGCGATTGTGGAACTTCACAGCTCCCCGGGCGGCCAACAGGTTCTGTCCATCTTCCAGGCAACTCGCATGGAGAAACACCCCGGTTCCATTCTGGACCCCACGATGCAGTTTCTTTCGGAGCAACAGCGGGTGCTGCAAAATTCAAAGCCAAAAGGAACCCGGCCGTGATTTCAAAAGTAATATGGCTTATCTTACTGGTCATCCCATTGCTCCTGCAACCGTTCTGCAATTCGGCCCATGCTTCCGAGGCATCGGAACCATCGAAACAGGAAAAATTGAGCATAGGGATCCTTCAGAATCATTTTCTCGGGGTGAACTCGTTGGATGCGGAAGCTGCTTTCAAAATCTTTGCACGAACCGTCGCGCTCACCTATGGTTACCAAATCGATGTCACAGTCCGGATGTTTGAGAGCACTCGTGAACTTCAATCAGTCCCCTTGGTTGAGAGAATAGACCTCATTGTTTTGGATACCTGGAGCTACCTAAAGATGAAGGATGAGAAATGGCTTGAACCGGTTTTTGTGTCATCGGATGGTGACCAGATGGCATGCCGCTACCTGCTTCTGACTCGGCGGGAAAGCAAACTGAATACCTTGAAGGATTTACGGGGTAAAACCTTGAACCTGCTTGCCTCATCCAATGCCATGCTGGGGATTCCATGGCTTCAAGGCCTCATGCAGGAGCACGAACTGGGGATGCCGGAGGAATTCTTCGGCGTAATGGAATACTATACCCAGCCAATGCCCACGGTTCTTCCGGTTTTTTTCGGGAAAAAGGACGCTGCTCTGATAGATGCCACAAAGTTCGAGCTGATGATTGAGTTGAATCCTCAACTCAAGAGCTTGCAGACCATCGGCTCCTCGGAACCCCTCGTGAACTCCGTTGTCTGTCTTAAGCGATCGGGATGGTCCTCCGAACGGTTCAGGCAGGATTTGGTTCAAGCCATGGCCGAGCTACACCTTAAACCTTCAGGCCAGCAGATTCTGGCTCTTTTCAAGATCGGACGGATGGTGCCATTCGAGCAAAGCCAACTGGACACGGTGATACAACTGCGTGAAATGGCGTTATCCCGGAAGAATAAAAACCCGGGCGCGCCAGGCAGGCTTGAAAAATCGCATGGAGGAGGTATTTAGCAAAGATGACTTTAACCCAAACCAAACGCCCCCGTGTCAGCATTGCCCTGCGCTTTGCCCTGTTGTCCTGGCTGGTGACCCTGTCAACTTTGCTTATTTTCGTTCTCATGACCCTTCCGCAGCAAAAGAGAACCTTTCTTAAAAACCTGGAATCCAAAGCCAATAGCGTGGCCGTATCGTTGCGGGATGTGGCTGCGGGTGCTGCGGTGAACGAAGACCTGGCCAGTGTGGTCAGCGCGAGCCAGACCTTGCTGGAAGGTGATCCCGATCTCGATTTTCTAATCGTCACGAAAAACAATGGGTTTTCCCTGATCAACGAGCAATCCGGTTGGAGGGTCGAACCTGAAACCCATCCTTACTGGCTTCCGGAAAAGCGAAAACCGGTGGGCGGAATTGCTTTTGTTCCGACGTTGAACCACCGGGTCTTTCACTACGCTCAGCCCTTTGATTATTCGGGTATTCAGTGGGGCTGGATTCATGTGGGGCTCTCCCTAGAGAGATACGATCAAAGCGTAGCGTCTCTATATCGTAGCACGGTCATTTTGGCACTGGGGTGCATCTTTCTGAGCTTTCTCGTCTCGCTGGTGTATGCCCGGCAAATGGTCCGGCCCATTCTGCGCCTGCGCCATCTGGTGGAGAAAATCGCAGGGGGGGATCTTTCCGTAAAAGCGCATATCAAAAGGCACGACGAACTGGGTAGCCTTGCCGATTCCGTCAACACTATGACCGAAGCTCTATTGCGGAAAGATCAAATTCTGGAGAGTGTCAGCTTTGCCGCCCAGCAGTTCATGCAGACCTCCCAATGGGAGGATGTTATCCATCCAGTGCTGGGAAAAATCTGTCAGGCGGCGGATGCCAGCCGGGCCTATATTTTTGAGAATCATACGGACAGAGGCGGACGATTGAATGTGTCCCAACCGCACAAATGGGCTTCACCTGCGGTCACCCCCCAGCTGTCCAATCCTGAATTGCAGAATCTATCCTATGACGATATGGGATTTGGAAGCTGGCCTGAACGGCTCGGCCGGAACGAAATCATCCCCGCAATCGTGTCCGAAATGAGTACGCAAGAAAGGGCCGTTTTGGAACCTCAAGACATTCGTTCCATCATTGTCATCCCGATTTTTGTGGAAGGCGTCTGGTGGGGGTTCATGGGATTGGACGACTGTCTTCAGGAAAGGGTGTGGACCTATGCCGAACAGGACAGCCTTCGAGCAGCCGCCGACATGCTCGGAGCGACCATCAGCCGGCAGAAAATCCAAAATGCCCTTGTGGTCGCCAAGGAAGGCGCGGAGCAGGCCAGCCGGAGCAAAAGCGAATTTCTTGCCAACATGAGCCACGAGCTGCGAACTCCGCTGAACCACATTATCGGGTTCACGGACCTGGTGCTAAGTCGAAGTTTTGGCGAACTCACAGAAGAGCAGGATGAGTTTCTGAAAGATGTGCTGGGCAGCAGTCACCATCTGTTGTCCCTGATTAATGATGTTTTGGATTTGTCCAAGGTGGAAGCCGGCAAGATGGAGCTGGAGCTTTCGGAAGTCCGGATTCGGGAATTGCTTGCAAACAGCCTGGTGATGGTCAAGGAAAAGGCTCTGAAGAACCGGCTGAAGCTGGAGGTTGAATTGGATGGGGTTCCTGAATTGTTTATGGCAGATGAGCGCAAGATCAAACAGGTGGTGTACAACCTGCTATCCAATGCGGTGAAGTTCACACCTGCCGGGGGTGAGGTTCGCCTGGGGGCCAGGGTTCAGGATCGTGCCGAATTCAAAGAACATCTCCCGAACCCGGGGGGAATTGAGAAATGCTTGTGTGTGTGGGTTGCGGATACGGGCATCGGCCTGGAGCCAAAGGATCTGGCCCGGATCTTTGATCCTTTTGAGCAGGTGGAGGGCAGTACCAGCCGAAAATACCAGGGGACCGGGTTGGGGCTGGCGCTCACTCGCAAAATGATCGAGCTGCATTCCGGTGTCATATGGGCTGAGACCTCCGGGATGGGCCAGGGGAGCACATTTAAGTTTGTTCTTCCGGTGTTGAGGAAGGAATGATAAGCTTGTTGCGATATTGATTTTGAACGCATCGCCCGTCTTTCCGGTGTATCGGGAAATAGGGTTTTCCACAATCAGCATGTTTCCATCGGGCCGATGCGATCATGCCTTTTTGCACTCTTTAAACACTGGAGATCGGCATTTTTTACAGTCCGGATGGTTGATGTTTTCAAGGATTTTGGTGATGGCTTCTGTTTCGGATTCAAAGATGTGGTGAAGACCGATATCGTTGATGTATCCTCCCCGCTCAAGAACCCCTCTGGCAATGGGTTTCAGACCGCAAAAATATAGCCCCCCTTGCAGTGCATTCCTCCGAAGGGATTCTTTTGCCAGCATTTCCGCACCGGTGACATCAATAAAATTGATGCCGTGAGCCATAATCAGTAGGTGGGATTTACGCAGGAGGGGTTTGTCAATGGCATAAAAAAAATCTGTGATATGGTTCACTGCACCAAAAAACAAAGATCCGTCAATGCGAATGATTTTCAGGGCAGGGCAATGTTGTTCAGATGGGGTCCAAATAGGCCCGGCGGCGTCCACCTGATCCGGCATAAGGCTGATAATTTCAGGATGGGCGGTTTGGCGCAGGTAAAAAAACAGGGACAACAGAACCCCCGTATATATGGCGAACTCAAGATCCAGAAGCAGGGTTGAAAAAAACGTTGCCCCCAGGATGGCTGCCTCCTGTTTGCTGGTGCGGATAATATTCCGGATATGATGAAAATCGATGAGATTAAACGCCACCAGCAGAATAATTCCGGCCATGGCCGGGATGGGCAGATATTCTGTTAAGGGGGCCACCAGAAGCAGAATCAGGGCCAGAAATACGGATGCAAAAACAGCGGATAATGGCGTCATGGCCCCGGCGTGGTAGTTAATGCCGGAACGGGTGAATGACCCTGAACCCGCGTAACAGGAGAAAAAACTGCCTGCAATATTCGATAATCCCTGGCCGATAAACTCCTGACTGCCGTCGATCTGCTGGCGCGAAAACCCCGCCACGGAGCGCGCAATGGACAAGGCTTCGATCAGGCCGATCAGGGCAACGGCAAAAGCTTTGGGGGCCAGTTGTTGAAGGGTGGTGATGGAAAAATCCGGTAGGGAAAAAGGCGGCAGGCGGCCGGGCAAACTGGCCATCAAATGGATGCCGTGGGATTTAGCGCCCACAAGTACGCCCAATACACTGCCGAAGATCAGGGCAAAGAGGAGCCCCGGCCATCGGGGCCGGAACAGCTTAAAGGACAGGGCACAAGTCAGGGCTCCGAAAGCCACGATGGCTGAGTAGGGATTTGCCCGGGAGGTTTCGTGAAAAAGGGTCCACCAGGTGTTAAAAAAGGAGCCGGCTTTGGGCATGGGAATTCCAAAAACATGACCCAACTGGCTGGTGGCAATGAGAATGGCTGCCCCGGCGGTAAAACCCACGATGACGGAATGGGAAACAAAATTCACCAGAATGCCCATGCGGGCCAATCCAAGGGATAATTGAAAAACCCCGGCCAGAAAGGTGAGGGTGATGGCCAAACTGATGAATTCAGGGGAGCCGGGTGAGGCCAAGGGGACCAGGGAAGAGAACACCACAATGGAAATGGCCGTAGTGGGCCCGGAAATAAGGTGCAGGGAAGAACCGAATAATGCAGCCACCACAGGCACCACGATGGCTGTATATAATCCGTATTCCGGGGGCAACCCGGCAATCATGGCAAACGCGACGCCCTGGGGCAGAACGATCACCGCTCCGGTCAACCCGGCCATGACATCGGCCCGGACGGTATCCCAGCCCACAAAACTCCACCAGCGCAAAAAGGGAAAAACTTTTCTCCAAAATGCGATGGTAGGGGTTTGCATGCTTTTATCCTTCTCCGGTAGAAAAACGTGTCCGTCAGTCTTGGATGGAATGGGCAACGATATTCACATGGACCTTTTTCACCTCATCAACCTTTTCAACCATACGCTTCACTTTCCTGGAGATCCCTTTTTCATCCACAAGAGATCCCCTTACGCTTACATAAACCACACCGTTCCGGGCATCGGCGGTTACTTTGGGGAAATCACGCACCAGCGCAGCTTCGACCTGGGCGCTTAAGCACAGATCCTCAAGCCGTTCGGTGCTTTCGGGTGTTGTTTGAAAGCAAGGACTGTTAAGGGAGCAAAGAATAATGGATACCGCATCATCCACATCCATGGTATCCAGATGCAAGGTCATGTCATAAAATCGCTGATCCCATGTGTCCAGGCCGTAAAGGGTCATGGACCATTTCCGCCGTTCGGCGTCATCCTTCACAAGAATGTGACGGGCTTGGTCAGCCGAGATCCTTTCACGTTTCATTTCCTCTTTTATCCGGTCCTCCAAATTGGCCATAATCCGTACTTTCAACACATGGGGAATTTTCTGTAAAAAAGCATGGCCGGCCAAACCATGGTAAATCAGAGAATCTTTTTGAAGGCGTTTGAGCAGGGCGGCACGAAAAAAGGCGATGTATCTTTCTTTGCCGTAGGTGAAGCGATCCAGAATGGAAGGCGCATCATGGATGGCCCGAACCAGTTTGATTTCGGGGATGTTGAACTGTTCGGAGGCTTCAAGAATAATTTCCCGGGAAAGGCATTCATAATTCAATAATGCAGCCAGCTTTTCGGCGACTTCCCGTCCCCGGCTATAAGAGCCTCTGGATATGGTCACAATTGACATGGCACCCTCCGTTAGGTTGAACATCCAGGGGGGAACTCAAAAATGATGCTATTATGAAAAACACTTTTATCGCTGTAAAGAACGCAAAGAAAGTTAATATTTCCCTATATTTTAAGAAAAGTCTTCGCGTTATCGCACAACAAATTATCCTGGAAGGCGGTGAAATGATCAAAATATTTTTTTAGACCCCCCAGCTTATTGACCATCATAATCATGATATAGTCCGTACCGAACATGAGTTTGCTTTCCAGTCCTTTATTTTGGGTGACAATGTTGAGGATTTTCCGGGGCAGTTTCGACTGGGCGTGGTAGGATATATCCGTATACACATGGGGATGTTCCTGGATCATTTTGATGATTTCCTCCATCCACGCGGTATGGCCTTCAGCAAGCTGGTCGCCCCCGCCGAAATGGGCGAAGTTGATGCGCAGGTTCGGCCACCGGTTCAAAACGGGCCGCCATTTTTCCGGAGCGGTGAAGTAGGAGCTCTTATTGCCTTGAACGGTTTTAAAATCCTCCCAATGGTTGCTCCCCTCCCAAGTATTCACATAATTCTCCTTTCTGAAATTATTCATGCCGCCCTGGGAGCAATGCAGGGTGATGGGGATGTCGTAGGTTGTGCAATACTCAAAAACCGGCGCAAGATTCGGATGGGTCGGCAGATAACCCAACGGGGTGTAAAGTTTGATGCCCTTGAAGATTCCTTTGCCTTTTTTAACTTTCAGGTCCATGAGCTTCAAAATACCGATTCTCCTGGGGTCCACGGCCAAAAACGGGAAGACCTGGCCGGGATATTTTTTTGCAAGCGCCTCCAGGTCGTGCATGTGTTGCTTGAAACCCGGCGACAGTTCGATGCCTTCATAGGGATTGACACTTCTGCGCGTTTTTTTGGGCACGGCGAGCAAGTCTTTTCTGGCGTCATCAAAGAGGGTGTTGAGGGTTTCGCCGGAAGCGGACCGCCTTCTGGTGGCCGGTGTCTTCTGGATTTCTTCCAAGATGAGATTTTTAATATGATCGAAGTGGTCTTCAAAGTTCTTTTTCCCGTCTTCGGGAATGGAAAATGGTTCAACCGTGATCAAGGCTCGCCGTCCTCTTCGACCAGCGGTCTCTTCATCCCTATTATCGCAAAGGGCAAAATAGATATCCATCATTAAGGGCGTTATGATGAGCGAGGCGTTTTTCCCAAGCTCGCTTTCGGCAAAATTTTTTCGGGCCGTAAGGAAATTACCTTCACAATCTGATAAGGATACTTCCAAGAGTCTGGCGATCCATGCCGCAAAGTCTTTGGCTCCCTCCAGAGTCTCGATAATTCCCCGGGCCGCCCTTTTTTTAGCCGCGCCTTTTTGATGGGGGTAATGGCCCAGGAGGTGATTCCAGGTGGCGGCCGCAAGCTCCATGATGGCGTATTTGGCGTTGAAAAGATGGCAGTGAATATCAATAATCTGTCTGTTCGGCATGGTATGACTCCTTTTTTTAGGTAATCAACTTTATTGAACAAGATGCGCAAAGGGATCAGCATACACTACATAAGCCAGGTAAGTTGCGTCCCCGGCTTCGTAGGCTTTTTCCCTGCCTTTATTTACCGCCTCGGAAACCATTTTCCCTTCATGCAAGGCTTCGTAGAAAGCCTTGATGAACGTCAGAGCCGGCTGGTCCCCGATCATCCAGAGCGCTCCGATAAAAACACCGGCTTCCCGTTCCAGGAAAGCGGGGGCAAACCCTCCTAATCCCGTGATCTGGTAACCCATTTTCCCGGCCCGGCAGGAATTGAGGACCACGATCGGCCTTGTTCCGTCTTGGCCCTTGAGTTGGCATAAACCTGAAACAATGTCCGGGGTAAGGTCCTTGAGCATGCTGCTGGTGCCGGCTCCGGCAGATTCCAGTTCGATGCGGCAGTCTGTGATCTGGGCTTCGGAGGCCTCCCCATGGCCAGCAAAATGGAAAAGATCAAAAGGACCTTCCAAGCTGAGCAGTTTGGTGACTTCCGGCCGGGTTGCCGGTTTCACGGGTTTGGCGCCGAAAAGACTCTTCAGGAGTTTTCCTTCTTTTTTCGCACTTTTCAGTTCATTCCCGGGATAGGAAGGCGTCACATACCAGGCGCGTCCCGGCCTGATGCGCAACTGGGTGGGCGCGGTGTGGCCATGGAGCCAGCGTACCATACCCATCTGTCCCAGAAATTTGGTTTCGGCGGGCAAGGACTTTCCGGGTTCGCAAACATGAAGGATTTCCCACGGAATATAGGGCTCTTCACAGTAGAGTTTGAGATGTTTTATTTTGTCACGGTTTTCCCAGAACACCCTTTGCAGGTCCTTGGGAAAAAGGGTCTGGAATAGCTTGGCTCCGATACTGCGCAACTGAATTTGCAGCTGATCGAAATCCGTTGGGGTATGCGTTTCCACTTCATCAAATAAATTCATGTAAGGTTTCAGGACGGCCAGGACATCCCCGTCGAACTCAGGAGATTCATACTCCTGATCAATGTCCATGTCATCCATCCAGAGGCAATACCGGTACCTGGTTTTACC
>Ga0180732_1000874_pt1 | contig 21544 bp, 34 predicted proteins | sample KR11_01MetaG_FD_148674 | JGI IMG/M metagenome (GOLD analysis project Ga0180732, IMG submission 148674) | Groundwater microbial communities from the Olkiluoto Island deep subsurface site, Finland - KR11_0.1 MetaG | ecosystem: Environmental > Aquatic > Deep subsurface > Groundwater | place... | reverse complement strand
TCCGGCGGTGGCAAGTGAAAGCCCTTATCCTCACTCTCTACGCCCTGGCCATGCTATGTGAGGTCTCGGTGCTCACGCCTGGGCTGGTGGCGCTGGTGGACGATATGCAGGGCAGGCAGGCGGTAATCGCCCAAGTCTTTGCAGAATGGGGAAGGTAATGTATAGCGATGGCTGGGCCGCCATCCACCAGGGCAATGCGCTCGACGTGCTGGCGCAAATGCCAATGGAGAGCGTGGACCTAGTTTGCACTAGCCCTCCATACTGGGGCCTCAGAAAGTATAGCGGCTCCCAGGACTTAGTGTGGGACGCTGCCGAAGGTTGTGAGCATGTGTGGGGGGAGGAACAAATCTTAGTAGCTTCTGGGGGAACGGCAAGCAAGAAAGTGCATACTCACGGGACAGATAATTTCCAGAAGTTTACCGCTTCTCAAGGTCAATTCTGCCAGCGTTGTCATGCCTGGCGCGGTGCGTACGGCCTCGAGCCCACGCCGGATTGCGGAAATGCGGCTAGTAAGGAATCTGTTCTTAGGGAGGATTTGACATTGGCAGAGAGGCATTATGTCCTTTCAGAATTAGAGCGGCTTGGTCTGCTTTAGGGCGAGCAGCATGACGACAGCAGCTAGACCCACAAATAGGACATGCGAAAGTTTTGCGGCAAGAATCACAAAATCTTGTTCTAAATTTGGCAAAATAAGATTGACCGCAGATGTGACATTTCCGAGGTGTTGGTATCAGGATACCTTGAGGGCGTGGTTGACCTTGATGGCGGCGCTTATGACATTTGGCACAAAGCAAAAGGACATTACTAGGAATGTAACGAAGTTCTGGAAATTCAGTCCAAGATTTGATATGGTGGACATGGAAGGTAATAGAATGCCCCATACCATTAGTTATACCGCAATCCTGACAACGGTATTTTTCTCGTTCTTGGATAGACTTGATAAAGTTTCGGTATTCCTTCGTGACATTCAATCGTTGGCGTTCCGTAGTGCCCCGCTTTTTACGTCCTTCTTTTTGCGCACAACTGCGGCAATGGCTTTGCCCTTTACTAATGGGTTTGCCACAGGAGATACACTTCCAAAGGTGAGCCTGATAATCCCTCCACCTAACTTTACTTGCGCAACCTTGACATCTATCCGACCCAATCGGCCAGATAGCTTTACCACAATCAATACAAATCTTTGCGCCGCAGCACTCACAGGTTCTCATTATGACTCATTATAGCATATCTACGGATAAAATTCCAGAGCACTTGAGAAGGTATTTCCGTCCAAAGGCTTGCGGACAGTGTTATGTATGTCATTCGGTAAGTTTTCTGCGGGCTATCAGGCGGGTGCTGAAGCCCACAGGGGTCGTGTGGTGGAACATTTCAGACTCCTATGCAGGTAGTTGGGGCACTATGTCTCACGATTTGGAAGGTAAGGCTAAAAGAGCAGGCACTAATCAGAGGCCGCCGACATCTTTTCCTCAAGATGGTCTCAAGCCCCTCGACCTCTGCCTCATACCGCAGCGAGTGGCGATGGCGGCGCAGGTGGACGGCTGGTGGGTGAGGTCTATTGTCGTGTGGAATAAGCCCAATCCCATGCCTGAGTCGGTAAGCGGCTGGCGGTGGGAGAAGCATAGGGTGAAGGTGAAAGCTAGGGGTAAAGGTAAGAGTCTCAGAGAGATAGAGTTAGGAGTGCAAGATAGAAATGGGGGACAATCGGTTGACCCTGCAATTTGGCAGGATTGCCCTGGCTGCCTGCGCTGTGCCCCCCATGACGGCCTGGTGCTGCGCAAGGGAAGCTGGAGACCGACCGAGAGCCACGAATACATCATCATGCTCACCAAGAGCGCCAGCTACTACGGGGACGGGGAGGACGTGAGAGTGGCACATACGGATATTTCTCTTGCACGTGCTGAGTATGAGAACCGCCGTCAAAGTAACACTGGTGTTAAATCTATGGAATATGGGATGCCTGCTAATATCGTTAAACTTAATCCTGCTGGTCGCAATCTTCGCTCTGTGTGGACGTTCCCCACGCAAGGTTTTGACCTGGAGATGTGCCAGTCCTGCAAGCACATCTACAACCGCCGTCAGTTCGCCCGCCTCGGTTCCCGCGCTGATAGCCGCAAGTGCCGTTGCGCTGAGGGCAATAAGGACTACACCCCCGATTGGCAGCCTATCCAGATTGAAGGCGAGGCTGAGGTATGCGGTAGCGACATGGATATCTCTGAGGAAGGGCAGCAATGCCAACTATGCGGAGCGATATACACGGCGGTTGAGTTTGAGACATTGCCCCAGGCGAAAGTGAAGATTTGCCTCTGTGGGGAGTCTGTGTGGGTGAGCCACTTCGCCACATTTCCAAAGGAGCTGCCAACCAAGTGCATCCTGGCCAGCACTTCCGAGAAGGGCTGCTGCCCAAAGTGCGGCGCACCGTGGGCAAGGGTGATTGAGCACAAGAACATGGTCATAGACCGTAGCAACCACGCTGCTGAATCAGGTATCAGGATAATGAGCTCGGGAACTATGGTTGAACCTGCGGAGACTAAAACCCTCTCTTGGCGTCCTACGTGTCAATGTGGGGAGAAGCCCGTGCCCGCCGTTGTCCTTGACCCCTTCGCCGGCAGCTTTACAACCTGCGTTGTAGCCAAGTCGCTAGGCAGGCGGTCAATTGGGATAGAATTATCAGAGGATTATTGTGCTATCGGCGTGAAGCGGGTGAGTGAAGTCAGCTTGCCGATGGGGGTATAGGATGCTAATTTACATAACAGGGCTTATTGGAGTGTGGATTCTGAGTGACGGACTTTATTCCATAGCACTTTACCTAAACAGTCCTAGTTTCCGTCCTGGCGAAAAACAAAGTTGGCGAAAAGACCATGCGATTAGATTGATTCGAATCGCCTGTGGCATTGCCTTAATAGGGATAGGATGGTTTAATAATGCCTAACGCATATTCCCATACCATCAAGATAGAAGAAGTGGCCGAGACAGAGGGGGAGTGCCTAGGGTGCCATGAACAGGCTCTCCTGGGCAACGGGCTGTGCTCAGTTTGCTTTGACAAGAGAATAGATAGGGAGCAGCAGCATGGCTACCTCTGGGGGCACAGGGTTGAAAAGAACCATAAACAGGAGGAATGCAAATGATAGAGCAAAGCGAAAGTGAGGGGGAATGAAAGAAGTTGCCCCCAGTTCGTTGCGCAGTCAGGAGGCTATATTTTCCTCTATCTGTTCGCAATCCCCTGGGGGCGAGGAGTCAGCAAAAAGGTTATCTATTTAAGGTCTTAGGATGATAAAGGTATTCTATCACTCCATGCAGGAATTGTCAATCCTTCTCCTGCATAAAGTCCAGGAGTAAGAGGATACGGGAATAACGATAAATCCAGAGTGGGCTATCGGGGGTTTTATTGCCCGGATAGTGACTAGACCTGGCCTCGGAAATCCAGAGTTTAGCAGTCGCTACGGTTACAGGACGTGCCCCTTCTGTGGGGGTGAAAAGATTGCGAATGTCTGCGAATCTCTGGAACCACATCAGGTTCCACTCTTTACTCCCCACCGCTATCCCAGGGAATTTATCAGGATATTGTGCTGCAAACAGGTGCAAGCACATATCAATCGCTAACCAGTCACTAGCCTCTTGAACTGTAGCGGGTGCCATGTCCTCGGCATGGGCTACTCTGCCAAAATTAAAGCCTATGACTGCTCCGGCTACAGCAGCCGCTAGTAGCAGGGCTATCAAGAGCCAGAGGGGGCGCTTGGGAGAGTCAAACCATCTGTTCAGGCGAAGACCTCGTTAACAAAATAGGTCTGACTGGGAATATCGGCGACCTTGAAAGTCAAGTCCGTCTGAGGCTCCAATAACACTTCCCCATCGGAACAGAGCAACAGGATAAAACTATGAGTCTGTGACCAGGCTTCGACTGCGCAATTCAAGCCATAGTGAAGTGAAAGGTGAGCCTTGAAGATTGTCGAGAACTTGTCACAGTCCCGCTGTTGGGCGATATAGGATAATAGGTTACTCCAATCCCGTTGAACTATCTCAAATGCTTTAGCCTTTGTTGGCAGGAAATAGGTATCATCCCGCATGCGATGCATTGTAGCCACAGGGAATAAGATACGCAGCCTGGCATTTATTTCAACCGCAGAGACGGTAATAGTCTGGACTGCCCTCACTTTCATATAATCGCTGATAATAGAGGCAAGCTCATACCAGGCCTCAGCCGATGGTTCTATACCCGCTAGGATTTGCACCAGCTTTTCAGGAGGGGTAAAAGTATCTGGCTCTTGAAGCTCTGAGATGGTGGTATTAGCCACTTTGAGGGCTTCTTTTAAGCTATCAATGGTGCCTTGTAACCCAGTAATCATTGTGTCCCGAAGCTGGATTTGACGCCGATACCCTGCTAGTTCTGCAAAGACATTCTGTAGCCAGTTCATTATTTCCCCTTTGTGGTTGCTGCCGAATGAAAGAGCCAACCAGCAGCTACAGCTAAAATGGCTTTGACTTCGCCGTCTATGCCGCTGAATAATAGCCCTAGACAGCCTAGCAGTAAGATAGCTGGCAGCACAAATTCTATCAACAGGAGCCTTGTTTCACCGTTTAGTATACTTTTTAACATTTCTCTACTCCAATCCTAGCCGTTTGGCTAAAAAGGCTTTGAGTTTTGGGAGTGTATCCGCCGCAGCCAAAAGTGCTTTTTCGAGAAGGGCTTCGTAGATTTTGTCTTCTGTCATGTTTCACCTCTCAATTCTACCAGGTCAAAGGCAGCACAAAAACAGGCTGGGCATCGTTTAGTGCCCAGAGCCACAAGCCGATCACATCGCTGGCAGCACTTCACGGTCATTACCTCGTTATCCCAGGGAGTTTCAGGTGAAAGAAATCCACTCGTATCTCTTTTGAAGCTGCATCAAGGGTTTCTGTCTGAATGCCGAACGTCAAAGCATTAGCGGGGAGGGTAAGCGTGACGGTTCCTTTGAGCACATCATCTATGTAGAACTCGAAACCACCTGCTATTCGTTTGATTTTGAGTTTGTAGAAAGTCATAAGAACTGGTGCTATATTCGTTGCCGTCCGTGTCTCAGCAGCCCCAGAACCAGTGCACATCATCCAGAAAGCATCTGTTGCAGAGTTAAACTCGAAACCAGCTTTATGTTGGTTAGTTGTTGCGGCAGAAATGTCATCTATGGCACCGAAGAAAAACTTGACAGCTGTTACAAGGGGGGCATAGATAATGAACGTCTTCTCCCACAAATCAGCAGCGCGAAGCAAGTCTTTATTGGTAGCCCCATGGAAAAGATATGCCCTATTATTTGGAACAGCTGTCGTTGATATGCCAAATATTCCTGGGTGGTTGGCAAAACTGGGGTATTGTGTTGCGCTTATCCCCACAAATTGCCAGGAAAGTGCACCCACCGTTCCGGTTGTCAGAGAGCCGGTGATAAAATCATCAGAGATATCCAGTCGGCTTTCCGGCAACATAGCAACGGCATTTACATCTGCCGCCAGTATCTGGTCACCTGTTGCAATAGCCATGCATCCCTCCTATGGGGTTGACAGGCTGAGGGTATAATCAATCGTGATATCGTATGCCCCCAGACTATTATCAAAATCAGTAATCCATCTTGACCAAAGAGTACCGCTATCAGCACCGGCGCCAGCATCATGGCCAAATATGCCAGCCTCTTTGAGGTAAAAAGTGCTTTGCGCTGCCGTGAAGAAGGTAGAAAGTATGACATCAGTATCGCCCACATTGACCGGCCCTTTGAGTGTGATGGCCTTGCGTGATTGCTCCGAGCCAAGGACCGTATCCCCGATTACCGGAGCGGTATTGTCATTGCCCAAAGCGCAATAGGTAAAGCCGTTGGTATAGCCACCATCATTTATCAGGTAATGCAAGAGCCAAGTCAAGCCCACTGTGACTATGAGATTATGACCCTCTTGGATGATGGTTTCATCGGTCACGATATGCCTAGCAGTCAAGCGCCAATGCCCTTTGACTTTGAGATATTCAGTCTGGCAGGGTATTCGATTCAGCAATGACGATGCTATCAACAATTTATCCACCGTATTATCCAAAATCGATATCTTTGTTCAGGCATAAGTTGCGAAATCCCATCTTGATTCTGCCAAGTCCCAATGATAATCCTCTGTAGTGTGTTCTGACCTAGCAGCTACCTCTGCTAACTCCAAAATTTCTGCTTGCTGGAGCAATACCAGCAGAAGACTATCTCCAATCTTGATAGTCTTATCTTGCCGTGTAAGAATATTGCTGAAAAATTTTGCCCAACTTCCCATCGCGGGCCCAGTAATGCACGATATATCATAGATAATATCTTCCCCATCGGCAGTAACGGTAACGGATTCTATCAGCATTTCATGGGCAGCAAGGCCAAAGGGAGTGAACGATACTTGCTGCAACTGGCCCGGATGTAACCCCCAATCCTGAGTCTGATAGGTAAGTTTCTCAGCCTCCTGGCAATAGGTAGCCAGTTTTGCCTTTGCCGATTCAACTGCGGCATCTCCCGATTCTAGTTGCGCCTCCGTTGCTACATCCTCCACAATACCAGTTCCCCCCTCAATATCTTGCCGTAGTATCACTTCTGCGGAGTCGCTAACCAACGCAATCACGGGATATTGCCCATAGTAGTCCACTTGGACATCAACACCAGCACCCGGGGCCGCCGTTGCAACAATAGTATTATCCCCCTTACTCCAGTAGTAAGCCATACCTGTATCTATTCCCTTAATTCCTATGGTCTGCACACCGCCAGGAGTTAGAGTTATTACTGGCACTAAAGCCACAGGATAGCCTAGAGCAAAGCTCTTGACTACAGCATCCCCGGTGAAATGTTGTGTCTGAAGAGATGTCACCCCCAGCCCGCCTTTAATCCACTGGCGATTGCGATACATCGAGTTGCCCGTGCTGACGTGCATACTTCCCTTGATAGGCCGATGTGTCAGCATGTCCAGATTCCAGGGTGCTGCATAGGTGGCTCGGTCAATGAAAAACAGCCTCAAACCTTCGTCAATGAACCAGGTAAAACCTGATAGTTCCTTCAGAGCGTCGAAAGCTTCGGACACCCGAACGTAATTGAAGATTGCAGATTCAATCGTTGGGCCTGTTTGGATTGCCCCGATGGTAATCCCTTCGGCGGTTAGGTAATCATTGAAAATATCGGTTACTATAAAACCCAATGTCTGGTTAGCGTAACTTTTCACCACTCTGCGCTTATCGGCTAGATAGTGATTGTCCATACAGGTAATATCATGCCGCAGTAACGGTTCTTTTGGTGCAATCCTGCTAGTCCCAGGCGTGTCAATGAATCCACCAAAAAGAGGATGGATAAATGGTGGAACTGCTATACCCTCGAAAATATCAAGGGGCTTGCCTCTAGGGAGAGTAGTTTGGCAAAAACGAAAGTCACGAACTAACTCCAGCTGTCTCTGAGTGAAAGCGGAATGAGCCAAAAGCATTTCGTCCAGCAGTCCGTCAAAATACAATGCTGGGGTGAGCACATCATCAACACCAAAATATAGGTCTCCAATGCTATCAAGCGCCTGTGTGCAGGCAACGGCAGCACCCGGTACGGCATTCACCCATGCTGTGATTTCGGCACCATCATAGGTCGCTGCCACAAAATTCCAGGCCCCTGCCACTATGCCAGTTTTAACGGCTTGCTGAAAGCCCACGCCACCAGTATAGACTCGGAAATAAAGTATGCCCGCCGAATCAAAGAATAAAATCCAACCCCCAGCTTGAAATGTCTTATGTGCTAATATCCCAGGCCAGTCTGTCAGCGCATCGGGGTTTATCCACCCACAAATTGTCATAGTGGTTGTCGGCAGACGGCTAGCCAACACTTTTCGCCCGTATTGCGTTGTTCCATTCAGTCGGATTGCATCGTTACGCATACCTGCTTCCCAAGTGGGAGCATTGTAGAGCGTTAGGTCATTACCACCATCCCAATCATATAGAATTGTTCCCCCGCCTTCGTCACAGCGCCAGCCCAATATGAGACTAGGCAAAATGCCCGCCTCATCCACGATGACAAATGAAGCTGTGCTGCGTTCCTCAATGCGTTCTTCAATGCTGAAACTTCCCCTCTGGGTTTCAACATCAACGCCACCAATGTAAGTTCTGATTACCACTAGATGCGAACTCCCGTTTTAAGTCTGATTTTGTCCACAAGTGCCTGAGCAATTTGGTTTATATCTGAGTCACGGCGGACATTAAAATCATTGCCTGTAATGGTTATGCTGATTCCACCACCACCAACACGTTCCGGCCCGGCCTCACCAGCAATGGCATAAGGCTGCTTGGACCTCAAACCATAGAGCAGTGTCGGCTCGGTTATCATGCCGCCATGTTGCCACTCCTCAAGCCTAGGGGAAAGCCGTGAGACATAAGGCGAGGGAGTGGTTACTATGCCCGTCTCAGAGATTGTAGCCTGCTCACCTGCCAACCGTCGTAAGGTGGCGGCGAGTTTGGCATTCTCAGCCTCTATAAACGCATCACGGTCGCTAGCAATACGGGCTAAATCGTCTGTCAGAGCGGTATCAAGGGCTGTACTTTCACTGGTGAGTCTAGTCTCTAAAGCCGTCCACGCAGCATTCGCTGCGTCAATATCAGCATCTTGGAGCGTTTTGATACGTGTAAGTTCCTCAGTCAAAGCCAGGTCAAGAGCGGTTTTCTTGTCTTTAGTTGCCTGTTCTGCTACTTTTCGTTTGGCTGCCTCGGCTTGTTTGGTAGCTTCAAGTGCCTCCTGTAAGGAATCCTTTTCTGCATTTGCCGATTCTCTTGTGGTGGTGATTTTTGCCTGTAGCCCTTCCTTTTCCACCGCCCTGGTATCAAGCAATCTCTGACGGATAATACCTGCTAGGAATTCTGTTAATTTCTCCTGCGCCTCTTTATGCGCTTTATAGCCCTTGGCCTCCTCAACGGCTGTCTCTAGTTCTGTCGTCCTCTTTGCCCATTCTATTTCACGGAGTGCTATGTCTTCCGCCTTTGTGCGTTTGTCAATGGCATCTATTTCAGCCTGGTATTTAGCAATCACTTTCTGAGTGCCAGCATCAAGAATTTTTACTTTTGCCCTGTATTCCTTATCTAGCAAATCTATTTTTTCATTGTAAGCAGCTCTAGTCGCCTGCATTTCCTCATTTAGAGAATCCGTCGCTGCTGAAGTCCTATCCCTGGCTAACTGCGCCATTGATTTGGTTGCATCTCTATCGGCACCATAGAGTTCATAAATATAATCTAACTGCTTGTCATGGGCGATTTTAGCATCATCAATTTTCTTGTCATTCTCGCCTTTGTAATAGTCATAGGTCTGCTTGGCAAAGGCCATCTTAGACTGACGTTGCTGGTCATCCATCCCATATTCTTCTTTGATTCGGGCGATTTCTTCTTCATGGGCTTTTTTGAGTGCAACACGTTCCTTATCTATGGATTCTAGCCTATCATTTAAGCGTTTCTTATTTTCAGCCTTCAGGGCGGTAGTGGTGTCTTGTGCCCCTTTGGTGATAGTGGTATCGGCAATTTTCGATTCTATCACCATTGCAACAAGGCCAGCCGTGAGCAAACTTATGCCGGCAATCAATAGCGCGATAGGACCGCCGATTGCAGCCATAGCCGTTAGAATCATTGGTAGCATGAGGAGAATAGGGCCTAATACGGCAGCCATCCCCCCTAGCACAGCCGTAAGGATTACAATCTGCCTGGCAAGCTCGGGATTTTCCTTTATCCACGCCCGCACATCTTCTATCACGCTCTTTAGGCTATCAATAAGCCCCTGGAGTATAGGTAGCGCAAGAGTGCCTATGTCCTCCATAAAATCACTCATTAGATTCTTCAGTTGCGTCACCGGATTGACCGCCGCCGCCGCCGCTCCCCCGAATCGCTCTTGCATAGTAGCTAGGATTTGGGTAGCCGTAGCACCCTCTGCCACAATAATTCCATATCGTTTGAGCAATTGTGTGTCACCGAGGGCTGCTCTGCCTACTAGTAAAGCTGCCGAGGATAAATCCATCTGTTTAGCGGTTGCCATATCTGTTGCAAGTTGTAGCAATTCCAGAGAACCTTGATATTCTCCAGTGATAGAGATTAGTTGATTCAGCGCATCCCGCTGCTCCTCATCGGCGTAGTTGGTTTTGCGTTGCATGGTAGTTATGTTAGCTTCCAGTTCCGCCCGCACATCGGCATAGTTCACGCCGACATTTTTGAGGGTATTAGCAAGGCGCTGTATCCCGACTTCCTGCTCTATGGCTGATTTGGTAGCTAGTCCTAGAGCGGCCATAGTAGCAGCACCGAAGGCCGTCATGGCAGTGCCAGCGACCTTCATCTGCGCCTTGATATTATCAGTGGCCTTCTTCATGCCAGCATCAAGCTCGGTAGAATCTACTCCGAGCTTGAGTAAAGCATCACCGATTTTAATTGCCAATCTTGTTCACCTTTATGCCAGCTTTGCGAAATAACACTAGGTCAGGAACCATGTTGTTAGGTGGGCTTGGAGATTCCGACCTTGCTTCCTTGATTGCCTCCACCTCCCGCTCCTTGCGTTCTACAAGTTTTTCCACCATCAAGTTAAATAATTCGTCACTCCAATTATTTACAATGTGGTCTGGGGGCAGGTGCCACTCGACTAACAGAAACTCAAAAGCTTCGCCTATCGTGACAGCCTTTTCATTGCCCCCGCCATGCTTCGTGCCAAAGGGAAGGCCACCTCCAATATCTGCTCAAAGGCTTTGGCTATTTCAGCTTCTGTGGCCTCCCCTTCTATTGTCTCCCTATCCAGGGCTTTGGCATAGAGAAACACCAGGTCTAGCACCTGGTCAGGCATGGCTTGCAGCAGGGCATTTAGCGCACCCTCAAATTTGTCCGGCGTATCCGTTGTGATGTTAACATACTGGGGCAGCATCCCCAGCATAGTAGCCAGTTTATGCCGCCATACCCGCGAGTCTCTTATCACCAGGGGCTTCGCCTCATATTCCTTGCCACCCAAGATAAGCACAAGCGGCTCCTGGGTTATCTTCTGTTCCTCAGTTCTCATCTCATTGTCTACCTTTCTCGTTTAGGCATCGGTAATTACGACCACATCGGCACCGGACACACCCTGATAGGCTTTGAAAGCCACCGGGATGATTGTCTTGCTCCCCTTTTTGTAGGCCATGCCCACTGTGCCAACTGGGTGAGCATAAGGGATATAAACCGTGCGGTGTAACCCAGCCGGGGAGACACCATAGAATCTGAGCGCCATATCCCTGATTGCACCAGCACCGAGGTCTACAATCCCAGCGCCACCTGTCAGAGCACCGGCCATTGCATTCTCAAGATTGGCTAGAAGATTCTCTGCCAGGTTACAGGTCACCTGAAATGTCTCTTTGGTGATTGCCCGGTTGATGGGAAACGTTTCCTCCTCGACTTCGATATCGGAAATATCAGCACTATACTCAAGGGTCACGCCATCTTCGGTATAGCCAAACTCGGTTGTGACACTAGCCGGGGCCGTGCCTGGTGTGGTGTGATAAAAGAGCGTGCCTGTCCCCACAAGAACATTTGCTACAACTGTCGCCATGTTTTATCCTCCTATTGCGATACTCTAACTGCCAGATAAAAGTCATCAGCCTGCCCACCACCTGCCGGGTCAAACTCGACCTGACCAGCGGAATTGTTCCATAGGTGAGGCTTGAAGGGCCCGATGATTGATGTTTTATTGGTTCCTGGCGTTACTACAAGCGTTTCAGTTCTGCCATATTTATTTGCAACCGCCGTGAACGTGAGAGCAGCCGGGGCAGCACCTCCTACAACCGCCAAAACTGTCTTGCCATCATTCGGCATAAGGAACTGGTCTGCACCTGCGGCGGTTCCGGCCTTTGCAGCAGCATTACCAGCAACGTCCAGGATACCCGTTTTGACTGCATTTACTACCGTCATAACCTGGTCAGCCATAATTTACCTCCTTAACTCGGTTTATCTACTCTTACGGCCACGAATTTGATATCGACTTCGGCTGCCTGACTTGGAATAAATCTAATTCTGCCATCACTCGTATTCCAGAGTGTAGGTAGAAACGGCCCCATAAGACCAGTTTTTAGTGCAGCTACCACTGGAGCAAGAGTCTCAGTTCGTCCATCTTCATCTAGGACGGCTTGGAAAGTTTGCGTTGAGGTCTTGACAGCGTCTACATTGCTAACAATCAAAACCGTTTTTCCATCATTAGCAAATTCAACCCCGTCCGCATAGGTAACATTGTCCCATGACACTGCTGCTGTTACCAAATCCAGCAATGCTGCCGGTCCCGCCTTTGTTGCCTCAATTACTGTCAACAGTTGCCATGCCATAATTGCCTCCTTAGCTTAGTGTGATTTGGAAAAAGGCTATTACTCTAAAGTATTTCGGTATGTCCGCATCTTCTAAATCCTGTCCTTGCACCTCCTCAATAGCGCATGCAATCCTGTTTGCTCCTACAGCCACCTCTTGTATTTGAAAAGCATCATACAAAGCTCTATAGACCTGCCTAGCCACTATCGGAGTGGATGCCCAGCAGTCAAATTGGACACTGGGGGAAGGCAAGTCGGGAATATGGGGATTGACCGTGCCCCCACGGGTGAAAAACCCTAGTGCGCCTTGACCTGCAGGCCATATGCAATTCTCTGGCAGCCTGGGGCAGTAAATACGAGTGCCCACCAGTGCCACAAGCGCTGCCGTTGCCCCGCCGCCGGAGGCCAGATAAGTCCTGAGAATGGCATTGGTATCTATCATTTCAAGTGTTCCTTAATCTTCTGGCCGAACTTTTCTTGTGTAAAATTGCGGTCTAAGGCAGGACGGAAGTAACTTCTTGCAGGCATACGGGAGGTGCCTACCTCCAGATAGCCACCATAGCCTGAAGTGCTGTAGACAGCCCCTTCTAAGGCTTTTGTTGCAATCTCACCACCCGGTCCCGTCTCGTATTTTATTGACCTCATATTGTTGCCCGTCTTTTTGGGGCTATCCCGAATGGCATCATTACCTATCGCTACTACCGTATCCCGCATGGCAAGTTTAGCTGCATTCTGGACAGCCTCTTTAACCTCTTTGTCATAGAGCGTCAAGGTGACAGATGCTTCTATTTTCACTTTACAGTCCTCAGAAGAACTTCCCTGTGATGTCCGGTCACACTATCCTGCCTCGGAATAACCGATAGAATCTCATAGAGCACCGTCCCGATTGTCACCCTGTCCTGTTCCGTTATATCCACCTCCCCAAGAAATAGTACCAGGTCTGCCAATACCACCTCAGCGCCAATTTTCACCTCTCTATTTGTAGGCGTTGACCATCGGCATGGTTCATCCACCAGATAATTATTCCACGTCTTGACAGGCGTTCCATAGGCATCGGCAGCCCCCGCTGCAAATCGCTGTGTTGTGCATGTGTTAATCAGGAGAGATGCGTATGTCATGCGTCAATATCTCCTGTGCCAAGCAAATCCATTTGGCTTATCTCAAACGCTGGCTGTGAGGCCGCCTGCTCCTCATAGTTAGCCGCCAGGGACAGCATGTTGGTTACTTGTTTCTTCGTATAGGCGTAATCCCCTATCTTCTCGCTGTCTATTGCCCCTGAGAGTGCCGCCGCCCACGCTTTGAGAGCATAAGCGGCTGCCATCAATACCGAACCACCCAGAGTCAAGAACGCCTGAATCTGCGCATCGGTATAGTGATACGGCACTGTCGTATCCGCTATCAAGAGCCGGACTTGGTCAATATCACTCATATTTACTCCAGCCTACGGGTGGGAGAGGAAAGGGGTAAGCTCTCCCACCCCTCAGCTATCAGATTGTCCTACACGGCACTAAGTTGCCCATAGGTGGCTCTCCAGTCGAGCCGGTTGCAGCCAAACACATCCCTCACGCGGTAGAAAACGTTGTCGGTAGCGAAGTCGCCCTCCATTGGCCCTATCGGACCGCCGCCGATGTTGACCTTATCGCTGGCCTTCATGCAAATCTCTGGCCTTTCATGGCCGACTAGGTAATCGCACTCCAGAGCTGCAATGTCCGCCGGGTCAGCAAATAAGAACCAACTGAGATTGCTACCTCCTGCGAATATAGGTATGTACGGGTCAACGATAAGCTGCAATCCGTACTGGGGGATGACATTAGTCATCGGAAGTGCTGCAGAAGGCGCAAGGGCAGCCTGTGCCGTACCTGTTAACCACATCTTGGTTGCTGAGGTCAGAATTTGGCGAGCGGTGAACTCAAGTCCTGGGCCAACAACGAGGTATTTAGCCCTATTCATTATCGGCTCGCCGTTGGCATCGGTGAAGGCTGCCATTGCCTCACAGGTGTTTTCCAGGTTGGCAATGGTCAAGGAAAGCGCACCCACGTTGCCTTGAGCAGCAGTATACAAACCAGTGCCAGCAAGACAATCTCCCATGTAAACGCCGGTCACTAATCTGTGTTCAGTCCTTACGGCAGCACGGGCGAAACGTGTGGGTGTATCCTGAAGTGCACCGATGTCATCGTTTATCATGGCCTCCCAGGAGATGTCGAACTGTCGCCCATATTTCCTGACATATACAGGATAGCGGGTTTCATCTCTTTCAGAGGCGTGGTATTCGCCCTTCTCTGGCACTTCCTCAAGGTGCTGGTCTCCGCCCGTCATGGCGAAGCGATAGCCGCCTATCTGGGGGTAGATTCTCGGCACTGTGCCCGCCTTAGTGAACGCCTTCCACACCGGGTCAACCGCTTTATAGCTCGCCAGTACCTGCCTGTCCAGCACGTCGCCAAACAGATGGGGAAAGTCCGACGTAGTCAGTGCCTCACGGAGCATAAACTCATGCTTGTGAGGTGCGAAGCCCCGGGCGTTGGTAAGCAGGTCAATGGTCTCCCTCAGGCGTTTCTCATAACCTTCGGGTCTCTTTACTTCTGAGAGGGTGATAAAACCCTCCCAGCTTTCCATCAGTTTCAATAACTCAGCCATTTGGTTTTACCTCCTATTGATTTTCTTTAGCCTTTATTGCGGCTTCCTCAGCCGCCTTCTTTTTATCCTCGTAGTCTTCCATTGCCTTTTCTATTGCCAGGAAAGCGTTGCAAGCCTCTATCGCACCGTCGAACATATACAAGTCGGCCTGAGCTTTGTTGAAAGCTATCACAGCCAACTCTTTGCCTTTTTTGTACTGTCCTAACTGTGCTTCAAGTATTACCCTATTTATCACTTTCTCTCCTTTTTCGCCCTACCTAAACTGCTGAATCGTAGCAACGCACCCAGACGATGCCCTTGCTGACAATATCCGCTATCGGGATGCTGCCAACCTTAGTGCTTGCCGTAGCGCCGCTGGTCACATACCCGACCGATTCAGGATTGGCTGCCGCGATAAGTGCCGTGATGTTACCGGCAACCTGAGCAACATTGAGTCTCCACGCGTGCATGGATGCAGGTGGCCCCGCAAGTATGGCCTGATGCTGCCCAGCAAACACTACCCTGGCATCTGTTTGGGTTTGACCGGCATACACACCGCCTTCAAAGGGGACGATGATATGGCCAGCCTTCAGGATATTCTGAGCATCCACATTTATCCACGAGCCGAAGTTGTAAAGATGGCCAGTCGTGTTGGCATTGATATGCCCCTCATGGTAGCCGCTAAGACCCTCAGACGCACCTCCGTTGAGAGTAGCCTTCATGGATTTGCCATATCCGCCACTGACTACAACAGCGTTGAACATAGCAAGTTGGGAGTCCACTGTCGGGTCAAAGTGCACCTTAACCGGGATAACATCCGTCCCCGCCGCTATGGGGTACAGGGCGTAGCCGAACGGTATCTGTGTCGCGATGCTTCGTATCTTGCTCAGAACGCAAGTCGTCTTGTTGATGAAAATCTCATCACCAACCGCGACCGCACTGGCACCGGCATCATCGGTCGCTACCACTGACAACTGCCAAATACCCTCGGCGTCGATGGCAATAAGGTCTGTGTTAAGCACGGCACTTGTGAATGCCACGCCGACAATCTTGTCTCCCACTCGAACGGGGTCACCCTTATCTACTAAGTTATCGGTGTGCGAAGGGTGCGTTATTTGGCTCTCGCTGAAGGACAGGTGCCTTCCTTCATAGGTGGAGGATACTTCATCCCCCGCAATTCCCGGTGTATAAACTCCATATGGACACATTTATTTGTTACCTCCTAAATTTTAGTTTTTTATGTTACTGGGTCGTAGAACCAGTATGGGTACATCCAGTGGACCTTGACGGCTATGACTTCCGTCCGCACGCTGTCAATCGGCTGGAGTGCAAAGCCAAATATGGCGAAGGCACCCACCCAGTGGTCTGTTATCACCCCGTTGAAATCAATGAACAACACCTGACCAGGTATTATCGCGCCAAAATTGTTCAATCCAGTGTTGGTCACCTGTAGCCGCCAGATGCCCTCGGTATCAATCGGGATGACCTCATCAAAGGTGGGGCTCGTCCCTGTTTTTAGCGCCACGCCCACAGCATCAAACAGCGCCACAGGGTCACCCTTCCAGACATGACCACCAGCGTGAACAGGATAGGCCCCGATATTGTTTTCCTTGCACAGAATATGCCGCCCTGCTCCAGTAGAGGATACTTCCTCGCCTGCTACCCTGTGAGGGTCATAATATGGATTGGTGATGTCATTTGGCATCTTTCACCGCCTTCAACTGCGCCCGCAGTTCCTCTATTGCCTTCGCCATGTCGGAATGTAGACACTCCTGCACTAGACAGTCCGCTCCCTTCAACTGCTCACAGCCAATGGTCTTGCAGAATCGCAACTGCCTAGAATCAATTTTCATGGATTACCTCCCAGCAACAGCAATTTCTGCGCCTTTGTCGTCCAGCCCTAGCCGTTTGAACGACTCTTTGAGCGCCTTTCGGTCAGCTTCCACATCCAGCTGTGTTCCCCCCATGCCCTTGACCTTCCCCGATTCTTTCAGGGCGGCGATGTAATCGGTCTCTGCCTTGATTGCCTCGACAATGCCTTCGGCTTTCTCGGCTCCCTTGAACCTCTCGGCAATCCTCACCTTGGCGGCCTCCGGCAGTTCGGATTTGCTTATGGCTTCGTCTATCTGGGACTTGGCTTCGGCTATCCTCTGCGCCTTCTCTGCCTCGGTGATTTTCACCTTGAGGTCGTCCCGTTCTTTGGTCAGAGTTGCAATATCCCCGGTCAACTTGTCTACGGTTTCTTGTAATTCCACTGTCTTTTTTACCTCCCTCATTATTACGGCTTTGACCTCAGTCTCAATAGTTTTGACCAAGTCAGGACGCCGTTCCCTCAATATATCGAGGCTGATAATATCAATATCGTTTTCAGGATTTCCAGCCTCGTACATCTGCACCATGCCCCCAGCCCCAGCCTCAGTAACAAAATCGGCAGAACGCACACGGGTTATACGTTCGACTATATTTGCATCCTTACCCTCCGCCTTGCCCTTTGTACCTATGCCCGCCGCCCGAATGGATATCCCCATTTCGCTGAGTAAGCTCTTATCCCGTAGAGTAGCAAGTTTGGCCTGGAGCCACGGCTCAATGATAATTGCATCGCCAACTATGCCAACCCCTTCCTCAAACCGGACATTCTTCAGACTGGCAACCCACTGCCGGATCGAACCCTCCGGCCTCTTCTTTTCCTCCTCTTGTGTCTGGTGGTCAGCATACATTTTCACGCCCTCAAACAGCCCGAAGTCTCGTGCAAGTGTCTCTTTGGGGTAGTAATTGTTGTCCACTGGATTGCCAAATCCTGGCTTGATTATCACAACTTTGGCGATCCCCTGAGTGCCGATAGTGGCTTCAGAAAGCGAGGTATGGTTGAAAAGCATACTCCGATGTTCGGCCTCTTTGACCCACCGGGGAATGTCCTCGTCGACCACGTCCAGACTCCGGTAAGCTGCCCGAATCTTCCGCTTGACTGCCGCCATATCCGCTTGCGGTATCTCCACCTTCTGACCACGGAATCCACCAGGACTCAGAGCAGCCGCCGCCCGCCCCAACTGCGCCTTGGTAACTTTCTTCTCAGGGTCTTCCCATAGCCGTAACTTCCACTCAGAAGGTTTCTCAGCATCGGGCACATAGGCGAAGGCAGACGCTGGGAATTGCACACCGCCCTCAGTTTTCATGGTCGCCTGCTCTTTGAGCCAGATAAGCACTGAAGATAGTTCATCAGGCTCGGCCTTGTCCCCCTCAGCTACCACTTTCTGAACTCTGGGGTCATTGACCTTGCCTCGCCTTCCGGCTTCTTGGATTATCTCGGCATATTTGGCCTGTAAGGATTCCTTTGACATCTTGCCCTCCTGGGATTCCTTGACTACCCACTCTCCCTTTGTGTTTTTTTCATACTTGCCTTTCACGGCAGTAATCGCCGTCGCCGCTGCCTTACCTTCGTCTTTGTATTGTTCAAACGCCGTTTTCCATGCTGCCTGATATATTTCTTGAGCATGTTTGGGCATTTCCTTAACCCAGTCTGGCAAGCTATCTAGTGTCGGGTATGGCATGGTCACCTCCTGAAACAAAAAGAACCTGGAAACTTTTGCCTCCAGGTTCTTCCTTTGGGCTTGCTTATTTAGTTGTCTATCTAGTCCGGATAAGTCCTCTCAATAGCCGTCAGGGTTTTCTTGCCGCCTCTAACCTGCACCCTCACGCTCCCATATGTAAGATACTTCTCCCAAGCCACCTTGTCAAGTTCCTGCTTGAGTTCGGCATCCTCTTTTGGCTCTGGCATACTCATTTCACCGCCAACATCACCGGAGCAATGGCGCACGTATTCTCAAACCTCTTTAGTTTAGCAATCAGTTTAGGCATATTTATTAATTCATCTTCCCAAATCACAAGGCAATCAAAACAGGAGCTAGGGCGCAACGACAAGAAACATGTCCAGGTGGTCTCATATGCCCACTAGGGAAGGGTTGGTCAACTGGTATGATTCCCGCCGCTTCGTTTTCCATACAGATTTCACTCACCCTATCATCACCGACAGTTACCCATTCCTTCCCGTTCACCTCCATATCCTTCATGCGGTCAAGGCTAGCTGCCGATAAAGCATCATTGGTTTCAGTTTGTGCAATAACCTGAGACCGATATTTAGTCATGTCATCAAACTCTTTCCGTATGTCCCGCGCCAACCCAGGTATCCCCCGTTTCTCTTTGATGGCATCGCCGATAACCTTCGCCAACCTGTCCTTTGTCTCTGCGTCCATCTTAGTCACCAGCCGGGCAGCATGCTTGTTGGCATAGGCAATTGCCTGTCGGATCGGCGGACCCTCAAAGAATATCGGCCTATCAGTCAGTTTCGTGCGGCCCCAGCTTATCATCTGGGCGCTCCCTTTCAGATATGCTATCACCGCCCTAGCCGTGAGCTTTGCCTGGAGTGTGTCACGGAATGCCCCCAGTATCGGGTCAAGCATGTCGTCAAGGTCTACTTTCAAGTCTGACATTATATATCCTTCTCCGGCTCGCACGGTTTAGGGGGAATCTCGTCATGGTGGCAAATATGGTATTTTGCCCTGGGGGTATTTTCTGCTGGCAAAGGATAAGCTCTAGCTTTGAGCCATCGGATACCAGCTTTTACCTCATCCACCTTGCTTGCTAGTTCAGGAGACAAGGGTACCGGAAAAGCCATATCGAGATATATTCGAAGAAGTGCCATTTTACTTATACCTCCAGCACGTATTAAGCCGTATTCTCTCCAGTTCGCCAGGAGTTAAAGAACGGGCACATATCAGGGCTTTACTAAATTGCCCACTAGATGCCCTAGTTCCTGGCGCAGCAACAGGATTGTTGCCGATGCCCAGGGCTTGAACTTTATCGGTGCTGCCCAAGGCATGTCCTGTCGGCCCATATTCAACCATAGGGGTGGTTCTTGACCCGATGTAGACCCATATCTGGGTAGCGGTCTTCCGTAGGGCTATGAGATGGAATACCCCATCGTTTATTGCAATACCCGTAGCTACAGAGTTTTCAGCTCCACCACTGAGCACAGCACCCACTACAAAATTACTACCCGTTGCCTGATAAAAGGTAAACCCACTCCGGGGTGCTACCTCATTATCTTTTGAAATATAAATTGGATAATCCACCGCTAATTGTAGAGTCCGCACCCACAGCATGACGGTGAAATCGCCAGTGCCAAAGTTCAAACTGGGCGCATCGGCTACTGAAACCACATCATCGCTGCCATCGCATTTTATTGCCCACACGCCCGAAGGCAACTGTTGCCAGATAGCGCCAGTTATTGTGCCGTGATTACAATATCGGCTCCGGTCTAACCAGTAGAGTTTATTGGGCGAATACTTTACTGACCCGAAATCCAGCACCTTTGCTTTCCAGAGGCCAGTATCAGGTGAATTCAGTTCGTCAAGGTCATAATCAGCCACACCGAGAGCATGGCTATGCGATACTTCTAGCCTGTCTGTGGATGGCGTAACTATTGAGCTGTATTTCACCTTGTCTCCCTTATTTGGACGTTATTGCAGCCACACGATAAACAATCGCTCTGTTGGTAGTCCCTTTTTGGTTGTTGCAGACTACCCTCAGCCTGGTCAGAGCCTCCACGTCAATAGTCAAAACGAAATGCTCACCCTGAGTGTAGTAAGTACCGGCTGCCTGGGCATTGGTCAGGCCGCTCTCAAGCGTAACCGATTCAGTGCCCCCGCCGATATTTCTGGCTACGACATTAGCCCACTCTGAGAGAGCAAGGGTGGCATTTTTGAAAAAGACAATATCGCCTATTGCCGGAACCACGGCACCGCATTCAATTACGGTTGCCCCGATTGCCTCTGGATTATCACTCACCATAGCCGTCGGAACGGTGATGGCAGCCGTGAAAGCTGCCAGGCTTCGCCAGGTATCATTGCCCGTGGCCTTCTCACTGACTTGCACAACATATTCTGTGCCTTGCCCGACAGATGCTAAGGCATTGTCTTTGGCGTGGTCAATCAGGATAGTTACTCTCCGTTTTGCCGATACGTCCAATATGCTTGATAAGCTCTGCACATCGGCGGCAACTTCAGTGAGCGCCTTTAACTCTGTCTCTATAGTTTTGATTGGATACCAGGAGAATGCCATCGAAAAAGTCTGAGGGGTATCCTGATTGTCTACTGCCTTGAGTGGCGGTAGGACTGTGCGGAAAGTTGTATCTACCATGTTATGCCTCCTGTTTTACGTGCCTATAGTATAATGCCTCGATAGCGTTCCAATCAAGCGCCATGTCCAGCCGCCTGAAATAGTCAGCCATATCACGCTCTAGCCCTTTTTCGATATTTTCGTTTTGTGCGGGGCTGGCCGGTATCTTGGCTTCGAGAACGGCTATCAGACTGTCTAGCTCCATCAGCACCTGATTCCGGTTGTGTGTTTTGGCATCCATCAATTTCTATTTCACCTTTGCCTTTACAAGACTCGCATCGGAGCCTGACTAGGCCATGCTCCAATTCAATATAGCCTAGTCCACGGCATTTTGAGCACCTAGACTTTGTGACCGTTTCCACTAACTATCACCTCTCGAAATTCCCTCAATACCCGTGCCAACCGCACCTCCGGCATCCCGCTTTCTTTCTGTATCTGGTCAATCACGTCATTGCTATTAGATATT
>Ga0180732_1000873_pt1 | contig 21553 bp, 17 predicted proteins | sample KR11_01MetaG_FD_148674 | JGI IMG/M metagenome (GOLD analysis project Ga0180732, IMG submission 148674) | Groundwater microbial communities from the Olkiluoto Island deep subsurface site, Finland - KR11_0.1 MetaG | ecosystem: Environmental > Aquatic > Deep subsurface > Groundwater | place... | reverse complement strand
TTGAATTTATTGGCGGGGACGACGGGACTTGAACCCGCGACCTCCGGCTTGACAGGCCGGCGCTCTAACCAAAACTGAGCTACGCCCCCAAATAGAAAATATAATATGAGACCTTTGCAAAACGTCCCCTTTTGCCCAATTAGCGCTAAAGCTTCACTAAAGTGCCGGTGTCAGGCTCAAATTTTAAGCCTCGAAATACTCAATGTATTCCTGCATTTAAAATTTTCGCCTTCCTTGAACTTGAACAAAATTGAACATTTTTCAAAAGTCTCAATATGTGTTTATCGTAATGCCTGCCAAAATTTTTATAAATTTTATGGTAGGCGGAACAGGGCTTGAACCTGTGACCCTCGGCTTGTAAGGCCGATGCTCTCCCAACTGAGCTACCCGCCCGAACGATTTTAATACAAATAACTGACCTTAATATTTTAAAAGGCTTTTGAGTACTAATTAATTAATGCGATGTCAAGATTAAATAATAGCTGCGCCATGCTCGATATTTTTTGGCTCAGGTATCATTTCAAAAGAAATATCATCTTTCTTAAAAAGGATGTCTCCCTCATTAACAATCAGGGCTTGAGACAAAACATCGTCCATATGCTCAACAAGGACGATATCTATTTGTTTTAATATGATTGAAGGTATTTCTTTTATATCTTTTTCGTTTTCTGCGGGGATAATAATTTTCTTTATTCCCCCTCTATGTGCAGCCAGAATTTTCTCCTTTAGTCCCCCAATGGTGAGTATCCTGCCACGCAATGTTATCTCACCTGTCATTGCAATATCGCGGTAAACAGGCCTTTTCGTTAGAGCTGAGACTATGGACGTACATATAGAGATGCCTGCAGAAGGGCCATCCTTTGGTATGGCTCCTTCAGGAACATGGATATGAATATCATACTTCTTGTAGAACTCATTATCAATCATAAGCCTATCAGCGCGTGAGCGGACATAGCTTACGGCAGCCTGGGCGGATTCTTTCATTACATCACCCAGTTTGCCGGTCATGATAAGCTCACCTTTGCCAGGCATAATCAAAGTCTCAACACAAAGCAGATCGCCACCAAACTGTGTCCATGCAAGGCCGGTAACCAGACCTATCTGATCCTTTTCCTCTAACTGACCATGCCTGAAACGAGGCGGCCCCAAGTATTTCTGCATAGATTTTTCAGTTATATTAAATGTGTCCTTGCCTTTATTTTTTACAACTTCACGTGAAATCTTGCGACATATGGAAGCAATCTCGCGCTCTAAATTCCTTACCCCGGCCTCACGAGTATATAGTCTTATAATTGAATAAACTGACTTTTCAGAAAACCGTATATTCTTACCCTCAAGCCCGTTCATTTTTATCTGCTTAGTTATAAGGAAATCCCTGGCTATATGATATTTTTCATACTCTGTATAACCCGGTAAGCGAATAATTTCCATCCTGTCCTGAAGTGGAAGAGGTATTTCAGGTAAGGTATTTGCCGTTGTGATAAAAAGGATATCAGTTAGATCGTAATCCACATCTAAATAATGATCATTAAAGCTAAAGTTCTGTTCCGGATCAAGTACTTCAAGAAGAGCGGCCGAAGGATCGCCACGGAAATCCATACTCATCTTATCCACTTCATCAAGACAAAATACAGGATTATTGACACCAATTTTTTTCAAAGACTGAATAATTTTACCGGGCATAGCTCCTATATATGTACGCCTGTGTCCTCGAATTTCAGCCTCATCCCTGACACCTCCGAGTGAAAGACGAATAAATTTTCTTCCTGTAGCTCTTGCAACAGATTTGGCAAGCGAAGTTTTTCCGACACCAGGAGGACCGATAAAACAAAGTATTGGGCCACGGACCTTTTTGACAAGCGACTGGACCGCAAGATATTCGAGTATGCGTTCCTTTGGTTTCTCAAGACCGTAATGATCTTCATTTAGAATTTTTTCTGCTTCATCAAGATTATTTCGCACCCTGCTACGTTCAAACCAGGGAAGACTTATCATCCATTCAATATAATTTCGAACTACCGTTGCTTCTGCTGACATTGGAGTCATCATCTTGAGCTTTCTAAGCTCTTGCCTTGCTTTACCTGCCGCCTCCTTAGACATTTTCTTCCGTTTGATCTGTTTCTCAAGCTCTTTGAGTTCGTCACCTGGGTCTTCCCCAGCTCCCATCTCCTTTCTTATTGCCCGCATCTGTTCATTCAAATAATAACTTTTCTGAGTTTTCTCCATCTGCTCTTTTACGCGGGATTTTATCCTCTTATCCATGTTAAAAATATCGATTTCCATTTTTATCAAGCTAAGAAGAATAGAAAGCCGCTTGTTGGGAGAAAAGGTTTCCAGAAGATTCTGTTTATCCTCAATTTTAAATGAAAAATGAGCGGCGGCTGTATCTGCCAACTGAGATGGATTGGATATGGCAGCGATATTGCCAACAAGCTCTTTCGAAATATTCTTTGTCAAGCCGGCATATTCCTCAAAGCTCTCAATAACAGCTCTGCTGAGCGCAACAGCTTCCGCAACCTGAATTTCCGGCTCAACTACTGGCTCAACCTCCACACTGAAAAACTCTTTATCCTGAATAAAAAGTTTTATGCAGCCCCTTGACTTTCCCTCAACAAGAGCCTTAACCGTGCCATCAGGGAGCTTGAGCAGTTGAAGCACTTTTCCAAAAACACCAATAGAATTAATATCTTTCTCCCGTGGACTATCAATACCCACCTTTTTCTGTGTGGCAAGAAAAATATTCTTGTCTTTATTCATGGCATTGGTAAGCGCATTTATAGATTTTGTCCGTCCAACAAAAAGAGGGGCTACCATATGGGGGAAAACCACAATATCCCTTAAAGGTAAAAGCGGGAGCTTTTGTTTTGGCTGCACCGGCGTGTCATCTTTGAATATTTTTGGGATATTTATCATTATTAATAAAATTTCTTTTGCTTAAATTATTAGTAAGCGTTCACGGAACATTGAAATTAGAAAATAGAAATTTGGCCTTCCCGCCCGCCTCGCCTGAGCGAGAGCGATGGCGGGCAGGCATGCTTTTGTACTGTTCTTCCCAATTTTCAATTTCAAGTTTCAAGCCGGGAACGGTTACAATTAATTAATACTGGTCACTGATTACTGACTACTGACCACTGACCACTGACCACTGATTTATGCCTGTTTCTTTGTCTGCTCATACAACAGAATCGGATCTTCCTTATTCAGCACAACATCTTCGCCTATCACACATTCCTTTACATTTTCGATAGAAGGAAGTTCAAACATAATATCCAACATGCAGTTTTCCAGTATTGCGCGAAGCCCTCTTGCACCTGATTTCCGTTTCAAGGCTTCCTTGGCAATAGCTGAAAGAGCGCTGTCTGTAAATCTTAGGTTTACGCCTTCAATCTCAAAAAGTTTTTTGAATTGCTTAATCAAAGCATTCTTTGGTTCTTCAAGTATTCTAATTAACGCAGCATTATTTAATTCATCAAGCGTAGCAAGTACCGGCAAGCGGCCGACAAATTCAGGAATAAGACCAAATCTTACAAGGTCCTCAGGTTGAATCATTCTAAGAATATCGCCAATGCTTTTTTCTTCCTGCTTGACAATTTTTGCGCCAAAACCCATAACTTTTGAGCCAAGACGCTGCTGGATTATCCGTTCAAGGCCGGTAAAAGTTCCACCACAAATAAAAAGTATGTTTGAGGTATCAACCTTTACAAAATCCTGCTGGGGATGCTTTCTTCCACCTTTAGGCGGAACACTTGCAGTAGTTCCCTCTATAATCTTTAATAATGCCTGCTGAACCCCTTCCCCTGAAACATCACGCGTAATAGATGGATTGTCGGATTTTCGTGCAATCTTGTCAATTTCATCAATATAAACAATTCCTCGCTTGGCCTTCTCAACATCGTAATCGGCATTTTGGAGCAATGAAAGGATAATGTTCTCAACATCTTCACCGACATATCCTGCTTCTGTAAGGCTTGTGGCATCTGCTATTGTAAATGGAACATTTAAGAATCTGGCGAGTGTCTGTGCAAGCAAAGTCTTTCCGCAACCGGTAGGCCCTATCAGAAGAATATTGCTTTTCTGGATTTCAATATCTCCAGTTACAACCAAGGAATCAAGCCTTTTATAATGATTATAAACAGCAACTGAAAGAACCTTTTTTGCCGCATTCTGTTCAATCACATAATCATCAAGCATCGTTGCAATCTCTTTTGGAGTTAGGATCTGCTCGACTTTTCCTGTGGCTTTTTCGCTTTCCTCATCAATAATTTCGCTACAGAGCTGAATACACTCATCGCATATATATACTGCTGGTCCGGCAATCAGCTTGGCAACTTCCTTCTGATTTTTGCCGCAAAATGAACAGAAAAGATTATCGTTCATGTCTCCTTTTTTTGCCATTTTACGCCTCCGTATTTTCTAAATGGTCAAGGTCATCCCTGTTAGTTATTACGTTATCTATGAGTCCGTATTTCTTTGCCTCATTGCCTGCCATGAAAAAATCCCGGTCTGTATCAAGTTGTATTTGTTCAAGGTCCTTGCCTGTATGGTGCGCTAATATTCTATTCAGGGTATCCTTCATGTGAAGGATTTCTTTTGCCTGGATTGCGATATCTGAGGCTTGCCCCTGAAAACCGCCCATAGGCTGGTGGATTAAAATCCGCGAGTTAGGCAGGGAATAACGTTTTCCTTTTGTACCGGCGGTAAGTAAAAGTGCGCCCATACTGGCAGCCTGTCCCACACATACTGTTGCAATATCAGGTTTAATGTACTGCATGGTATCATATACTGCCAAACCGGATGTAACTAATCCTCCTGGAGAGTTTATATAAAAATTTATGTCCTTATCAGGGTCTTCTGATTCAAGAAAAAGGAGCTGCGCAATTAAAAGATTTGCGATCTCATCATTTATCGGTGTTCCAAGAAAAATTATTCTGTCCTTGAGCAGCCTGGAGTATATATCATAGGCACGCTCTCCTCTGCTGGTTTGTTCTATTACCATGGGTATTAATGGCAAAACCGTTCTCCTTTATTGTCTTGAAATTTCTATAACCTATTGAAATTCCCACGACTTTAGTCGAGTGGTTAAATGGTCGAATCGTCGAGTCGTAAGTGTCCTTGAACCACTCAACTACTTGGCCAATTGTAAGCGAAGCGAACTAAGTTCCAGTATCTTTTGATTCCAATTCAGGTTCCACAATTTCCTGGCTACTGTTTTCAATAATAAACTTTAAAGCTTTTTTTTCAAGTAGAGAAATTTTTAAAAATTCAATGTTGCTATCCTTCTGCTCGTAAAAATTCTTTATTTCTTCAAGAGGCCTGTTAAAGGCTATAGCCATATCCTTGTAACCATTTTCCAGATCTTCATCTGAAAGGGCCAGTTTTTCTTGCTCAATTATCTTTTTCAGGATCAGATGACGCCTTACCTGCCTTACCGCAGTATCACGATATTTTTCAGCAAGACCCTCCTTGGTTAGACCGCGCTCTTCAAAAGACGTACCATGGTATGCCAAAGTCTTACCAGCATCGTCAATTAGACCTTCAAGCTCAACATCAACCATAGAATCAGGCACCTCAAAGTTTGTTTGCTTCAACAATGCATCGAAAATCTGCTCTTGTACCTCCTGCTCAGATCTCTTTTCATAACCTTTTGTTAAATTGTTCCTTATTTCATCCTTCAGCTGCTTCAATGTTTCATATTTACCTAGATCCCTTGCGAACTCATCATCGATTGCAGGAAGCACAACCTCCCTTATTCCATTTAGTTTTACATTAAATGTTATTTCAAGGCCGGCAATTTTATTATTAAAATAGTCTTTAGGAAAATGCACCTTAACTTCTCTGATTTCACCTGTGCTCATTCCAATCAATTGTTCATCAAACTCTTTTAAAATAGGACCATCGCCTATTTTTAATGTAAAATTTTCTGTTTTCTGGGTTTCTGGAAATGGTTTGCCGTCTTTAAATCCTTCATAATCTATAAGGACGAAATCTCTCTCCTGCGCCGGACGATCCTCTTCAAGAGTTTTTTGTTGAGCCAGATTTTTCTGAAGCATTTTAAGCTGCGCATCTATCTCTTCAGCACTAACCTTGTATAGGTTTTTCTTAAGAGTCAATCCCTTGAAATCAACATCTTCAATTTCAGGTTCTATCTCAACAGTAGCATCATATTTATATGGTCCCTTTCCATCCACGATAGGAGGCTCAAGCTTAGGCCTTCCAACAATCTTTAGATCTGTCTCCTTGATAGCATCTACAAGGGAATCCTGAATTAATTTTGAAGAAACATCGGCATAAACATCCTTCTTATATAATCTCTCCAAAACCGACCTGGGAGTCTTTCCTGGGCGGAAACCCTTTACCTTGGCATTTTTTTTCAAGTCTCTATAAGCATTGTCCAGCTCACTGACGACATGCTTTTCGGGAATTTCAATATGTAGCACCTTCTTAACGGCGCTAAGATCTTCAACAGTAACTTGCATAAGCTTCCTTTCCAATAAACCAAGTGCCTGGAGTTGAGACCTTCGCAAAACGTCCCCTTTTGCCCAATTAGCGCTATAAAGCTTCACTAAAGTGCCAGCGTCAGGCTCAAATTTTAAGCCTCGAAATACTCAATGTATTCCTGCATTTAAAATTTTCGCCTTCCTTGAACTTGAACAAAATTGAACATTTTTCAAAGGTCTCAAGTTATCATAACCCTAGGCATTTATTATTAATTTTTGACTGGTGCGAGAGGGGAGAGTTGAACTCCCACTCTGTTACCAGAGCTGGATCCTAAGTCCAGTGCGTCTACCAATTCCGCCACTCTCGCACATTTTTTATATTTGACATTACGCTCAATAATATTAAAATATAATTGAAAAAATAATATCAAACACCATTTGTGTCAAGTAAAATTGAGAGATTAGCTTTTATGCCGGTATTTTGCAATAGATTCTCAGCACATCGCCATGCAGTTATAATAATATCATTAATCCTACTCATCTTGCCAAACACAGCATATGGCAAAGCGAAAAAGACGATAAATAATAATAAAAAAATTATCATGTTAGATCCAGGCCATGGAGGACATGATAAAGGCGCTCAGGGTGCGAATGGAACTTATGAAAAAACAGTAAGTTTACAACTCGCCCATATTATTGCAAAAGAACTTGAAGATAAATACAGGGTCTTTCTCACGAGAACAGATGACTACTGGCTTGATATCCCTGATAGAATTGATGTAGCCAACCATCTGGAAGCAGACATTTTTATCAGCATACACTCCGGCGGAAGCTTTTTACATAAAGCAAGCGGCATATGCATTTATTACTATAATGAAATATCAGGGCCTGCAACTATTTTCGAAACTACGACATTAAAAACAATCAAAAACAATAACATCCAGACCAAATGGCATAATATCCAAAACAGGCACAAAACAACAAGTCATGTTTTAGCCGAATCAGTGAAAAGTCGCATTAATGAACATATAGAATTTGCAAAATGCAAGGTGCAAGGCGCACCTGCTCGGATGTTATCCGGTGCAGATATGCCGGCAATACTTATAGAAAACGGTTACATAAGCAACCCTTCTGAAGAAAAAGAGCTAACGGACGTAAAAGTTTTATCTGATTTTGCTAAAGGCATAAGCAAGGGAATAGAAGATTTTTTCAAAACACATAACTAGTGCCCGAACGAAAACTAGAAAATTTTTTCAAGTTCAAGGAAGGCGCAAATTTTAACCACAGGAATACATGGAGTATTTTGAGGATTAAAATTTAAGCCTGACGCAGAAATTGGGAAAATTAGCAGTTTTCGTTCAGGCACTAACTAATTCATTGTGCTTGCACGAATAATAAAAGCGTGATAATTAGACCAGCAAATCGGGGCGTGGCGCAGCCTGGTAGCGCGCCTGCTTTGGGAGCAGGAAGTCGGAGGTTCAAATCCTCTCGCCCCGACCAATTGAACAAAGCGCATTAAAGCCGGGGCTATCTCCGGCTTTTTTTGTAATGGGAAATATTTAATGTCAGATAAACCTGATTCAAAAGATATAAACAATCATTTATCTTCTGTAGATGAAATCATTGAGGAGATTATCTCTGAATTACCCCTGAAAGAGAGAGTTGCTATTGCCAATATGAATAAAGCAGATGTTGAAATGCTTAAAAATGTTTTTAATAAGTATGTTAGAGGAAAAAGCGATATAGAAATGGATGATAACGAATACACCGATATAATGAACACACTTTGTACAAAACTGCGTCAAACTCACAAACTTAGAGTCATTAAATAAATTGAGTGCCAGTAGAAACAATCTGGCTTTTAATTCAACGACCGAAAATATTTTTTGCCTTACGATCCAATTATTAATTAATGACAACTTATTCAAAATACGTGGATATAGCTATAGCTCTTCCAGTATATAATACCTTTACCTATCGGGTCCCGGAAAATTTTTCCAACTTTATATCTGTAGGTAAAAGAGCCCTTGTTCCTTTTGGTAAGCGCAACGTTACAGGATATATACTGGGCTCATGTGAAAAAACAAGTCTGAGCGAGATTGAAATAAAGTCAATTCTGGATATTCTTGATGAAAACCCTCTTTTCCCTTCATCAATAGTACCATTTTTCAGGTGGATCTCAGAATACTATATATATCCAATCGGGGAAGTTATAAAAAGCGCACTTCCAGGCGGACTAAATCTTTACGAATATGCCATAATATCAATTACAGAAAATGGTAAAAATGTTCTTAAAGATAATTCCGTCCCGCCCATACAAAGGGAAATTTTAAGTTCCCTTGAACCTGAAGCCTGCCAACTAAAAAATCTTTGCAAAATTATAAACAAAAACATTCCGAACTCCTTAATTCAAACCATGGAAAACCTGGGATTGATTGTAAGCAAGCGCGCGCTAAAAGGAGGAAGAACAAGACTGAAGTTGGAACATTATGTATTGTTAACCAGCTCAGAAATCTCAGTTGAGGAGCTTTCGGCTCAAAAAAAGAAAATAATAGATGCATTAAAACAAGAAGGTGAGCTATCTGTAAAAAAATTAAAAGAGCTGGTACCGTCCGCTTCTGGATTAATTAAATCTTTGGAAAACAAAGGTTATATTTCTATCATTAAAAAAAGAGTTTATCGTGATCCATTCGGCGAATCTATTGAGACTGATAGCGCCCATATACTAACAAAAGAACAGGAACAGATAATTCCAAAAGTTGTAAGCGCCCTTAATAAAGGATTTTCAACCTTTCTTTTGGCAGGAGTTACTGGAAGCGGAAAAACAGAAGTCTATATGCAGATTGCAGCAGAAGCTATAAGGAAAAAATGCAAAGTTCTGGTGCTTGTTCCTGAAATTGCTCTTATATCACAGATGGAAAGGCGGTTCAGGGCTCGCTTTGGAGAGTGCGTTGCTTTGCTTCACAGCGGGCTTTCAGCAGGTGAACGCTATGACCAGTGGAGGCGCATGGCTTCAGGAGAAGCAACTATAGCTATAGGTGCAAGGTCAGCTATTTTTGCGCCTTTAGATAATGTGGGGATCATTATAGTAGATGAGGAACACGATACTTCTTACAAGCAGGAAAGCGGTCTCCGTTATAATGCAAGGGATCTTGCTGTTGTCAGGGCAAAGCTAAATAATTGTGTTGCATTGCTTGGATCAGCTACGCCTTCGATTCAGTCATACTATAATGTTACGATAAATAAATTTACTGAACTGACTCTGAAAAAGCGCATTGAAAAAAGGCCTCTCCCCGAGGTCACCATAATCGATTTGCGCAAGATAAGAGATTACAGAGGAGTTAAAAAGTTTATTTCATCGGAGCTTCACGAGGCTATGAAAGAAACCCTGGAACGTAAAGAACAGATTCTGCTATTCTTAAACAGGCGGGGCTTTGCGAGTTTTCCTGTTTGTTCATCATGTGGCAAAGCTATCAGGTGCAAGAATTGCGATATTTCTCTTACTTTTCACAAGGGAGCTAATGCATACAAGTGCCATTACTGTGGTTTTACATTAGCATCCACTTCGAATTGTCCCACCTGCGGAGCCGCCGACATCAAATTATTAGGACTTGGCACAGAAAAAATTGAGGCCGCAGTCAAGTCGCTTTTTCCTAATGCAAAAACAGCCAGAATGGATCGTGATACCACCACCCGCAAGGGTTCTATTTTAAAACTACTAAAAGGCTTGAAAAATCAAACAATAGATATACTTGTCGGAACGCAGATGATAGCAAAGGGTCATGACTTCCCGAATATTACCTTAGTCGGTATAATCTGTGCCGATCTTTCTTTAAGCCTGCCGGACTTCCGTGCAGGAGAACGAACGTTTCAGGTTCTCGCTCAGGTGTCTGGAAGAGCCGGCAGGGGGAATGTATCCGGCAGGGTAATATTACAAACTTTCAATCCCGAACACTTCAGCATACTATCTGCAAAAATCCAGGACTTTAAAGCATTTTACAATAAAGAAATACACTTTAGAAAGAGCCTGAAATATCCACCGTTCTCAAGGATGGCGCAGATTAAGATTTCCGGTAATGACAAGGAAAAAACAAGGCAGCATGCTCTTGCAGTGGGAGATCTCTGCAATACCTTGAAAACAAATAATAAATCTTTTATAAAAACCATAGAAGTATTAGGACCCATTGAAGCGCCTTTGCCAAGAATAGCAAAACAGTACAGATGGCAAATTCTTTTAAAAAGTCTGAGCGCAAAAGAACTTCATAGTTTAATCCATCTAATGATGTTTAAAAATTCATCAAAATTTTACAGGCAAAAAGTTAAAGTTGTTGTTGATATGGATCCATTTTTTATGATGTAAAAATAGAGACCTTTGAAAAATGTTCAATTTTGTTCGAGTTCAAGGATGGCGAAAATTTTAACCGGAGGAATACATTGAGTATTTTGAGGATAGCGCCAAAGCTTCACTGCGTGCCAAAATCTGAGCCAGACGCAGGCACTTTAGTGAAGCTTTATAGCGCTAATCGGGCAAAAGGGAGCGTTTTTCAGAGGTCTCTCAGAGGCAATTATGATTATAGCAGTAATGAGTGACAGCCACGATAACATATGGAATTTGCGTAAGGCTCTATCAATTATCAAAGAAAAAAGAGCCGGCATGATTATTCACTGCGGAGATTTTGTTGCTCCATTTATGCTGGAAGAACTCAATGAGGCAGATATTCCTGTTCACGGAGTTTTTGGAAACAATGACGGAGACCAGTACCTTCTAACAAAGTTTTCTCTAACCACTTTTACAAATATCAAACTTCATGGTTTAATAGGCAATGTTAATATTAATGGGTTTAATGTTGGATTTGCCCATCAGGATATAGCAGGATATGGCCTTGCAGCAACAAACAAATACAAAATCGTCTGTTATGGCCATTCTCATGAGCATCTTATAAAGAATATAGGCAAAACCATACTTTTAAATCCCGGTGAGATTATGGGAAAAGACGGGTATCCAGGATTTTGTTTTGTTGATACCGACACCTCAGAGATACAAAGAGTGGAACTGAGCTAATGAAAATCTAAAATTTTACTTTCAAGGAGATTTAAAAATGAAGATTAAAAACCTCTTTTTCTTTTTTCTCTTGTTTTTTCTTATTTTAAATTTGAATGCATCTTTAAAAGCCGAAGATAATGTTAATACATATCCTTCTGCTTATCTGCCTGTAAATAATTATGAGTTTGACCCGGTTCTTGAAGGTGATGAAATAGCTCATTATTTTATTATTCAAAACAAAGGGACAGCTCCTCTTAATATTGAAAAAGTCAAAACCGGCTGAGGGTGCACAGCGGTCTCTTTCCCGAGACTCATCCCTCCGGACGGAGAAGGCAAAATTAATATTAAAGTCGATTCAAGTGGATATGGTGGAAGAGAGCTCAAAAAAAATATAGTTGTCCATACTGATGACAAAAAACATCCCAAATTAAATTTTCTTATCTGGGGCAAAGTTGATAAATTTGCAATTATTACTCCTAACAGGATAATTCTTACGGGTTATATTGGAGAGCCTATAAAGCAATCAATTAAAATAATTCCTGAAAAAAAATATCCTTTTAAAATAATTGGAGTAAAAGCCAAAAAGGGTAATAACATAAGCCACAAAATAGAAAAAATTGTAACTTCATCAAAAAAAATAGAATACCTATTGACTGTAGAAAATACAAAAAATGAAAAAAGCCGTTTTTTCGACATAATCTATTTGGAAACCGACAGCAAAATACGTCCAAAAATTGAAATAAGTGTTTACGGCAACATAAAGGATAGGAAGTAGAAGTTATTTATGAATATGAATAATATTAAAGTAGTCGCTTTTGACTGTGACGGAGTCATGTTCGATACGGTTAAAGCAAACACAATTTATTATAATACGGTTCTAAATCACTTCGGCAAACCCGATATGACTCACGAGCAATTTGTATACACACACATGCACACAGCAGATAAAGCTATTGCCAAACTGTTTGGAGATGAAAAAAGCATCGAAGCAGCCCAGACATATCGAAAGCAAATGAGCTATATCCCATTTTTAAAATATATGGAGATTGAACCTTATCTAAAACCTTTGCTAAAAAGGCTAAGGCCAAAATATAAAACTGCAGTTGCTACTAACCGGACAGATACAATGCAAAGGGTTCTTATTGACCATGGCCTCGAAAAATACTTTGATCTGGTAGTAAGTGCGCTTGATGTGGAAAACCCCAAACCCAGCCCCGATCAGCTACTTAAAATACTGGAGCATTTTAATATAGAACCCTATCAATTAATTTATATAGGAGACTCAAGGCTGGACGAAATAGCGGCACAAGCAGCAGGGACACCTCTGATAGCATATAAAAACAGCTCACTTACCGCAGACTATTATATTAATAGCCTGAAAGAGTTCGAAAATATCCTTTTGGACCAACCATAACAATAGACAAAAACATAAGGAAACCAAGGGTTACCGATTCAGTCAACATTGAGTATGATTGAGAATGAATTAAACAATACCCATGCTGTGTCTCCTTCCTTTAAGCCAAGCCGCTTTCTACTTTCCTCTGTGACCAATGAACATAATTCAGTACCATCCGGAAGTGATACTATGTATTCGGTGGTGATTTTACCACGAATGACCATGGATACCGTTCCTTTAAACCGATTTTCAGCACTGCTCTCAGGTTCTGCATCGCCTTTGCTCAAAATGACCCAGGGCGCCTTTATTTCTGCTACAATAAAAGAATTTGGCTTTAGTTGCAAACGCCTAAGACTTTCATTGGTGATCACAGTAAATAGTGAGTATCCGCCAAGGGCTATCATCTCAACTTCAGTCTGAATATCGCCCTTTCGGATACGCGTGATCTTGCCAAAAAATGTATTTCTTGCACTTGTTTTTCTTCGGCTCTCTTTATCCGCATAATATTGGGTTATCTGGCGCATGTCTTCATTGGAAAATTTTAGAAGCGATGCTGTCAAGCCTGGGGTTGAAAGCCCGAAGAGCTTCTGGACTACCACAGGCGGCATATTACTTCGCAAGAGTTCAATAGCCCTTGATCGCCTGATGGCATTTGGGTTGCCATACTCTTTGAGAAACCCACATTCTTGAGCTCTTTCGTAAAACTTCCGCCTTACATGCCCTGGGTCAATTTTAAAAAGAGAGGATAGGAATTCTGAGAATTCCGGGTCATTCAGAACTTTGTTAATTTCGTTTGTAAGATCTAACGGGATTTGCACATCACGCAATTCTGGTTTGTCCTTACCTTCTGTTTGTCCAATTCGAACAAGATTATTCTTCACATCGATATCTTTTAGAGCATTTAAGCTTAAAATCTCATTAAACCGTGCGCCCGTATATCGTATCAACATAAAGATAAGAAAGATCCGCTTTCTTGAAATCCGTACATCGGAACGAATCGTCCTGTCGACCCATTGCCGAAAGGAATTTTCAAACTTATCGAGTTGTTCCGTGTCCAGGCACTTGGCGTTTTCTGGAATGGTTAAGATGCCAGCAGGGTTTAAACGGGTGAGTCTTCTCGTGGACAGGAGGTCGCTTATCAGGCTATCCTTCTTTTTTTCGCTGTTTTTTTTCATCACGTTTGCCCTCAGAATTTCATATTATTTACGCTGTAATAATAACTCAATTAAATATTTATTCAATCAATATAATGCCTAAGGTTAAAGAAAATAGTTGACAAGCATTAGGGAAATTTATTATTTAAGTAACACGATTTAATATATAGTCGTGTCACTAAGCCAAGATTAATATAGGCTTTCAGATAATTAATATCTGCTGAAAGGAGGATTCTTATGTATTTTCCGATTGCCGGTATAGAGGTCGCTCCCTGGTTGCCACCGTTAGTGGCTTTTGGCATCTCATTCTTTACATCAATGGGCGGAGTATCAGGTGCATTTCTCATTTTGCCATTTCAGATGTCCTTTTTGGGCTTTACGAACCCCTCTGTGAGCTCTACTAATCAAGTTTTTAACATTGTGGCTATTCCGAGCGGCGTATATCGTTATATTCGTGAGGGTCGAATGGTCTGGCCACTCACATGGGTCGTCATCATCGGCACTCTTCCCGGGGTGTTTATCGGTGCCTATGTCCGCGTTGCCTATCTCCCAAATCCAAAAAATTTTAAACTATTTGCCGCCATGGTTCTTTTCTACATCGGAAGCCGCATGATTCGAGATCTTTTACGGAAACCACTTCCGGGTGCGGACAAGGCTTCAAGTGAAAAGCGGTTTCAGGAGCTAGTGCGTCAATATCGAAAAAAAGAGGAGGGGGTTAAAAGCATTAAGGGCGAGGCATTACCAGCAGTACGTGTTACCCATTTTAATCTCAAACGGCTAGGGTATGAGTTCTATGGAGAAAGCTTTGATATCTCCATCTGGACAATTTTCTTTTTGAGTTTTATTGTGGGCATCGTTGGAGGGATATATGGCATTGGTGGGGGGGCCATTATCGCACCTTTCTTTATCTCATTTTGCGGCCTTCCAGTCTATACCGTGGCAGGAGCTGCGCTAATGGGGACATTTATCACCTCCATCGCCGGGGTAATTTTTTACCACGCAATCGCCCCGTTCTATCCTCATATGTCAATTGCGCCGGACTGGCTGCTTGGGATACTTTTCGGTCTTGGTGGCATGTGCGGTATGTATCTTGGGGCAAGGTGCCAAAAATATGTTCCTGCAAAAGTCATTAAATGGATGCTCGGCGGTATAATTGTCTTTACGGCCATGAAATATGTCTTTGGTTTTTTTTCGTAAAACAAAGGTTTGCATAATAAATTCTTCCTACGGAAGGGCCTTTACCAAAAGCAGTCCTGCTATGAGGTTTTTGTGTTTTCCAGAGAAGCTTTTATAAAATCCTTAAAAAGTGGATGAGGGTTCATAGGTCTGGATTTGAATTCAGGATGGAACTGGCATCCGACAAACCATGGATGATCATTGATTTCGACAATTTCAACCAGCTCACCATTTGGCGAAGTGCCGCTTATTATTAAACCCTTCTCTTCTAGTTTTTCTTTAAACTCGTTATTGAATTCATACCTGTGTCGATGCCTTTCAGAAATAGCAGATACACCGTATGCTTTAAAAGAAAAAGTATCTTTTTTAATAGTACATGAATAAGCTCCAAGACGCATGGAACCACCCTTGTCAGAGTTTATATCACGTTTCTGAATTGTTTTAGTCTTCTCATCGTACCACTGTAACATCAGATAAATAACCGGGTAAGGAGTTTTCTCATTGAACTCTGAGCTGTGAGCTTGATTCATGCCTGCTACGTTGCGAGCAAACTCAATAACAGCAATCTGCATTCCAAGACATATGCCGAAAAAAGGAATTTTATTTTCCCTTGCATACTTTGTTGCGGAAATTTTGCCTTCAATACCGCGAGGTCCAAATCCGCCTGGTACAAGTATGCCATCGGCATCAGCAAGAACCTCTTTGCAATTATCTTTGTTTATTGTCTCCGAATCTATAAATTTAAGATTAACGCGACAATTATTGGGGATACCGCCATGGTAAAGCGCTTCATTTAAACTTTTGTATGACTCAGTCAAATCTGTGTATTTCCCAACTACAGCTATTGTAACGGAAAACTCAGGTTCTTTTAAGCTCTTGACAATCTGTTCCCATGCATCGAGACGGGGAGCCCTTGTCCAGATGTTAAGAAGTTCAATAATCTTGTCATCAAGACCCTGTTCGTGAAATATAAGTGGAACCTCGTAAATACAATCCACATCTTTTGCGGTTATTACTGCATCCACACTAACGTTACAAAATAAAGCTATTTTTGCCTTTATTTCTTTAGACAGATACCTGTCCGTACGACACAGAAGGATATCGGGCTGAATGCCAATACTTCTCAGTTCTTTAACACTGTGTTGCGTTGGTTTGGTTTTAACCTCTCCTGCTGTTGCAATATAAGGAACAAACGTTAGATGAATGTACAGCACATTTTCCTTACCAACATCAGCCTTGAATTGTCGGATAGCCTCAATAAAGGGTAAACTTTCAATATCGCCGATTGTTCCGCCAATCTCAACTATAACTATATCCACGCCGTCCGCCACAAGCTTTATACTTTTTTTAATCTCATCCGTAATATGCGGAATAACCTGGACAGTGCCTCCCAGATACTTTCCCTGACGCTCCTTAGTAATGACGGAGTTATATATCTTGCCGGTTGTAAAGTTGTTATCCCTGCCCAATTTGGCGTTGGTAAAACGCTCGTAATGTCCGAGATCCAGATCAGTTTCCGCGCCATCATCTGTAACAAAGACTTCTCCATGCTGAAATGGATTCATGGTTCCAGGGTCAACATTAATGTACGGGTCAAGCTTCTGGATGGTTATAGTAAGCCCACGACTTTCTAAAAGCGCTCCAATAGCGGCAGAAGCAAGCCCTTTTCCAAGAGATGAAACCACTCCACCTGTAACAAATATATACTTTGTATTAGAAATCATATATATCCTCGTATCTTCCGCAACAAACTGAGATTAATTAAACTTCTTGGATTTTTACAACTTATTGACATTATAACTCTTTTAGCAGCATCTCGTGCGTGCAAAACACATGGAATGTTGGAATAATTTATTCCACTAAACCCATCCTTCCACTGTTCCATTCTTCCAATACTCCAATTGTGGCGAAGCCTCTAAGTTCCTCCCCCTTTATTCATATAGCTTTCTGAATTCCTTAATGGTCTTTTGAATATCATGCGAATCATCTTTATCTTGTTCAACTGAGCTAAGATCCAAATATAATGATTTAAGATGTTCAATGTCAAAAAGCTCATCAGAAAAAGAAGGATTCACTTTTATTTTATCGGCATAAATTTCACGCACCAAAACATCATTATGATAAAATTCGATATGCATAGGGTACCAAGTCTTATGTGCTTGTTTCCAATCTCCATAGCGAATTTCCAAGACATCTCTATTGTTTTTATTGTCCTTGTCTATGATTATCCAGCGAACTGGTTGAAAAGTATTTTTGTCTAACCATATCTGGGGAACTGACTCGTCAGGATATTCTGCACCTATCACATATGCAATTTTGTCTTGGAATCTTCCCAGGCTTGAAACAGATGTATCTACTCCCAGAAGGGAAAGTCTGCTCTGAAGCAACATCCTGGAACGATAAAGGAAAACATCCTTATAGCAGTCAAACCTTGTTTCGGTGTTGGATACAATTTTATTGTCAATTACCGTTAAAGTGGCGCCCAAAGAAAAAACATAAATTCTTTTAGCGTTTTCAGATTCAGACTGAATATCTGAACGAAATTTTTCAGGGAAATTATATTTCAAGGTTTCTTTAAGCTCAATAATGTTTTTTTCAGGGCCAACATTGTAAAGTAATAATTTCTGAGAAATTAAAAGGCTTTGTCCTATACTGAGTTTTTCGATCATTAATTTCAGAAGATGGGGGCCCGGAATTACATACGCATTAGCTTGTGTATAAAAAAAAACAAAAATTATAAAGCTAAAAAAAGCTAAAAATTTTTGCAAATAAATGTATTTTGCCCCCATCGAAACTATCCCCATATGAATATATTGTCTGAAAACATAGCAGCATCTCCAAGCTCTTCTTCTATCCTTATTAACTGATTGTACTTGGCGACCCTGTCGCTTCGCGACATTGAGCCTGTCTTTATCTGGCCTCCGTTTATACCAACAACCAGATCTGAAATAAAAGTATCTTCTGTTTCACCTGACCTGTGGGATATTACTGTGGTATATCCAGCCTGTTTTGCCATTTCAATAGCATCCAGAGTTTCGGTTACCGTTCCGATCTGATTAAGTTTGATAAGTATGGAATTTGCTAATCCATCTTCAATTCCCTTGTTGAATATTTTTGGGTTTGTCACAAATATATCATCGCCTACTATTTGTACAGTCCCGCCAAGCCGGTCTGTTAAAAGCTCCCAGTTTTTCCAATCCTGTTCTGCCAGACCATCTTCTATAGAAAAAATAGGATATTTATCGATTAAATTTTCATAATAATCTATCATATTCTCTGGTTTAAGCTCTTTATTCTCTGATTTCAGGATATATTTTCCTTTTTTGTAAAATTCGCTTGCAGCTGAATCCAATGCAAGGCCAACATCTTTGCCGGGCTTATATCCTGCAGATTCAATTGCATTAATGATAAATTTTATCGCATCTTCGTTTGATTTAAGGTCAGGGGCAAAACCGCCTTCATCTCCTACCGAAGTGCTGAGCTCTTTGTCTTTAAGCACCTTTTTAAGGCTGTGAAAAACCTCGGCCCCCATCATTACAGCCTGGGCAAAGGTTTTTGCGCCAATAGGCACTATCATGAACTCCTGTATATCAAGATTGTTTGCAGCATGTACGCCTCCGTTTATAATGTTCATCATTGGGATGGGCAGGTATCTTGCATTTATTCCCCCAAGATATCTGTAAAGTGGCAGGCCATAAGCTGACGCTGCTGCCCTTGAAGCTGCCATGGATACGCTAAGAATTGCATTTGCTCCAAGTTTTGATTTATTGGAAGTACCATCTAATTCAATCATAAAATTATCAAGTGTCATCTGGTTTGCCGCATCCATACCTCGTACAGCGGGAGCAATAATATTTGAAACATTTTCCACAGCCTTGGCAACACCCTTTCCGCCGAATCGCTTAGAACGCTTATCGCGAAGCTCTAATGCTTCACGTTTGCCTGTAGAGGCTCCAGAAGGAACCGCTGCACGTCCAATAGCGCCGCAGGCAACAATAACATCTGCCTCAACTGTAGGATTTCCTCTTGAATCCAGGATTTCTCTAGCTCTTACATCAACAATCTCAGTCATGGCGCCCTCCGAATAAATTAAGCTTAACTTTATCAATATAAAATATGTGTCTATGTTTTAAGCATGTCATTAACTTGACAAAATTCTATGAAATGTTACTCTCCTTACGTTTTTATGTCAAGGTATGAGGTAACCATATAAGAGGTTTGTCATGAAAGGTAAAGATTTTTATTCTGAAGCTCATCTTGTAGTTGCGGCAATAAGGATTTTGCAACACCAGAATTCTGCACCACCTTCAATTGATGAAGTTTGCCGGACAATATCGCTCTCTCTTGAACAGGGCAATTTCGTATGCAGGAAGCTTAACGAAATGAATATCATAGATGTTGTTGAGGGAGCATTTGGGACTAAACTTTTTATAAAAAATCATTTATTATTAGAAGAGATTCCCCAGGGAGCAACAGAAGATAATCTTGAAAAAGAACTCAAAAAATTCCAAGAATCTAAAAAAGATTATACACAAAAAATTAAGCTCTTCCAGTCCGAACAGGAAAAAAAGAGAAAAGATCTCTTTGCTGAACTGGAAAAGAAATTGAGAAAAGACCTGGATGAAAAAAAATCTAAGTAAAAACTTAATTCCTGACAAAGTAAAAAATATACATCTTATCGCAGTATGCGGAACCGGCATGAGCGCGCTTGCCTGTATGCTCAAGGATATGGGTTTTAAAGTTACAGGCTCGGATCAAAAAACCTACCCCCCTATGAGCGACTTTCTCTTTAGCAATGGTATCAAAGTCGCAGAAGGTTTTAATGAAAAAAATATTTCTGTTGATCATGATCTTATAGTTGTCGGAAATGCAGTTACAAAGGATAATCCTGAAATTAATAAAATGAATGAGCTGGGACTCAATTTTTGTTCAATGCCCCAGGCAATTAACAGATTTGTTGCAGATGGTAAGAAAACAATACTTATTACAGGAACTCACGGAAAAACAACGACCTCTTCTATTATGGCCTGGATACTTTATGTTGCGGGACTTGATCCCTCATTTATTATTGGTGGAATATTAAAAAATTTCAACAGCAACTACCGGCTCGGCAAGGGAAAATTCATTGTAATTGAGGGAGATGAATACGATACAGCATATTTTGACAAAGGGCCGAAATTTTTACATTATGATCCCCACATGGCTGTTATTACAAGCATTGAATTTGACCATGCTGATATTTTTAAAGATATTGACCATGTCAAAAAGGCCTTTGATATTTTTCTGTCAGGTATTTCACAAGATAGTACTATAGTCGCGTTTGACGGCGATAAAAATATAGACGGTCTTATTAGCGCCAGTAAATGCCGCGTTATTAAATATGGAAAAGATACGAGTTCAGCATGGAGCTTTGGGAAAGTATCCTATGAACCTCCTTGGACTTTTTTTGAGATTTTAAAACAAGATAAAATTTTTAAAACCTTTAAAACCAGAATATTCGGAGAGCATAATTTATTAAACACATTGGCGGCAGTTGCTATAGCCGACAAATTGATGATACCGAACGAGGTTATCGCGAAAGCACTTGAAAGTTTTCAGGGTGTAAAGAGGCGTCAGGAAATACGAGGCCAAAAAAGAGGCATTACAGTTATGGATGATTTTGCCCATCATCCTACTGCTGTTAAAGAAACTGTAAGAGCGGTTAAATCATTTTATCAAAACAAAAGGCTGATAGCAGTTTTTGAGCCTAGAACCAATACCAGCATGCGAAACATCTTCCAAAACATATATCCTCTTTCTTTTGATCATGCAGATATTATTTGTATCCGCAAACCTCCTCTTCTTAACAAGATTCCCCCTGACGAGCAATTTTCATCTGAAAAACTCGTTAATGATCTGCAAAATACAGGAAAGGACGCTCACTACTTCCCAGACACAGAATCTATAATAAAATATCTTGAAAAAACAGCAAGGCCTGGCGATTTTGTTCTGATAATGTCAAACGGCGGATTTGACAACATCCATGATAACTTATTGAAGAGATTGTAAATTTTACTATATAATAAGAGACCCTTGAAAAATGCCCTTTTCCCGTCATTCCAGCGAAAGCGGGAATCTATAACTGATTGAGAATGCTTGTCCTCGACCTGATCGGGGACTGGATTCCCGTTTTCACGGGAATGACAATTTAGACTATTTCTAGCAAAATTCAAAGGCCTCAATAAATATATTGTCAAAAGGCTTTTGATTGACTATTGATTATCGACTGTTGCAGAATGACTGCGAAAAACTATCAGCTTTAAATAATCAAAGGAGTAACTCAGTTGAAAGTTGTAATTGTCGGCGC
>Ga0180732_1000872_pt1 | contig 21554 bp, 20 predicted proteins | sample KR11_01MetaG_FD_148674 | JGI IMG/M metagenome (GOLD analysis project Ga0180732, IMG submission 148674) | Groundwater microbial communities from the Olkiluoto Island deep subsurface site, Finland - KR11_0.1 MetaG | ecosystem: Environmental > Aquatic > Deep subsurface > Groundwater | place... | reverse complement strand
TCATCGTACTGTCGTTGCTACGCCCTGAACTGCCCCCCAGGATGATGGTCTCCGACATCGTCTTGGCCTGATTCATGCGTTGTTCCAGGTCGCGGAACTTGGGGTTGTGTTCGGACATGTACTTGAACACCGCCTCAGCCTTGTTGAACTGACGCTTGCGCTCGAAATCCAGCCCCAGGTTGTACAGCACATCCATCAGGCTATCGTCCAACGGCACCTTGCGGAACTTGTCGAACGCCATATCCAGCTGACCCTGCCCCTGGAATGCCAGGCCCAGCATGCGATTGCTCTCGGCCGAATCGGCATCGGATTTTTCTTTACCCTTCTCGGTCACCAGGAAGCGCTTGGTAGTCAGCAGCAAGTGGCCGACCAGCAGCAGAGCTGCGGGCAACATCAGTTGCAGCCACATCGCTTGCGTAGTCATCAAGGCAAAGTGCACGCCCAGCAATGTCATGAACAGCACCGCTGTGATCGCCGCCCCCAGTCCCGCGCCAAGACGCGGCAACAACAAGATCAGGTAAATTGAAACCGCTGCGAACGCGCCGATCTCGGCCCATAACCCCCATGACGGAATGACGAAGAAGTCCTGCTTCAGTATGCTGGAGACCGAATGCGCCAAGGTCACCACCGGAGGTGTCACTGCCGACACCGGGGTGACCTGCGACGAGCCCACCCCCGCGGCGGTAGCGCCGATCAGCACGATCTTGTCGCGGTATTTGTCTGCAGGGATCTTACCGGTCAATACATCGTAGAAGGAGTCCACCTGAAATGCCGGACGGCCATCCTGATCTGCGTAAAAATATGTGTTCATGCGCAGAGCGGGATCGGTCGCAATCTTCAGGTTACCTACGCGCACCCCCTCTCCCAGTGTCACCTGAATATCCTGCGCGCCGAGATTCAGACTTTTCGCCGCCAGCATCAGCGACAAGGAAGGGTAGAACTGGTCATAAAAACTCAACACCAGCGGCTCGGTGCGGATCGCCCCGTCCACATCAGGCGTGGCATTCAAATGACCTAACGCAAACGCCTGCTGACCCAACATGGGAATGGGCACCAATGCATTGAATGACGGGATAGGGAAAGCTGCCTCGGCGCCGCCCTGCACATTCATCAGACTGTTCTTCAATACATAATCGGGCAACGGCGCATCAGGATTGCCTTGCGGCTCGCCCAATTCAAAATACATGCCCAGCAGCACGTTATGGATCTGCCCCATGCTCTCAGACAGCTTCTGGTCGTTATCCAGATGCAACAAGGCTTCCTGCATCAGACCTTGCAGTTCGAGCCACTGTTCGGGGTTTGTCTCGGCAAGCTTGGTCTGTTCGAGCGCGGCCGCGATGTTCAGGATGTAATCCAGACCGGCATCGACCTGCGGCTCAAAGAACAGGGCGGTGTGGCCGACCACTTTGGGTTTGCCTTCGGCCAGCACATCCAGCAGTTTTCCCTGGATCTCGCGCGGCCACGGCCACCGTCCCAGATTGGCGATGCTCACATCATCTATCGCGATGACGGCGACCTTGTCACTCGGTTGCCGGGCAGAAGCCAGCACGCCCCAGTCATAAGCTTTGCGCTCCAGACTCTGGATCAGATCGGTGTTGGCACTGAACAGAAAGACCAGCGCCACCACCAATGCAGTGAACCAGTCCGTCTTCCAAAACGACGTTTTTCTCATGTTTGCCCTGAGCTTTTATTCAACTTTTGTGAACTTGCCGGGCAGATACTAAAACAAATTTGAATGTCAATCCATACCTGATTGATTTATCAGCGCTTTGCCTCAGCGAACGACCGTCACAGGGAGCGTTGAAGTTTCCAGCACTTGGGCCGCTACCGAACCAAGCAGACGCTTGCCCAATCCCCCCTCGCCACGTGCCCCGATCACAATGTGCGATACCCCATGCTCGGTCGCGAACTGTGCGATCGCTTCAGCCGGATGGCCGGCACTCAGGTGATACTGATAAGCGATCCCGCTTTCGTCCAGCATCTGACGCGCCGATTGCAACGCAGTCATGCCTTGTTCGCGCTGATAGTCGTCTATGGTCTGCGCATCGATCAACAATTTGACGTTGCCCTGCGCCACACTGCGTTGCACGTTGAGCAACACCAGCTGGGGCGGCACCTTCAACAAGTCTGTCAGATTCAAGGCATGCTGCAGCGCATGCAGGGAATGCTCGGAGCCATCCACCGGAACCAGTATCTTCATCATGCTTCCCCCTCCTGCGTTATCCGTTTTGCCGGCACTTCGCCATCGGCCAGGTCACGCACGGCTGCCACCGCCTCCTTGCGCGTAGCCAACCACTTGCCCACGCCCAACACCAGCAGCGCACACACGGCAGGCACTATCCAATGCAAAGCATGTTGCGCCTCGATCAATGGCTTGAACAACGCCTCGCCCAGCAACATCTCGCCCGCCACATAACCGAGCAATGCACCGCCCGCGTAGATGATCACCGGATAGCGGTCGATCAGCTTGAGCACCAACTGGCTGCTCCAGGCGATCATCGGGATGCTGACCAGCAAGCCGAACACCAGCAGCCACACATTGTCTTTGGCTACCGCTGCCACCCCCAGCACGTTATCGAGACTCATCACGAAGTCGGCAACGATGATGGTCTTCACCGCCCCCCACAGGTGCGCCTCGGCCTTGATACCGCCATCACCGTGTGCCTCTTCCTCCGGCAGGAGCAGCTTGATGCCGATCCACAGCAACAGCACTGCGCCAATCAGCTTCAAATAAGGCAAGGAAAGCAATCCGACCGCGAAGAAAGTCAGCACGATACGCAGGCCAATGGCGCCGCCCACCCCATAAAGTATGCCTTTCCTGCGTTGCGCCGCCGGCAGGTTGCGGCAGGCCAGCGCGATCACCACTGCATTGTCACCAGACAGTAACAGGTCGATCAGGATGATCTTGAACACGTCCGCCCAGAACTGGGGGGTTTGCATCATTTCCAGCATGTCATCCCTTTAGTATTCTTTTCATCGTACGGCCCATCTCGGCTGGATTACGTGTGATATGGATCCCACTCGCCTCCATCACCGCCAGCTTGTCTTCCGCACCGCCCTGTCCGCCAGAGATGATGGCACCGGCATGACCCATGCGTTTACCCGGCGGTGCAGTGATACCTGCGATAAAACCAACCACAGGCTTACTCATATTGTCCTTGATCCAGCGCGCGCATTCTTCCTCGTCGCTGCCGCCGATCTCGCCCACCATGACCACCGCGTCCGTCTCGGGATCGTCATTGAACATCCGCAACACATCGATATGCTTCAGACCGTTGATTGGATCGCCACCGATGCCCACGCACGAAGACTGCCCATAACCCAGTGCGGTCAGTTGCCCGACCGCTTCGTAGGTCAACGTACCAGAACGCGACACCACACCTATACGACCCTTCTTGTGGATGTGCCCCGGCATGATGCCGATCTTGATTTCGTCCGGCGTGATCAGACCGGGACAGTTCGGCCCGATCAGCAAGGTCTTCTTGCCCTGCATCTTGTAGCGGGTCTTGATCATGTCGTGCACCGGAATGCCTTCAGTGATACAGATCACCAGATCCAATTCCGCCTCGACCGCCTCGTCGATAGCCGCCGCCGCACCCGCAGGGGGCACATAGATCACCGACACCGTCGCGCCGGTCGCCTGCTTTGCATCACGCACCGATGCGTACACGGGTATCCCCTCGAACTCCTCACCCGCTTTTTTCGGATTCACGCCCGCAACAAAACAGTTCGCCCCGTTCGCATAAGCCTTGCATTGCTGCGTATGGAATTGGCCTACCTTACCGGTCATGCCCTGTGTGATGACTCGGGTATCTTTATTGATGAGGATGCTCATTTCGCCTCCTTGGCTGCGGCAACGACCTTCTGCGCAGCATCTGCCATATCGTTACCGGAAATGATGGGCAAACCGGATTCGGCCAGTATCTTCTTGCCCAGATCGACGTTGGTTCCTTCCAGACGCACCACCAGCGGCACGGTCAGATGCACTTGACGCGCTGCGGCCACCACGCCTTCCGCGATCACGTCGCACTTCATGATGCCGCCGAAGATGTTGACCAGAATGGCTTTCAGATGCGGGTTCTTCAGCATCAACTTGAATGCCTCGGTGACTTTTTCGGTGGTTGCGCCGCCGCCGACATCCAGGAAGTTCGCAGGGCTGCCGCCGTACAACTTGATGATGTCCATGGTCGCCATCGCCAGCCCCGCCCCATTCACCAGACAACCGATGTCACCGTCGAGCGAGATATAGGAAAGATCGAACTTGGACGCCTCAATCTCCGCGGGATCCTCTTCATCCAGATCACGCATCGCCACGATCTCCGGATGGCGATACAAGGCATTCGAATCAAAATTGAACTTGGCATCCAGCGCCACGATACGATCGTCCGCAGTGAGGATCAAAGGGTTGATCTCGGCCAGCATCGCATCCTTTGCCACGAAGGCCTGATACAACCCCTGCAACACCTTGACTGCTTCGGCGTTCGCCGCATTGGGGATGCCGATGGCACGCACCACACGGGCAGCCTCGCCTGCATCCAACCCCGCAACCGGATCGATGCGCACAGTATGGATCTTGTCGGGAGAGTGCCTGGCGACTTCCTCGATCTCCATGCCGCCTTCGCTGGAAGCCAGCAGCGCCACGCGCTGGGATACGCGATCCACCACCATCCCGACATAGAATTCCTTGGCGATGGCAGCGCCTTCCTCAATCAGCAAGCGTCGCACCGTCTGACCTTCCGGCCCGGTCTGGTGTGTCACCAACTGCATACCGAGTATCTGCTCTGCGTACTGACGCACCTCATCCAGCGACTTCGCCACCTTGACGCCGCCGCCCTTGCCGCGTCCACCTGCGTGGATCTGCGCCTTGACCACCCAGACCTTGCCACCCAGTTGTTGTGCGGCTGCAAGTGCTTCCTCAACGCTGAAGCAAGCCGTGCCACGCGGGGTGGGCACACCGAATTCGCGCAGGATCTCTTTGCCCTGATATTCATGGATTTTCATAAAGCCCCCTGATGAGACGAGTCTGCAATTTACCAGAGCGGGACCGCCCCTGTCGTTATGATCACTATAAAAAAGGCTGCCGGATCGCTCCGGCAGCCTCTTGTGCAAAATTTCTACAGAGTTTAGAAGTCCCAGCGCAAACCAGCCGAGCCGAAGACGCGCAAGATCTTGGTTGTCACTTGAGCACCTTCGCTCTTGGTGCTTTCAAAGCCCAAGTCAGCATCGAAAGTAAGCTGTTCCTTCAAACGATATGAACCGCGTACCGTCGGTGAGAAACGTGTCGTGACGGCATTGAACTGATCGGTCTGCTTGTACAACTGTACCGAACTATCCAAACCCCAGCCATATTGCATATCCATGTGGTTGTACACGAAGAACGAGTTTCCTTTGACGGTGCTGCTGGTGTTCAAGGTGGCGCTGAACGACCAGATATCACCCGCCTTGTACAGGCCAGTACCGATCAATTGACCAGTCACACTCTTCTCCGTACCGCGACTTGGATTCGCCGCCAGATAACCTTGGATGCTATTCAGCACGCCGCTTGCGGCCGTACTCGTAGTATTGGAGAGCCGCACATCACCGCCGACTTGCCATTTTGAACTCAATGGCTTGGTGATACCGACTTGCCCCATATTAGTGGTGGCCGTACGTTCCAAAGCAAGATCGCGCACCGCACTGGCAGACAACGCCTGTTGCAACACGCTGATCGAAGATGTCGTTGCACCATACAAAGCATTGCGTATGCTCAACGAAGGTGTTTTGCGATGATCCAGCATGAAGTTCCAGGAAGCATCGAATGCATTCATGGTGCCCATCACTTGGGCCGCGTTCAACGCCTTGAAATTGACGTCGTAATCCACCAAGGCAAAGAGTGATTTCTTGTCCTCGTAATAGCGCCATTCGCCACCGATCGCGCGACGATCCAGCACCCCATCCACCGACTGATTGATGCCATAGCCGGTGAATGCCCCACTATCCACACTGGCACCGAAGAATGAAGGCGAGGTGCTATCACTGTAGTCGGCTAGTCTTCCGACCACACCGTTCACCCGTATATCTGCCGCATCGCCATACGAACCGGACAAGCCATCGAAACGCCCCAGTACGCCGGCACCATTGGACGACTGACGTCCCACACGCAGCAGGTAATCCTGTTTGCGCCCTTTGATCTCACCATACAGGGAACTGATGCGATTTTGGCTGGACTTGTTGGCCAGGAAATTCTGCGTGTTGTTGCCGCGGAACACCAAACGGCCGTCCAAATCATCGCTGGTATAGCGAGCGGACACATCCTCTGTCGTAATCAACATGGACTGATCGGTCATCGTCACAGATTGAGTCTCTGGAGCAGCGTTGAATGTTGTCGTCGAATCGATCTTGCTGGACCCGAAATAATAATGCCCGGAGATGCTGCCAAAGGTGGTCCATCGCGCCGCACGTTTCTGCTCTGTTGCCTCAACGATGCCGGGCCCGCTCTTGGTTCCAGACAATCCAGCCAGACGCTGCATCACGCGCGGCACACCTTCGCCCTTGGGATACAGGTTCAGATACAGGTCGTATTCTGTCTTGGCTTTATCATATTGCCCTGCACGTTCACGTGCCACACCCACCCATTCCTGGGCATCTTCCGTGTAATCGTTGGGCGGCAACATCAGCAGCTTGTTCAACACGCCAACCGCCTCTTCGTTCTTCTTCGCTGACAGAGCGGCACGTGCCTGCTGCATCAGATCGAAAGCCTGCTTGTTGTTCTCGGCAAGGTTTGCATCACCCGGCGTTGCGCGAACGGCACTCACTGCAGGCAAATAGGGCAATGCCACTTCGCCGCTTGAACGATCTGGGCGAATAGTGATCAGGATGCTGCGCTGATCCTTACCGGCAGAGACGCTGAATTGCGCTTCTCGGGAAAACTCCACGACCAGCTTGGGCTTGGTCGCTGTATCGCGCGATGTGACCGTAAAAGATGGAATCAGGCTGGAAGGCGGTGAATTACGCGTCTCGTTGTCCACCCATTTCTCGTCGACGGCAACGCCTGACACTCGCTCAAAATAGATATCCAGCGTCTTGCCATTGTTCGCTGGAAAATGGCGCACATAACGTACGGGCGAGGTCGTGCGAATGGTCGCAACGATGCCGTCGGTCTGATACTCCAGTGTCACATCATCAAGAGGCTGCGAATTTGCAACGACTGGCATGATTGCCAAAATCGCCGCCCCCAAACAGAATCTAATCGATTTGCTTACTTCAAGGCTTTTCATGCCTCTCTCCTCATTGTCATTCTTATTCATTGTCATTGCAGTGCAATAGAAGTATAGGCTTGGCCCAGCTTGATGCTGGGCCAATACGCCCCATCAATCCCAAGTAACGTAGGATGTACCCCTATTCCCAAGCGGCTTATGACAACCAGATTTAGAACAGTCATCGCCTGGATTCATCCCTTCATGACCGATCGATTTCGTATCTTGCCCCCAAGCCGCGTACGGGTTGTTCTTCAAATGACAGGTCGTACAAGCTGAGTTAGATACATACACGTGCATGGAAGCTCCGCGCAGCACCGAGCCGCCAACATGACAACTTGAGCATGATGTCCCTGCATTCTCAGGGATGTGGTTGGTCGGTTTTGCACCTAAAGCTGGCAGCCACGCGGTGGTGGAGGTGTGGCACTGATTACATTCGGTTGGCCAACCAGCGAAACTCGTGTGGCCAGCTTTCGCACCAATAGCCAATGTGCCATTGTGGCAGCTTGAGCACGCCGCAGCAGAAGTATGCTTATAACGGTTCGGATACCAGCCAATATAGTTATGGCATGAATCGCATGCCAGCTGCCCCTTCAAAGCAGCCGGACCATGTCCCACTGGTTTCAAGTTAGCTGCACTGACTGTCGCTGCATTGGTATGGCAAGTCGAACATACGCCCGGACTCAGATTGTGATTCCAGCTGGCAGGCGTCCAAGCAAAGGTCCGGTGGCAACTATCGCAGGATTCTGTCGCTTTCTTGCCCGTTCCGTGACTAGCTGCTTTGCCTTCAGCCTGCCGCCCGTTATGACAGGTTCTGCACTGACCGACCACTGCAGAGCCGTGGTTGTAACGAACCCCCAACCAGGTCGCTGTATTGAAGTGACAGGATTCGCACGGCGCATCGGTCACGATGTGTCTGTCATTCTTGGGGGTGGCGACTACGCGCTTGCCGACTGCATGACAGCCATCACAGGCACGCGGCGTGCCTTTGAACACACCGCCGACGTGACACGTCTCACATGCTGCCGCAGCATGACCGCCTGAAAGCGGGAAGCCGGTTGTCATGTGATTGAAATCACGCCCGATCTGCTCCGCAGCGCTTGCAGACAGCGTCATCACTGCCAGCAAGACGGCCAACACAGCACCGAAAATCCCTGTTTTTCTCTCCATGACAACCTCCTCGATAGTTCACTGACTAATTGTTTAGTCTGCCCCGACTGCTGTCGAATGCAAACTTGACTTTTTCCGCTATTTCTTCTGGGGCACGACTACGCCCATCTTAACTGTCTTCCAATCATTGCCCTCATGGCAACGCTCGCATCGATCACCGAAGTTGCCGTTGTGCACATCGTCGCGCTCATGGCAGCTACCACATGCCGTAGAGGCCACCACCTTCTTGCTCATCGGCTTGGAGTGGCATGCATAGCACTTGTTGGCAGTCTTCTTGTGCGGACCATCCAGCTTGAAGTTGGTCTTGTTGTGATCGAAGTCCCATGCCGCCCACGAACGCGTGGAGTGGCAAACCTGGCATTCGGTTCCCAAGCGGCGACGGTGGACATCTTCGTCATCCTTTTCATGGCATGACCAGCAGTCCGACTTGGCGTCCTTGAAGGTCGGCTTTTCGTGGCATTTCTTGCAGGCGACCAATGCATGCCGCCCCAGTAACGGGAAGGTCGACATGCGGTTGTGGTTGAACTTGTCCGTTTTCTTCCAGTCGTCCTCGACGTGGCAAGTCTCGCACTTCTTGCCTTCCTGGCCCTTGTGTGACTTGTCGTCATCCTTCTGGTGACAGCTGATGCAATCTTTCTGCAGCTTATCCTTGTACAAATCGCCCTTGTGGCAGTCGGTACATTTGGCCTTCTTGTGCTTGCCGAGCAAGGGGTACTTGGTCTCCTTGTCATGGTCGAACTTGATGTCCTTCCATTCGTTCGCGGTGTGACAGGTCTCGCACTTGATACCGAAGTTGCCCTTGTGCGCCTTGTCGTCATCCTTCTTGTGGCAGGAGACGCAGGTCATCTTCAGCTTGTCCTTGTACAGGTCACCCTTGTGGCAATCGGTACACTTGGTCTTCTTGTGCTTGCCGAGCAAGTCAAACTTGGTCTGCTTGTCGTGATCGAACTTGATGTCCTTCCACTCTTTTTCAGTGTGGCAGGTCTCGCACTTGGGACCGAACTTGCCCTTGTGCGCTTTGTCGTCGTCCTTCTTGTGGCATTCATTGCATTTCGTCGGCGTGCCCTTGTATTTCTTGTTGATGTGGCACTTGTCGCACTTCACTTCTTCGTGCTTACCCAGCAATTTGAACTTGGTCTTGTCGTGGTCGAATTTGGTCTGCTTCCAGTCCTTTGCCGTATGGCAGGTTTCGCACTTCTTACCCAGCTTGCCGTTGTGCGCCTTGTCATCGTCCTTCTTGTGGCAGGCGACACATTCCATCGGCGTTTTTTTGTATTTATGGTCGATGTGGCACTTCAGACACTTCACGTCGACGTGCTTGCCTTCCAGCTTGAACTTGGTCTTGCCATGATCGAAGTCGGTGGTCTTCCAGTCCTTGTCCACGTGGCACTTGGCGCAATCCTCACCCAGACCGCCTTTGTGTTTATCGTCCTTCTTGTGGCAGCTGAAGCAGAGTTGCGGCGCTTCGCGGAATTTCTTGCCTGCCTTATGACAACTTTCGCACTTGACCTTGTCCTGCTTGCTGTTGACGAGGTGACCGCCTTTGAGCTCAAAGTCTGTCAGTTTGTGATCGAACTTGTCGTGATCAAATTCCGCCGCCTTGAAATCGCGTCCCTTGTGTTCGGCGTGACACTCTTTGCAATCTTTCGCCGTATCGATACGACCGTGATGGCCTTTCTTCTCGGCGACATCCTTGCCCACATCCTTATGACAATCCGTACACAGACGATTCTGTGCCTTCTTGTCGAACTTCTTGTGGCAAAGCTCGCACTTCTCCTCTTCCTTGGCATGGCCCTTGATGACATCGCCGGGCATCAGCAGTTTGTTGGCGTTCGCCTGCATGGGCAGCGCGAACAGGAAGAAGATGAGGGCTAGGGTACGCAGCAGCATAGTCGGTATCAATTCAATCAGTAAGCGTGGACCGCATACACGTGATAGATGGCACTGAACACCATCATGAACACCAGCGGGATATGGAAGATGTGCCACCAAGAGAACAAACGCTCATAGGTATGGAACTGGGCGGCATCACGGACAGCATGCAAGTAGGCAGTGATCTTCTCTTTGTATTCGTCGAACAGCTTCTCCAGGCCTTTGCTCTGATCGGCATTGAAATGCTTCTCGGCACCCTGCGCACGCATCACCTGATGCAAATCTGCAGGCAAGCGACGTGACAACACCGCCGACTTGAATCCCATCTTGGCAAAGCTGATGAATCCGTAACCGGTCTCCTTGGCATATTTTTCAGCCTCATCATGAAATGACTGCAGTTGCTGTTCGATATGCGGCGCAAAACTGAACATGGACTTGATATCGCCGGTCTGCTCCATTTCGGCATGCAGCTCGTTCACCGTCGCCTGGCGGCCATACAGACCATGGTGGATCTTGGTATAGAAGAAACGACCGAAAGTACCGCTGCCCGACACCAGCAGCATGCAGTACATCGCCACCGCCGCATTAATCGAGCCCGTCGGATGGATGAACGGAATGTAAACGTGATAGGTGGAATGGAAGATGATGAACAGCGGCCCCAGGATACCCAGCACCATGTGCCACTTAAACCAGACCGGCAGGAAGCCGAAGTTCTCCAGAAAGGTCCAGCGCTTGCGCAGGGGATACAGCAGCAACAGCAGCATCATCGTGCCGCCGATCAGCCCCAGGTTGTAGCCGAAATCGAACAGCTCTTCGCCAGGCTTATAATAAGTCTGAGGATAAACAATGAAGTAACCGGCCAGCGTAATCACGCCGACGATACTGATGAAGATCATCCACATCAGGTGTTCAGATTGTTTATTCGTTCTCATTTTTCCCTGTCTACAGTGCCCGGCCAAAACGGCACAAATTTTAACTGCGATCACTGAACCTGTCTTAATAAATTTGTCTTAATAACGCGACAACCCTAGAATGCCGCTGCCTGCGACAACGCCTTGTACAATAAAGTTCGCATTTATTTTGAAATAGTCTGACAGGCGGCTAGGTCATTCAGACCAGTGGCGCACCCCATTCAACAACTCAAAGACCAAACCTATGGACCTCCTCGATCTATCCGTATACCTGATCCCATTGATCATCATCATGTTCTTTTATTTGGGCAGCAGGAAGAAGAAAGAAACCAGTTCCGTCGAACAGATGAAAGACGCGATCACTCAGGGCTTGACCGAGCCATCATCACTGCACCCGGTGATCGATCCGCGCTTGTGCCTGGGATCGGGCAGCTGCATCAAAGCATGCCCCGAAGGGGCCATAGGGATGATCAAGGGCAAAGCGGTACTTATCAATCCGACCCACTGCATCGGCCATGGCGCTTGTGCGGCTGCGTGTCCGCATGACGCGATCACTCTGGTATTCGGCACCGAAAAACGCGGCATGGATATCCCGCAGGTCGATCCGACTTTCGAGACCAATATCAAAGGACTGTTCATTGCCGGCGAACTGGGCGGCATGGGACTGATTCGCAAATCTGCCAGCCAGGGTTCACAAGCAATGGATTCCATCGCCAAACTCAAAGGCAGCGACAACGACTACGACGTAATTATCGTCGGGGCCGGCCCGGCCGGCATGGGTGCGGCACTTGGCGCCATCCAGCACAAGCTGCGCTATCTGGTTGTTGAGCAGGAAAGCTCGCTCGGCGGCGCCATCTTCCAGTACCCGCGCAACAAGATCGCCATGACCGCACCGGTCAAGCTGCCTGTTGTGGGCGAGATGCATTTCAAGGAAGTCAGCAAAGAACGCTTGCTGGAATGGTGGCTGGGCATCATCGAACAGACCGGCATCAAGCTGAATTACAACGAGCGCATGGAGAACGTGACGCCGACCGACAACGGCTTCATCGTCAAGACCAGCAAGGGGGAATACAAAACTCGCGCTGTCCTGCTGGCCATCGGCAGACGCGGCACACCACGCAAACTCGGCGCACCCGGCGAAGAGTTGCCTAAAGTGGTGTATCGCCTGATCGACCCCGAGCAATATCGCAACATGCATGTGATCGTGGTCGGCGGGGGCGACAGCGCGGTCGAGGCTGCCATGGCCGTGGCAGAGGAGCAAGGCACTACCGTTTCACTGCTGGCACGCGGCGAAGACTTCGGCAAGGCTTTCGGCGGCGCCAAGCCTAAGAACCGCGACAAACTGAAGGCCATGTCCGATGCCGGAAAATTGAAGATCTACCTGAAATCCGGCGTCAAGCAGATCACCCCGGGAACAGCTGTCATCAAATTCGGAGATGAGGAAGCAGAGATCCCGAATGACGGTGTCATCGTGTGCGCCGGTGGCACCCTGCCCACACCTTTCCTGAAGCAGATCGGCGTGATGGTGGACACCAAGTTCGGCACGGCTTGATACGCCGTAGCAAAGCAAAAGGCCTGCAAGATTTGCAGGCCTTTTTTATTGGTGCCGCTTGTCGGATTCGAACTGACGACCTACCGCTTACAAGGCGGTTGCTCTACCAACTGAGCTAAAGCGGCGGTAAATCATGAAACTGGTGGGTCGGCCGAGATTCGAACTCGGGACCAACGGATTAAAAGTCCGCTGCTCTACCGGCTGAGCTACCGACCCGGTAAAAAGAGAGCGCGCATTATACGGGTTTGCACTCCAGAGTCAAAGCATCAAATGCGATTTATGCATTTTGATAATGAGTCGGGTCGTCTACTTGTGCCGCGCGGAATCCTTCTTGTCGCAAACGGCATGAATCACAGCGGCCACAGGCACGCCCCGACTCGTCCGCCTGATAACACGAAACGGTCATCGCGTAATCGACGCCGAGTTGCATACCCAACCGAATGATCTCCGCCTTGCTCAGATGCAACAGCGGCGCGTGCAATGTCAAAGCTTTGCCTTCGACTGCAGCCTTGGTCGCCAGATTCGCCATGCGCTCGAACGCCTCGACGAATTCAGGGCGGCAATCCGGGTAGCCGGAATAATCCACGGCATTCACACCGATAAAGATATCCTGTGCCTGCAGCACTTCAGCCCAGGCCAACGCCAATGACAACATGATGGTGTTGCGCGCCGGCACGTAGGTCAGCGGGATCCCGCTTGTAGCCGTCTCGGGGACTGCGATGCTGGCATCGGTCAGGGCCGAGCCTCCGAATGCCGTCAGGTCGATATTGATAACCCGGTGCGCAGTCGCCCCCAGACCGGAGGCGACACGTTGTGCAGCCGCAAGCTCCGCATGATGGCGCTGGCCGTAATCGACGCTCAGGGCATGGCACTGAAAACCCTGCGCACGCGCTTGCGCCAGCACCGTGGCCGAATCCAGCCCGCCCGACAACAACACCACCGCTCGTTTATCGCTCAACGCCCCACCTCATTACCCCACAATACCTTGTGCAATTGCACCTGCATACGCACCGGCAAACGATCGCGCAATATCCATTCCGCCAGATCGCGTGCAGCCAATCCGTCATGGACCGGCGAGAACAGGACTTCGCAACGATGCGCCAGGTCCCGCTCGATCAGGACCTGCTTCGCCCACTGATAATCCGCCTCGTCGCACAACACGAACTTGATCTCGTCTTTACCGGTGAGGTGCACAAGATTCTCCCAGAGGTTCTTGCGCGCCTCACCGGAGCCCGGCGTCTTGATATCAAGCACCTTCACCACACGCGTATCCACACCGCTGACATCCACCGCACCGCTGGTCTCCAGCGACACCGCATAGCCGCCATCGCACAAGGCACGCAACAGGGGCAGGCTGTTCTTCTGCGCCAGCGGCTCACCGCCGGTGACACAGACATAATGTGCACCGTATTTTTCCACGGCGTGCAATATCTCCTGTATCGACATACTTTTCCCGCCACTGAATGCGTGCGCACTGTCACAGTATCCGCAGCGCAACGGACAGCCGGTAAGCCGCACGAACACGGTCGGCAAGCCGATACGGGAACTCTCGCCTTGCAATGAGAAGAAGATTTCGCTGATGCGCAGCGTACTGCCTGAATCGGGTTTCATGAACTACAGCGGATTACTTTAAGGTAGCCAGACGTTTCTTGGCTTTGTCCGAAGCATCGCTGCCCGGGAACTGGGAGATGAGATTCTTCAATGTACTGCGCGCAGCAGTTCTTTTCTTGAGTGACAACTGACATTCCGCCATATTCAGCATGGCCTCGGGCGCGCGCGGGTGGTCGGGATACTTGCTCAGCAGATTCTTGTAAGCGGCGAAGCTACCTGCATATTCCCTCGAGAGGAAATTCGCATTCCCCAGCCAGTAATACACATTGGCTTCATGCACAGACTGCGGGTACTGGCGCAAGAAATCACGGAAGGCGAGTGCCGCCTCGCGATAACTCTCTGCCCGATAGAAGCCGTAGGCCGTCTCGAATGCGCGATTCTCGCCCGACTGGCCATCGACAGCCCCCCCATCTGCAGGCGTGGCGGCCATGCGGGATGCCCCGCCGGTACCGCCCGCCTCCATCTGCCTCAAGCGGGAATCAAGATCGATGTAGAAGTCCTTCTGGCGCTTCTCGGCTTCTTGTTGAGCATGCCCGAACTCTTCGAACAGACCGCGCTGCTTGCGCATCTCGCTGGACTGCATCTCAAGCTGCATCTGCAAGCCGAGCAGGGAGCGCACTGCAAGTTTGTTCTGCAGCTCTACTTCAACAAGCTGCTTCTCCAACGACACAACGCGCGCCTCCAACTTCTGGATCAGCTTCCGGGCGTCGTCATCAGCGAACAGCCCCGCATAAGCGGGGCTGCACACCAGCAACAGACCACCCAACAAGCGGGAGGCTGTGATCTTCACGCTTACTGCGCGCTGTAGTTGATGTCTGCGCGACGATTCTGCGCCCAGCAAGCTTCGTTATGCTCGCTGCAACGCGGCTTCTCTTCGCCGTAGCTGACTGTTTCGATCTGGGAATCCGAAGCGCCGCCCAACACCAAGGCACGCTTGGTGTTCTTGGCACGACGTTGACCCAGGCCGAGGTTGTACTCGCTGCTGCCGCGCTCGTCAGCGTTGCCTTCTACACGCACCTTGGCATCGGGGTGGCTTGCCAGATATTCAGCATGATTCATGATGGTCTCGCGGTCCGCATCCTGCACGGCATCCACATCGAACGGGAAGTACACGCTGTTCTTTTCCATCAAGGCAGCTTGTGCATCGGCAGCGGCTTGGGCATCTGCAGCAGCCTGAGCATCGGTAGCAGTAGCACCCTGAGCATCTGCAGCAGGCGCTTCAGTAGTAGCGGCGGAAGTAGTTGCAGGTTCTGCGACCTCTTCTTTCGGCGGATTGCTGCTACAAGCAGCCAGCAGGTTCAACAACAACACACTGAGGATCAGTTTCTTCATCTCGCATACTCCTTCTCAATTATCTACTTCAGGAACGGGCCCCACATCGGCTCACGGATATCACCGCGCTGGGCAACCATCTTTTGCTTCACGCGACCATCGCTTGACACGGTCGCCAATATACCACGACCCTGCACCTCGGTTGCAAACAGGATCATCTTGCCGTTGGGCGCAAAACTTGGTTTTTTCTCCCAGCCACCGGCAGTAAGTATCTGCGTTTGCCTGCTTTCCAGATCGTGTACCGCGATATGAAAGACCCCATCGCCGAAATGTGCAAATACAAAACTCTTTCCATCCGGATGGAAACGTGGCGAGAAGGCGTTGCCCGACTCGAAGGTCAGCCGCTCAACACTCCCGCCTTCGATTGACACACGATATATCTGCGGACTGCCGCCGCGATCCGAGGTGAAAAGCAGCGATTGCCCATCCGGCGAAAAGGACGGCTCGGTATCGATCGCATCGCTATAGGTGATCCGGCGCAGGCGGCCGCCGTTGCTGTTGGCAAGGTATATCTGCGATTCGCCATCGCGCGTCAGCACCATAGCGATCTGCGTGCCATCCGGCGACCACGCCGGCGCACTGTTGCTGCCGGGGAAGTCGGCGATCAAAGTACGTTTGCGCGAGGACAGTGATTGCACATAGACCATGGCACGCCGCTTCTCGAAACTGACGTAGGCAATCTGCCTGCCGTCCGGCGACCAGGAAGGCGACATGATGGGCTCTTTGGAGGTAAGCAGCGCCTGTTCGTTATCGCCGTCGCTATCTGCCACTACCAGACGATAGACCCCCTCATCCCGGCTGACATAGGCGATGCGCGTACTGAACACCCCGGGACTACCTGTCAAACGCTCATACACCATATCGGCGATGCGGTGTCCGATCGCACGTACCTGATCCTCCTTGGCCGTCACCACCTGCGACAACAATTCGGCATTGCGCACCAGATCCAACAACCGGAATTTGACCGCGACTTTGCCGTCATCCATCGACTGGATGCTGCCGATGAGTACCGCTTCCACGCCGACCCACTCGGAGGGCCGGATATCGCGCGGCTCATGCGGCGTCTTCCCCGCCGGATCAACCAGTTTGAACAGACCGGTACGGATCAGATCACTGCCCACGATATCCAGCAGCCCCTGGGCAGTCGCAGCATCCCCGGCAAAGCGCACCAGCGAAACCGGCGTCTGATGCTCACCCGCACCGGTGATCTCGATATTCAGCACAGCATGTGCCGGCACCACGAAAAACGACAAACACAACAATATCCAGCGTCTCATTCTTTATCTATCCTCCGGCCTGATGGTCAGGTTTATTTCGCGAAAGCGCTTCTTCAGCACTGGGTCAGACGGTATCGGCAAAGGTTGTGCCTTGTAGATGGCGCGCTCGGTCGCCTCGTCATACGCCGCATTGCCGCTGCTCTTTAGCAATACAGCATCCAGCACCGACCCGTCCGGCAACAACGTCACCTTGAAGAAAGCAGAGGCCTGAGGCTGCACATCGGGCGGCATCACGATATTGTGTCTGATTTTGCTGCGTATCATGTCCTGATATCGCCCCATCTCGGCCGATGTGGCAGCAAGCACTTCCGCACGCACCCGCTCGCGCTCTGCCAAACGCTGCTTCTCGACATACGCTTCCATCATGCGCTGTTCTTCGCGCAACTTCTTTTGACGCAACTCTTTGACACTAGGCTGCGGCTTGCTCGCCTTCTTGTCTCGCAGTTCGATATCCGCTTTTTGTGGTGCAGCCGCGCGATTTGAAGCCTGCTCGACCGCCTGCTTGGGCGCCACGACCTCCTGCGTCGGTTCCTCTATCGGCTGTTGCACCGGCAGACTATCCCACAACTCGACCGAGAATCGATCCGGCTGGTGGGTCTGCCAACGCACCCCCATCACCAACATGGCAAAGAACGCCACGTGCACCACCATCGCCAGCATGCCGGCCGAAAAACGATAGGGCTCACGGTAGCGGAGTGTCGCGCTCATCGCACCTTGGTGAGCAGTCCGACTTTCTTGACGTTCTGCTGCTGCAGCATATCCATCACATTGATGACTTCCTCGTAGCGGATCTTCTTGTCGGCGGAAATAACCACCGACTGCTCCGGATTCCCGGCGAGTTTCTGCTTGATCAGCGCCGCCAACTCTGTAGCCGAAACCGGCTTCTCTACACCGCCTTGCGTGTGGTCACGCAGCACCAGTGTCGAGTCTTTCTTGATCATCACCTCCAGCGGTGCGACGGGCGGCGCCGAAGATTTCCCCACACTGGGCAGCTCGATCTGACCGGGATTCATCATCGGCGCCGTGACCATGAAAATCACCAGCAGCACCAGCATCACGTCGATATAAGGCACTACGTTGATCTGGCTCAACGGACGATGCGCCACACGACGAGAATTCATCATGGCTGCACCTCCGCTACGTTCGGCAAGAAATCAGGAAAGTGTAGTTGGAGGTGCACCGCAACCATTCCCGCACCCACCGCTTGCGCGCACCGTGTCATGGCTGCCTCTGCAACACGTTGGAGAATTCTTCGATAAAGCTTTCAAAACGGGACGACAGTCGTGCCACATCATGCACATAACGGTTGTAAGCCACCACTGCCGGTATCGCCGCAAACAGACCCATCGCCGTCGCCACCAGCGCCTCGGCGATACCGGGCGCCACTTGCGCCAAGGTCGCCTGTCCCACACTGGACAAACCACGGAATGCGTTCATGATGCCCCACACCGTACCCAACAGACCGATATAGGGGCTGACCGAACCGACCGTCGCAAGGAATGACAGATGCGATTCCAGATGGTCCATCTCGCGCTGATAGCGCGCGCGCATCGCCCGTCGCGTGCCTTCCATCAGCGCCGCGCTGTCTACGCCATGCGTCTTCTTCAATTTGACGAACTCGGCGAAACCGGCGGCGAAGATATGTTCCAGCGCCCCCTGGTCATGGCGCAACTTGCTGCCTGCTTGCTGGTACAGAGCCACAAGATTCGGGTTGCCCCAGAAAGCATCTTCGAACTCTTGTGTATGCGACTTCGCCGCGCGCACAGCGAACATCTTGAGGAAGATGTACCACCACGACATCAGCGACACACCCAACAGCAAGCCCATCACCAACTGCACCAGCAGACTGGCGTTGCCGATGAGTTGCACCAGAGACAAATCCCGTATCAGATCCATGAGTTCAATCCCATTGTTTGCGTAACATTTCCGGCACGCTGACCGGCTTGAAACTGTCTTTGCCGACGCATACCAAATGCACATCGGCTTGCGTCAGCAACTCTTCCCCGCGCCTGACTTCCTGCGCCAGCGTCATCTGGCTGCGCCCCACCTTGGTGAGATGCGCCGTCACTTCCAGCATATCGTCCAGCAAGGCAGGCTTGAGGTAATCGATCTTGATCGAACGCACCACGAACATCACACCCAGTTCTTTCATCAGTCCGGCGTTGCTGTGACCGAAGCTGCGCAGCCACTCAGTCCGCGCGCGCTCCATAAAGTTCACATAGTTGGTGTGATACACCACGCCACCCGCGTCCGTGTCCTGGTAATACACCCGCACCGGCCAGGCGAAGGGCTTGTGCGACTTACTCATCCCACAACTCCTTGTTGCCGCGCTTCACCACGGTCAGACCGAAATGCTCGTAGGCGTTCGCTGTCGCCATGCGGCCGCGCGGCGTGCGCTGCAGATAACCCTGCTGAATCAAATAAGGTTCCAGCACATCTTCAATGGTGTCGCGCTCTTCGCCGATGGCGGCGGCGAGGTTGTCCACGCCTACCGGCCCGCCCATGAACTTCTCGATCACGGTCTGCAACAGTTTCCTGTCCATCACATCCAGTCCGCGCGAATCCACGTCCAGCATGGTCAGCGCGGCATCCGCCACTTCGCGCGTGGCATTGCCATCGGCACGCACATCGGCGTAGTCGCGCACACGGCGCAACAGGCGGTTGGCGATACGCGGCGTGCCGCGCGAACGGTTGGCGATCTCCAATGCGCCATCCGGCGAGATGGGCAGTTCAAGCAGACCGGACGAACGGGTGACGATGCGCTGCAATTCCTGCGGCGTATAGAACTCCAGCCGCGCCACGATACCGAAGCGGTCGCGCAGCGGATTGGTGAGCATGCCCGCACGGGTGGTCGCACCGACCAGCGTGAACGGCGGCAGATCGATCTTCACCGAGCGTGCGCCGGGCCCTTCGCCGATCATGATGTCGATCTGGTAATCCTCCAGCGCGGGATAGAGGATCTCTTCCACCACGGGGGACAAACGATGGATCTCGTCGATGAACAATACGTCATGCGGCTCGAGATTGGTGAGCAGCGCGGCCAGGTCGCCGGCACGTTCCAGCACCGGACCGGAGGTATGACGGATATTGACACCCATCTCGCGCGCGATGATCTGTGCCAGCGTGGTCTTGCCCAGCCCGGGGGGCCCGAACAGCAGCACATGGTCGAGCGGTTCTTTGCGCTTCTTCGCAGCCTGGATGAATATCTCCAGCTGCCCGCGTATCTTCTCCTGTCCGACGTATTCGTCGAGCTGCTTGGGACGCAGCGCGCGTTCCATCGCCTCTTCCTGCGGAGAGGCCGGCGCAGCGGAGATGATGCGCGGTGGCGCGGTAAGATCGTCGTGCTGGATCATGCCTTGGATAATAACTTAAGCGCCTGGCGAATGCCGTCCGAGAGTCCGACATCCTTGGGCAATTGCTTGGCCGCCCATTCCGCCTCTTTGTCCTTGTAGCCCAATCCCAGCAAGGCATTGAAGATGTCATTGCCTGCCGCCTCCATCGCTAGCGATGTTGAAGCGCCGCCAACACTCGCCACGAACTTGCCTTGCAGCTCCAGCAACAAACGCTCGGCGGTCTTCTTGCCCACACCGGGGATCTTGGTCAGACGCGCGGCATCCTTGTTCGCCACGGCCATAGCCAGATCACTCATGCTCAATCCGGAAAGTACCGACAAGGCCAGCTTGGGGCCGACACCGCTGATCTTCAGCAACTGGCGGAAGGCGACGCGCTCTTCCTGCGTGAGGAAACCGAACAGCAGATGCGCATCCTCGCGCACGATGAACTCGGTATGCAGCACCACTTTTTCGTTCAGCCCAGGCAGGTTGTAGAACGTGCTCATCGGCACATCCACCTCGTAACCTACGCCTTGCACATCCAGCAATATCTGCGGCGGATTCTTCTCCAGCAGCGTGCCGCTCAGTCTTCCTATCATGTGCTTCCTTTAGTGAATATCAATGCCAGCGACAGCAGCGCACCATGCGCCATCATCGCGGCGATGGTGAGTCTGATCGCATCGGCCAGTAGTTGCGGTTGCGCAGCGTGGCGCAGCAATTCGCGCGACGCCTTGATGCTCAGTGGCAAAGCGAACAGCGCCAACAACGCCAACAGGGGCAGCCAGCCGACCAGCACACTGGCCACCAACCATATATAAGCCAATGCCACGATCAGCACATAACCCCAGCGCGCTTTACTCACTTCCAGCCGGGCGACCCAGTGCAACTTGCCCGCAGCCATGTCTGCCGTACGGTCCGGGAACTGGTTGATATAAAGCAGATTGGCGGTCAGCAAGGAATATGAAAGACCCGCCACGAAAGGTGCCGCATCGAAGCCTTTGCGCTGCACGAAATCCGCGCCGACCGTAATCGACAGGATGCCCGCTGTCACACAGAATTCTCCCAATCCACGACCGACCAGTTTGAACGGCGGCGCGGAGTAGGCCCAGCCGATGAACAGCCCCGCCAGCCCGATATACATCAGTTGCGCGTCGGTGCGCGCCATCAGCCACAGCCCGGCTGCGACCACCCCCGCCATCAAGGCAAAACCGAAATTGCGTGTCTGTGCAAGGCTCAGCACACCGTTCTGGATGAAACGGCTG